>Ga0116118_1001266_pt1 | contig 13333 bp, 14 predicted proteins | sample June2015DPH_11_5_FD_89723 | JGI IMG/M metagenome (GOLD analysis project Ga0116118, IMG submission 89723) | Peatland microbial communities from SPRUCE experiment site at the Marcell Experimental Forest, Minnesota, USA - June2015DPH_11_40 | ecosystem: Environmental > Terrestrial > Soil > Wetlands...
CAGCGTCAAGTGACGATTACGTAACAACAAGACTGGGCACCTTGCCGGTAGCTGCGAGTTGAGCAATCTCGGCAGGCGTCACCTGGAACGGGTCGCACGGCGACAGCGCGCCTCCGTGCTCGAGTGCCCTCATCACCAGCGCCGAGCAGATCAGTGTACCAGGACGCCGGAAGGAGATCCCACGAGGCGTCATCAAGTTCACTATGATGCACAAGATAGTAAGGAACCCATACTTCGCACCGACAGCACGCCTGGTAAAAGCCACGATGCGCCCTCGATCTACCGTGCCGATGGCAGGGAACGAGTCAGCCGAGACGATGACGTACTCACCCACGGATGCAAGAGACTGCTCGGTAACGCCACCAGCCTCAGCCTCGTAGACCAACCACGAGTCACCCCTGGCATTCAACACGGCACAGTGGTTCCACTCGGCGTACATCCACGGCACCCGTAGCCGCTGCCCAAACCTGATGGCCTTGGCGAGGAACCCTTGCTCATGGCAGAGCACAATGTCACCGGGCCGTGCCTGCGAGAGGGGGATCGCAAGAACGGCTGGCATCCCAGCGATGATGCCCCTCACGGCCGGTCGTCCTTGTCAGGGTGGGTAGTCAGGAACTCCAGCAAGGCGAGTGCGTGGAACGCCACGGCGCTCAGGTGATACACGTCGCTCTCCTCTGTATCACGCATCTTGAACTTCTGGATGTGCCGTTCGAGCGCACCGATGCTCAAGGACCAGCGATATCCTTTTTCCCAGTTGCGCTCCTCATACTTGGCGGCGCCTCGACCGAAGTGCTCAGCCACGTACCAGAGCGGACGAGGCGGCACCAGATCGAACCGGGCGAGCTTCTGCCCCTTGGCACCACCCGTCTCGGGGTCCACGATACGAGTCTCATCCTGAAACACAGGCTTCATCATCGACACGACCTCCTCCCACAGGCTGTCGCCAGTGACGGCATCAAAGATATCCAAGCCGTGCGCCACGGCTACGACCAACTCACGTCGCACGCCCGTCGAGTGCTCCCAGCCAGGCAACAAAAAGATAGCCTCACACGATGCGACGACCGGCTCGTCCCAGGCAAGCGCCTGTTCGCAGGTCGGTCCATCAGCCTGAGTGTAGCCCAGCACTCGGTCCATCTCAGCAGGCGAGACGATGGTCCAACCATGCTTGCGCCAGATGCGGGCGTACCTGTCGAACGCAGGCCAGTTGTAGGCTTCCACGCCCGTCATGGGTCCGCTCAAATATCCCCTCATCACCAGCCCTCTCTTTTTCTGTCTTGTGGTCTGATCGGCACATGGAACGCCGGGCCGTAGCTGGGCGTGGTCAACCAAAAGGCTTGCTGTGGCAGCTCGTAGCCGAAGTTGCTAACGTAAGCGTACTCATCGAAACCCTTGAGTGAACCGTTCACGATGATGCCGGGCAAAGTAGAATACTGATGGAAGTGCCCCATCAACATCACGTCAAACGGTCGCTCAAGTGCGTTGTAGTTCCGGTCCTTCTTGTACGCGCCTAGCTTGAGGGGCGTCAGGATGCCCGAGATGCCGGACCCGCCTCGGAACTGGTCACCATGCGTGGCAAGGAATCGGGTGCTGTACTGCTGAATCACCGCGCCATCGTCCGACTCGGGAACGTCCAGCGTGATGCGCTTATCTCCGCGTAGCTCTCGAGCAATCAATCGCATGAACAACCAGTCGTATGACTCCACAACCCGCCGCTTGGCGGGTGTTTTCTTGCTTGTCCGCGTGTGATTGCCTCGCCGGGCCGAGATGTGTAGCTTGCCAAACTCGTCCGCAAGAAGTACAAAGTTCCTGATTACTGGGTCGAGCCAGTATTCCAAGGACTCGAGGATGCCCAGCCCGTCGTTCGTTTTGATGAGTTCGTCGTGGATGTTGCCAGTAAAGGCATCCCCCAACCACCAAACGTGGCAACCATCGTACACGTGTTGGCCGAGTTGCACCTTCGCAAGCGATACAACCTTCTCGTAGTGACGAGCTAGCCGCATGCCCGCAATGCGGCGGTTATAAGCGTTGGCGCCCTGCATCTCGTTCGGGTCTACCACCTCATCGAAGTGCTGATCCGAACTGATGGTGTTGACAATCGCCCTGTCCCGCTTACCCGGCAGCGCCCGCTTGGGCGTCAACCACGCCGGGGGGTCACCCACCACGCCGTCGATGGCGGTCAGCAGGTCGCACTTCTGTGACAACAGTTCGAGTTGCTTGAGAAGTGCTGTCTCGCGACGCTTGAGGTCGGCCGCCTTGCTTTTGACGGCATCGAACGCGTCCTCCTCGACCGCTGCCTGCTGTGCCTCGATGATTTCTTTCAAAGTACCCATGCGCTCACCCTATCTGTCACGATCGCTTCTGTCAAGCCACACCGCGCCCTACCTCGCCCAACCCAGCCAAGCCCTGCCTGCCGCACCATGCCCCACCTCGCCTAGCCCAACCCAGCCAAACCGCGCCGAACCTCGCCTGCCGCACCATGCCGCACCGCGCCCAACCTCGCCTGCCGCACCTCACCCCGCCGAGCCCCACCCCGCCTCGCCCCGCCCTGCCCTGCCTTGTCCTGCCCAACCTCACCTCACCTGCCACAATCGCAGGCGTGCCGACGATGGCGCGCGAGCGCCGCCTTCGACACGTCCACGAACCCCAACCGCCCCAGCGCCGCCTTGATGCTCCACAACGGCGCACGCATCAGGGCGTCCCTGTCCTCATCATCGAGGTCCTTGAGCAGATACGCCACCGGACAGCGCGCAGGTAATGGCTGTGCCTCTGGCACGTACGCCGGGCGCTGTCGCGTGGCCGCGAGCGCACCGCTCAAGGACTCCCGTAGCTCTGTCACGCGACGACGGTGACCGGCCCGCTCACTCGATACGTGCCGTTGACGCCGTTCTTCTCGGGGCGCCAGTCACCTACACCAGCACCGAACCCACCCGCGTCAATCATGCTGACCAATGAATCCTGGTCGAGAAGGCCTGTGAAGGTCACCTTGAGGATGGTGCTCCACTCGTTGAACACGGGACGATAACGCAGGTCGTGACCCCCCATGCCCACGGTTACAACGTCCTCCTGCATGTGCGGCTCGCCGTCGATGCGAGCCAGGATGTCGCCGTCCTCGTTCAGTTCTCCCTGGAAGAACAGAGAAGCGCGCAGTTCGGTCATCTTCACCGACTTGCCGTAGATACGGCCCGCACCCGACACTGTGGCCTTCTTGAAGGCCAGCACCGGGAACCCGTAGCCGCCATCCGGCAACCGGTAGGCAGCTTCTTCGTACTCGGCCACGGGGTCCTTCGCCACCTTGGGACGCTTGACTCCCTGCATCGCCTCAAGCATTTGCTTCTTGGCTTTGGCCGAGAAGCGATGCACGATCAGGGGACTCGTCCCTTCTATCGGCACCAAGACGGTTGTTGCCTTGAATGTTTCCACTTACTCTCCTTCGGTTAGTCTGACCTGGCGCTCACCAGGTCAGACCGAAGGGTACCAGGACTGGTACTAGGCGTCAAGCAGGGAGTACAAAATCAGCTATTACTAGGTCCAACCAGTACTTCACGACGACTATTACTAGGTCCGACCAGTATTTCACGACCACCACGCTAGGCGTCAAGCAGTAGCCCACGCTGGGGCACTGGCCGTGATCGCAGCAGGCGTCGCGGGTGTCGAAGGTTCATTACGAGTCAGAGCAAAGACTGACAGTATCACGGAAGCCGCGAACAGCAGCATCATGATGATAGCAACAATCACAGCAGCAGTCTGACTGATGCCCTCGGCATGACCTCTGCCCATGGCCGCACCTTCCTCTAGCCGCACCAGACGCCCATCCAGGGCCGACACCATCAAGTTGACTTCCTCTTTCCCCATGAAACGAGCTTCACGGTCGTTCATCGAACCGCGCCACTCGTTTGCAGCCTGCTGCCACTCTCGGGTGTTCTTCTCGGCCTTGTCCACGGCCAACCCAGAAGATGCAAGAGCCGAGGCAACTGCCTTGTCTTGAGCCTCTGCTCGTTCCTCGTAGCGCCTGTCCCGTTCGAAGAACAACAGGGTCATCTCTCGTCTGACACCCTCGATGGCGTCGAACACGTGAGAGCGTACCTCAGCGGTCCAGCCATTACGATGTGGTTCTGGCAAGTCGTTGTTAAAATCCTCGCGCATTTCACACTCCGATCAGCGCAAGCCAAATCGGCCCATCGACGCCGTGCGACGCACGCCAGGCGGGGCCGCCGTCAATGTTGTGGGCCTTGAGGAACGCACCGAGGGCGTTCAACGTCGCCGTGTCGTACACGCCGGTCGGCGTCCCCGGCATCCTGAGCAGCCGTTGGATGCTGGCAATGGCGAACCCCGAGTGACCGGGGTAGGCGATGGGCAGGCTCACTGTCACCATCGAAGGCAGGGGCGGGGGCGGGGGAGGCGGCGCCGGGACAACCAACGACAGCGGACGAGTGCGACCCGTAATGGAGAAGCCCGGTCCCCCGATGGTCGGGTTGATCTCCGAGTAGCACACACCCGAGGCTGTGTCAAGCGCCGAGATCATCATGTAGGCGCCACCAGGGACGACGGGACCGACGTAGACGCCGGTGTGCCCGAACGGAGGATCCGCACCAGGGAAGAACAGCTGGTCGAGCACCAGCCAGGGGTCGCTCGGCTTGAGCTGGACCTTCGAGTTCTCGAATTGCGTCCTCGAACCGAACCCGATGTCCACACCGAAGGGCAGGTAGACTGCTCGCGCCAAGCCCTCACAGTCCCACTTATCAGGACCGAGGTTTTGACCAGGGACTTCGGTGTAACCCTTGCCGACCTGTGCCTTCAAGAAGGCTACACCCTGAGCCTGCATCTGAGCGAACGTTGTCATGTCACCATCCTATCACCTAACCGACGACCAGAGGACCAACGTACACCTTCGGCGTACTCAACACAATGACCCAAACGGCATAGCTACCCGAGGTGTTATCGAGCACCCAGATGTTTCCGTCCGGCCCAGCGCAAATGCTATTCGGAGTCGAGCTTGTCAGCACGATCTGGGCGAGCACGACACCCGAGGTGTTGATCTGCCAAACGCAATGATTTGTCTGGTCACCGACCCACAGGTTCCCGTCCGGTCCGGCACATACACAGTAGGCTGACACTCCCGAAGGAGCAAAGTAAGTGGCCACACCTCCGGTCGTCACTTGCCACAGTCCGCCCGCCGCCACCCAGAGATTGCCGTCGGGTCCGACGGAGACAGCGCGCCTGCTGTTGGTAGGAGCGTGACTAGCAAGGGTGACAGCGGTGCAAACACCAGCAGACGTCACCTGCCAGAGCTTGTTGCCGGTGTCTGCGACCCATAAGTTCCCATCCGGTCCGGTGCAAATCGAGACGAGATTCGTGGCACCGGAAGGACTGACTGAGATAACGGCCGAGCCACCCGTAGTGACAGCCTCGATGTGGGTGGCCACCGAGGACGAACCATATGTGTACCAGATGTTCGCGTCCGGCCCCTCGCAGACACCATAGGAGTCGGTGCCAACACTGTAGTGGGTTCCACTCCCACCAGTGGTCAGTTTGGTGATGCCACCAGCTAAGGCATTCGTTAGCCACAGGTTCCCATCGGGACCCTTGATGATGCCTTCGGCCCTACTCGGCCCTACATAGGTAGTGACGACGCCCGCAGGAGTGATCTTGGAGACCACATCGTTATAGGCACACGTCCAGACATTCCCGTCCGGTCCAGCACAAACATCAAACAAAAAAGAAGAAAGAGTCAGAACATACTTAGTTGCCATCAGAACACCCGCAAGTGGGCTGTGAGGGAGGCTGCTGTACTGCCACTATACGCTAACACACCCTGAATCGAAGCGCCTGCCTGACCAAAGCCCGTAACGGGAATATCTACGCTGATACTGGTCGCGCCGGTAGGAATGGTAAGCGTCAGGAGGGTGGTTTGACCATTGTAGTACCAAGTCCACGTTACACCATCTCCACTCGAATCTGGCACCGCCAACATCAACACTAAATGAATGGTCGTGGCATCCTGCACCCTGCCATGCACCTCATATGGAGGACAGTTTGCTAACGTGGTAGATGCTGGCAACAACCCTGGTACATTGTGCGTACAATCAATCGACAAATCTGAATGCGACTGAGCGTTGATCTGCGCTGCACTAGCAGCACCCAGCAAATCGAATACATCGCTCGTACCCAGCCCGGCATTCAACCGGAACACAGCAATCCACTCACGCTGCACCACATCGAAAGCCCACGACTCGCCCACATTCGGCGGTGGCACGGACCCACTGTAGAGCAGCGGCCCGACCGGTGCCGCCGTAGCGCCATCGAGATATGCCCACACACCACTGTCGGTGACTTGGGTAATGACACCGTAGTGACGCTCCACCGTGCGAGGTCCCTTGAGCGACTCCACAATGATGGTATCGCTCAACTCCGCTTGTGACTCAGGCAGACCCATCTCAATACTCCGCTGGTAGACCGAAGGTAGCCAGCCCGGTCAGAGCCACAGGCCGACACTTGCACTCCATCTTACCCTTGGCATACAGGGGCATCTTCACATTCTCGATGACGTAAATACCCTGAATACGAGAAGAAGGGAAGTTCAGACGTGCCGTGTCACCTGAGTTGACCCGAGGATCGGGCGCCATCGTCACCTTGACAGCCTCAAGAGCGAACTGCAACCGATACAGGATCCCCAGTCCACACGAATACCCCTGCGACTCGGTGGTGATGCTGGGCGACGTGTAGCTGTATGGGATACAGGGGTTGGGCTTCGGTGGCAGATACACCACAGCCTGCACGTTCGAGGCGATACTAGCAGTCCCACCTTGCACGACCACGGTGTTGTACCAGTTGCTCAGGTCGTAGCCACGGTGAGGTGGCTCCGCTGTACACCCCGGCCCTTCCTCCCAGGAGAACTGTGGCGCTCGGGTAGCGGGCACCGTGATGGTGCGGAACGTCGCCGTACCTTGCGTCGAAGAACACCTCCCACCCGGCGCACGTCGCCAGGTCGGTGATACCACTCGCCGGGTCAGTCGCACCCTCACCAGCAGACTTGTTGCGTGCGGCTGCGTATGCCCCGATGCCACCCCACACGAGCGACGGTACCTCGTTCACCTGATAGTCGGAGATGTCGAAGTTGTACTCGAGGCCCGGCATGAAGCCATCGAGGGTACTGTAGATGATCTGAGTGATATCACCCTGCACCGTGAATGGGTTGATCCACCCGTAGGTCGAGAAGGGCTGCATCCGGTCAGCCAAGTCAAGAGCAGCCGTCATCCCACCGTCAGCCCGGTTCACCACGTCAGGATTGTGATTGCGGAACACGCCCACTGGGATGTACTCGGGACCGGTCGGTAACAACAGCCCACGAAACAGGCGTATCTCATTGCCACTCATCGGATGCAGTAGGTCCGTAGCGTCCGAAGGCGTAAGGTCGCCAGTCGGGTCGAGCACCGTGCAAGTAGCCGTACGCCGGGTGATAGCCGTCTCATCGTCAGTCACGTCCCCACTACCAGCATCCAAATCGAGCGGCCCGTACAAGAGCTGTGGATTCGGAGGACTGCTCCATATCTCAGCCTTGGCACACATGAGCTGGTTGTTCTGAGTGATCGCCGTGGCGAAAGCAGACGAGGACGGCTGCACGTTACGCCTGCTCGGTGTAGTGAATGGTCAGTACCCGAGGAGTGACCTGCCATAGATGCCCCGGCTTGTCCTCCTCGACCACACCAGTCGGCGTGAACTTCATCGAGAACACCAAGGCGTTCGGGTCATTCTTCATACGGGTCAACCCCAACTGACGTGGCGGCGTACACAAAGCAATGATGGCGTCCCGTTCGGCATTGCTCTGCGTCACCACCATAAGGTCACCCGTACGCAGGCGTCGCACATCCGAAATGACGATCTCGGACTGATTGCCAATAGCCTGGAACACACCCTGCTCAATCTCTCGTCCCGTTGCCGAGGACTTGCTGATCCACAACGGAATGGTCGTATTCGCTTTACTGACATCACCTAGCAACGGAGAGTTGACGGCTCCCAGGACCACACCGGTCGTATATGCCCACGCCGATATGGGCGAACCAGTCGCCGGTGAGGTCAGGCGCGCACGCCATATAGTAGTGGATGTATAAGAAATGGTCTGCAAGCACCCCACCATCTGCCCCGGCATCGCCATCGCCAAAGCCGTTGCCCCCAACACGTTCGACCACGTTGAGCCACCGTCAGTGGAAGATTGCACACCCGCCTGACAGCCCCCCGGCAGGTCGTTGTTGTCATTACCCCACACGATCAGTTCAGCCTGTGTGCCGGCGCCCGTCACATCCACAGCACAGATGCCCGGCGTCGCGGGCGTAGTGCTGTCGGCCGTGAACAATGAGGAAGCCCAGTTCGAGGTAGCCCCGTTGGTCTGCGTGACCCTCACATACGCAACATACTGAGTGCCAGTGGTGTATGTTACACCCGTGGTCGCTTGCGAAAGCGCAGTACCAGACTGCACACCCGAGTTGTAGAGCGCCGATGCCTGCGTGCCAATCGGGTCGAACCCGCTCGTCTCTGTCTCAGCCAACGTGTAGATCATCACCTGATAGTTGGTCTGTACGCCACTGGTAAGCGTGTCCTCCCATGTAACAGTCGGCTGCAAGATAGCTGTGTGCCCGGCAGGCGTCAGCACATTCACCGTGGGCACGGCTGCCGTCACGAATATCTGCGCCTGCGACCATGGCGATGCCAAAGCAGGAGCAAGCGGGTCATTGCCATCCGTCGCCACTTGCCACACGTACGGACCACCATCGACTATCTTGCCAGCCGGAATAGTGACAGTCTCACTGGTGGATATCACCCAGTACACCGAGGACGTAAAGGCTGACCCGTTCCAGTACAGCCACGATCCACCGAACTGCTGAATGCGGAGACAATATGCCGACTGGTCACCCGAGTCCTCATAAGCGTTCGCCTGCCATTGGAACGTCATGCCCTGAGTGCCAACGTTCGAGATGTATCCCAAGCTCGGTGGCTGAATAGGGTTAGGAGTCGCCATCGCATCGGCTTGCTTCCAACTGATCGTCACCGACCCGTCGCTGTTGGTCCCAACACCACCTTCGGTGTAGTAGGCCCACCCGGCCTGCGTCGTGGGGTTCAGGTAAGACGTGCCACCACGCCCACCTCCACCACCCTGCTGACTGACGGACGTGCCACCATAGCCCTGAGCACCACCGGCACCACCAGGCTGACCTCCACCACCGCCACCACCGCTGCCATCATAAGCGTCGGCACCCTGACCACCCTGAGAACCAGCCTGAGCACCTGAGCTGCCAAGAGCACCATAGCCAGGCGTGCCTTGCGCGCCCTGCGACTTGCCATCGTAGCCCTGGCCGGGACTACCCCCACCGTAGCCACCCTGCCCGGTGCTGTGGTCTGGAGGCTCACCAGACTGACCGGGGTCGTAACCAGACCCACCACCGCCACCACCAGCGCCGACCATGAGCACGCCCTGAGCACCCTGATTACCCTGAGGCCCGACAACCGCTGTAGCGCCACCACCGCCGCCACTGACTCCGCTACCAGAGTAAGACTGACCCGCACCACCGTTAGCCCAGCCCCAGCCGCCCGCAGTCTGCCCGCCCTGCTTGCCGACATAGCACCACAACTGGTCGCCTGCATTGACAGCCACCCGAGAAAACACTTGACCACCAGCACCGCCAGGGTGACCTACGCCCCACGCAGCCGAGCCATCGCCACCGACACAGGTCATCTCTACAAAGCCCTCGAGCAAGGTCGCAGGCACCGTGAACACCTGGTAACTACCGGCATTGGACTGGAACGTCTGACTCGTATTCATCGCTTACCTGACCTCACCCGTGTGGCGACCTTCTTGTTGTTGTGCTCGATGCGAGTGTCCACCATATCAGTGATTTCCTTGCCACCGACATAGACATGAACTGTCACCTGTGGCCCACTCCCACCCGTGACGCCACTCACCACCGACCCCCACATACGGTCCACAAGACTCGCATTAGAGGTACTAGTAGTGAACTGTCCAAAGTTTGCAATGGACTTGCCAGCAGCCATCTGGTGTGCAGCCCAAGCGTAGTATTCAGCCTCCTCTTGAAGTTGCGACCGCTGTGTACCAGTCGCAACCTTGGCGTTGCGCTGCACTTGCAGAGCCAACTCCGACATGCCGGTGACATCACCCTTTTTGTACATCGCCGCCGCAAGCTTCTGATTGAGTGCCTTCTCTGCATTCTGCGCGTCGTGCTCTGCACCAATCGCTTTCAAGAATGTCGTGATGACCGGCATCAAGGCTGCTATGCCAATGCTCAACGCCATCAACGCTATGTTCATGGCTCCAAAACCAGCCGCCAACGATGGCAACAGTGTCTTGATAAGCACGAAAGTAGCCGCGACTTTCATGAAGTCAGTCAAGAACCACTTAGGCAACGCCAACACCAGATGGTCGAAGTCCAGCACCAAACCAGCGACCATACCCGCTACAGGCTCAGCAGCAATCAGTAACTTGCCGACCGCCTGAGCAGTCGTCCCAAAGAGCTTGCCCATCGCATCGAACGTACGATCCATTGCCTGCACGTTCACGTCACGAAAGAACCCGGTGGCTCCCTCAGCACCGACCATTCTGCTACCCTCAAGGTGACCTTTCACAGCGGGATGTCCAAAGGCAGCCAGCAAGCGAGCACTCGTCCGGTCGAACCACGACCCAACTGCCTGTGCCGGCGCACCACCGAACAACTCCAGGAACTTCCCAAACGTCGCTCCAGCGTTCTCGGTCCAGGTAGCGAAATCTTGCATGATCGGCGTAACATCAGCGGTCATGTCACCCATGAATGTCTTGAAGCCCGAACTCTGCATACCACTCGACAAAGTGTTGATGAAACCACCAGCCACACCCACAGACGCCTTGACAAACGGCATCAAATAAGGAGCCGCTTTCGCTAAGCTATCCAGGAAGTCCGACATCGTTGGAATCATGCTCGTGCGAAGATTATCGAACTCTGTCGCCAGTCCGTGCATGGATGTCTTGAGATGAGTGTCGGCTTCCAGTGCACCGGGCGACACCTTCGCCTGTGCCTTATCTTCGGCTTCCTTAGCAGTCAGCATCGCCTTGTTATATGCGGCTTGCGCTGATGCCCATTCAGGAGGCACAACAGGAGTCTTGTTCTTGGCGGTCGCATCAGCCAATGCCGTGTTGTAGTAGGCAGTACCGGGACCGTATGTGGCACGCGCTGCGTTCAACGATGCAGCATATTCAGCCTGGTCCCTGTGATACGTGAGTTGTGCCGATATCCAGTCAGCTTGATTCTCGTGTGAGCCACCCGGCCCGTACACACGACGAGATTGCTCGAGCGCAGCCGCCGCACCCTTCATGTGAGCCGTGTATGACTCCTGCGCCGTAGTCCACCTGTTACCAGCCGTGAATGCAGCAGCCGTCCCCGAAGTCGCACCCGCCGCCTGGTTCGCCATGTACGTCGAGTAGTAACTACTGCCCGGCCCATACTCGGAGCGAGCTAGGGCGAGCTGAGCCTTCGCTGCGTCAGCAGCGTTGGTGTAGGTCTGCTTGGCAGAACCCGCAGCCGAGATGGACTTGTACGCCTCGTAGGCCGTACCGAACCCAAGCACAGCACCCAGGCCACCGATGATTGAGCCTGCAATAGCACCCGCAGTAGCAGTACCCACAGCGCCGGCCACAGGAGCGGCGCCCCCGAGCACGCCCAACTTGACGATCGTGCCCAGGAGGCCACCACCCCCTCCACTGGTCAGGCCCCCCAGAGTACCCACCTCGGTGTCCATCACCTTGCGCCACGTGCTCAAAGAAACCTTCGTCTCCTCGACCTCTGGCGCCAAGGACGCAATCTCGGCAGCAGTCGCATCAGCAGAACCAGCCAGGCCACTCAAAGCAGCAGCCGCATCGACCTGCGAAGCGGACAAAGCAGCGACGGTTTCCGGTCCCACGCCAGCCGCTAGTGCTTCCTCGGGGGTAACACCGGCAGCAGCCAACTGCTGAGCAATCGACAGTTGAGTCGTCTCACCCCACATGGCTGCCATGCTGTCGGCGGCAGCCTGCATGTCAACCTCTGCGGGAGGCACCATCACCGTCTGAATGACGATGGGGTCAGCTTCCTGCTCCTCACGGTCAGCATCTATCTCAACAATGCCAGCGTCGAACTCGTCCTTGTCCAGCACAACCGGCACGTTGACCGGCGTCGCTAGATCCTCTTTGTCAGCCTCGGTAGTGTCAGCGTCCTCGTCAAACTGCTCCTTGTCGAGAACGATTTGGACATTGATGTCCTCACGAAGTTGGTCCTCACGCTCCTCAACGTCGTCTGCGGAGTCCATAAACTCCTGCGTGTCGAGACGCATGTGCGCAGCCAAGCTACCCGCATCGAAGCCGATTTACTTCACCCCCCCTCGACTACGCTTGGCGAGTGGTGAACCCAGCAGCAGCGAGCGACTCCAGTGACCCATCACTCGGCTCGAGCGGATCAGGTGGCTCGACGCCATGCTCTCGCATGAACCCGTTGACGGCAACGTGCAGCTTCCACCACGGAAGGTCACGGTACTTGTCAGGCTCGACACCAAGGTAGCGCCAGCAGTAGAACATGAGCTGCTCATCGTTCTCATCCCCGACAAGCAGATCGAGGCGCCTCAGTCTTTTGGGGGCTGCAGCTCCCGCATGAGCCACCGGAAGAAAGCGACCAGGTAACGTGGCGACAGTTGGCGTATCTCGTTATCAGAAGGTGTGCCGCCACAAAGCTCAATGATAGCAGTTTGCATTTCGCGGTACGTGTTGACACCTTCGGGAGTGTTCTCACCTGCGGTTTTGACCTGAGCACCCAGCTCGGTGAACTTGGCGGTAAAAGCGTTGATCCGAGTCTCGGAAGGCTCGGTCACAACGCCCTTCTCAGTCAGGAATCCCCCGCCATCCTCACGAGGGATCCCTGTGAAATCGAAGTCGAGCAGAGCTACAGCATCCTTGTCAAATGGCATGGACGCAGTATATCACCTGTTACGAGGTGGCAACCGCCGTCAAGTCGATGATCGAGATACTGGGCATGTCACAGACTGCCTCAAAGGCCGTGGGATAGGACCGGTTGGCCTTCGCACGCCGATAGGAAGTCTTGACTCGACCGTTACTGATAACGGCCGGAATGTAAACCTGCCGAACGAACCCGAAGGTGTTGGCACCGAAGAACTGGAGCGCCACCTGCGTCAACGAATCAGACAAGGACAACGTGGTGTACCCCGGCTGCTTGGCTCCCGGCGCCTGCGTGCCGATGGTACCACCACCGTAGGCGTAGACCATGTTGGCAATAGTGTCCTCCGCGAACGTCAGATCAACGGTCAC
>Ga0116118_1001278_pt1 | contig 13274 bp, 22 predicted proteins | sample June2015DPH_11_5_FD_89723 | JGI IMG/M metagenome (GOLD analysis project Ga0116118, IMG submission 89723) | Peatland microbial communities from SPRUCE experiment site at the Marcell Experimental Forest, Minnesota, USA - June2015DPH_11_40 | ecosystem: Environmental > Terrestrial > Soil > Wetlands...
CCCTGGCGGCGTCCCAGGCGGCCCTGGCGGCGGCCCAGGCGGCGTCCCTGGCGTCCCTGGCGGCGTCCCAGGCGGCGTCCCAGGCGGCGGCCCTGGCGGCGTCCCTGGCGGCGTCCCAGGCGGCGGCCCTGTCGGCGTCCCTGGCGGCGGCCAGATCGGACTCTGATGAAATCACCTTCAGCGTTACGCCATCGAAGACGCCCGGAGTTTTCGTGAATGTCTCCAGATTCCAAAGATGCTCGGCGACGAGCTGTTTGAGCAATTCGTCGTCCAGATCCGGCGCTGGCTTGCACCAGGGGAATGTCGGGAGTTTCGCGATCAGTTCGTTCACTGCCTCAAACTGTGGCCCCGCCTCTTTTTCGGTGAATACCAGAGATCCATTGTGGTAGCGAATAACCGACCCGTCGGCGGCGCGGGTCTCCGTGATGCTCTCGATCAGCGCCCTGCGCGTCGGGAACCGCTCCATCAGCATCGCTCGGATCGTCTTGGCCGTGTCGGCATCCTCGTGTCGAACCAGCAACGAATCATGCGCCTCTCCTGTCCATTCCACTTCAGCGCCACCCGTCACATTCCATCCTGCCCGCGCGTCGCCGTGGCTATCAATACCGGGTGAGGCGTATAGGTGCAGGGGGCCTTCCGTCGTCGCGACCACGCTCACGTATTGGCACATGGTTGTTTACCTCGCTTGCCCTACCTTGCACCCTTTTGCACTTGGCTGTCAACAAGAATCGTCTCGGCCCGTCGTTTGAGCAACTTGTCCCTGCATTCGATGCGCTTCGCCTCCTCGCTGACTTCGTCGATGGCTACGTCAGGCAGCTCTACACATACCCGCAGCCCATCGATCGCGCGGTAGCCGCCGGCCTGGACGACGCCCAGGCGCTCGCAGACAGCCTCAACGTCGGCGCGGGTGCGGAGCGCGGGCAGCGAGATGAACGTGCGGGTCATGCACTCACCGGGAACTGGCGCACCCTCAAGTCCGCTGGCCATTCGGCTGGATCAGCACCGGCGCGGTCGTGTAGCCGCACGCGAACCAGCGCGCCCTGGTAGCCGCCGCCTGGTAGCTCCTCGATGCGATCGACAACCGAGACGCCGCCAGGAGTATCGGGCCACAGCGGGAAGTCGGGATCGTTCATGTCGCCCGTGAAGTTGTCGTCGTTGCGGGTCTGGCAGTTCGCCCCGAACTGTTTGACGAACACCGGAACATGCGCGGCCTTGCACTGCTCGACGATGGAGCGAATCCATTCGACTCGGCACGGGCGGGACAATGGGCCAGCTTCGCCGCCACATACCAGCCAGGACAATTCCGGCGCACTCTCGCGCCATTTCGGCATCGCGGCTGAACACAGATTCACAGGCCCAAGAAGCGGCTCTGCGCTGACCCACCGAACCGCCGCCGGTGTCTGCAACAACTCCGGGATGCGCTCGTCGGCCGTGGCTTGGTCTTCGATGCTCGTGCCGATCCAGACGTTCGGAAGCGGCCACGCGCGGCTTGTTATTCCGTCCACGTCGACGGCGGACAGTCCCTCTCGCTGCGCGTATGCAACGGCCACAAACGCTTCTGGCGCTCCTCTGCCGGCATTGCAAGTGCGCGCCTCCAGTTTCATCCACGCGAACCACTTCCGCATGCGCTGCGCTCGTTTCGTGAGCAGAAAAAAACGATGCTGTGGACATGCAGCCATCACGCCGAACACGGCCGCAATTAACTGATCGCCGACGGCGGCGTGAAACAGATCGCCCATGTCGCTCACGAAAATCCCCGCCGGTTTTCGCTTGTGTAGCGGCTGGCTAAGCCTGTCAGACAGGAAGCGCGGGCCACCTGTCCACTTGCCATCCTTGGCGAGCCCCTTGTACTCGGGCAGGTGGGCAAGCCGCGTGGACGCCAAGCGAGCCGCCCAGCAATTCTGGCAGCCGGGGCTGACTGCGCGGCAGCCGACGACGGGATTCCACGAAAAGCCTGGCTTGCCGTCGGGACCGAGTACCCAGGAAATCGAAGTTTTCGTCATGGTGCCTCCACGTGTTCGGGTTCGATGTCCAGCGCGCGCACCGCATCGGCCGATGTCTTCAGGCGCTCGATCGCATTCTCAAGTTTCACCAGCACTTCCTTCTGGACCGTGCGCCCATATCTCTCGACAAGCGGCATCCCAATTTTCATCGCTTGAACCTGTTCGGCCGTCGACTGCCAACGCATCTCCTCGGAGTCCAGGTCAATCCCAAGATGCGCCAGTAACGGCTTGACCTGTTCGAGCTTATGCGTGAGCCGATGAATCTCGTGCATATGCCCATCCGGCGCGTGGTCGATTCCTCGCTGATATTCCTTGTCCAGTTCGGCCTGGACACTCTCTCGCCTAATCCATGCGCCAGACGTTCGCATGGTCTGCATTTCGGCACTCGCCGCCCGCGCGATGGCTGCTGTGAAAAGACGTGATGGTGGCTTGACCTCATCGACTGGCCGCATGGTCGGCTGGCGTTTCCAAATTCCACTGCCCTTCTCGTCAACCTCGAATAGCCCCCAGCATGCCGGCACGTTGTCGGTCGACCTCACCAGGCCAGTCGGCGTCGCCAGTGCCCAACTGTGGCAGAAGCCTCCCACCGCGTCCGCCTTACTCGGGTCATCGAGTTCACGCTTCAGATCGCTACGGCTGACCTTGATCTCAAAGCCTCGGATTTCCAGACCGCGCGAGGGCCAGAGATTCATGGCGAGGGCATCGGCGCGGCGGGATGCACGGCCTCCCGTGGCGTCGCCGACCTCAGCAATGACAGCCCACTCAGGCGCAGTATGGGCCGCCACGATGGCTTCGTAGACCACGCCTGCGCCTATCATCCGACGCCCTCGCAGGGAAGGCCCATCAGTTGCGCCTCAATCCGCGCAATCTCCTCCGCGAGCCGCGCCCTGTGTTCCATGGCCGCTCGGTCGGCGGGCTCGCGGGACGGCGCCGGGACGGGCGACATCTCCAGCTCGAGGCGCAGCCGGGCCAGGCGGGCGCGGCGATTCGCGATGGCGGTTGGGCCCATCACTCCACCTCGAAGCCCAAGGCGCCGACCTCTGAGAGCGCCAGGGACGCGGCTACGCTTCGCGCTCCTCGTAGATTGGAGATGTCGCCGTCGTTTTTGCCACCTGACACCCATGCCCAAATTCCGCTTCTCTGCACATCCACGTCCCAGAATAGCGGCCCACTTCTGGCCGCGCGATCTATCTGCCACCTGGCCGCTATTATCAGAAGCCCGTCGGCCCTTTGTGCTTTCGTCATCGGTCGTCCTTTCTCATCGGTCGGTGTCGTGGTGTCCGAGAATCTTCTTCACTCGCGCAGCGCGGGCCGCTTGAACCACACCCGCGTAGCTATCCGCCGTCCAGGCGTCCTCGTGCTTGTGAGAGCGCGCGAAAGCCCGCCGCTCTGGTTCGGTCAACTCTGACCATGGCGGGAAGTCCACGCGGCAGAACCGAGCCAGCATCGCCCGGTCGATTATCGCCGGCTCATTGGTGGTCGCGACCAGCATCACGTGCGCCGGCAGTGATTCAATCGCCGCCAGCCCCTGCCCGATGGCCGCGTTCCATTCGTGCGCGCAACCCGAGTTGTCACCGCCGCCCCGCTGCTGGAAGATGCCGTCGACCTCGTCGAGTATCCAGAGGCCAGTGGCCGCCGATGCCGCCTCGTCGAGCGCAGCCTTCACGCCCCTGATTGTCTCGCCCATGTACTGCCCGACCACTTGCCCCATCGTCATGCGAAACGCCGGCACATCGTAGTGACGAGCAACCTCCACCATCGTGGAGGTTTTCCCGCAGCGGGTTTCCCCGGTGAGAAGTAGGGGCAACACGCGCTCCCCCGCCGCGTGTAGCACGTCGGCGTTTTCGGCCTCGACCATCCACTGCCTGATGGCATCCGCGACGGACTTGCGCGCCCAGGGGTATCGCGTGTCGTTGGCGGGCGCCCAGTGCTTCAGGTGCCCGACCATGAGATCGGTAAGCTCGCGGGCCTCCATGGGCTGCGCCGTCGCGGCCATCGGCTACTCGCTATCCCCGGCGCTTTCGTCGTCGTGCTCGCCCAGCTTCGCCCCACCCTTCTTCCGTTTCGAGAGATTCGGCTTCCCCTCGACATCGAACAGAGCCGCCTGGCATTCAGTCGTCGTCATGGCCCGTTCTTCGATGACCTCGCCGGTATCGTCGCGCACAGTTCGCACGGCCCGGTGCTCGAAGTCCACCGTCACCGTGCATTCAACGGCCCGGTCGATTTCCTTGGTGCGCACCTGGCTGGCCAGGATCCCGATCTCGCCGTACTTCTTTTCGATCTTGGCCTTGAAGTCGTCAGCCGACTGCTTCTTGTCGGCTTCCAGGGTCGCGACGGCGCCCATCGCGCAGGCCATCTCGTCGCCAAGCACAAGCAGTTCGGTGTCAGTCAGGCGGCAGTGCAGGGTCTTTGTGATCTTCTCGGGCTTTTCCATTAGCTGGCCTTTCTCAAAGTGCAGGGTCTTTGTGATCTTCTCGGGCTTTTCCATTAGCTGGCCTTTCTCAAGCTGACGTTGCCGCAGGCGATGAACCGACCGCCCTCTTTGATTCGGTCGTAGATGCGTTCGCCGTAGCGGTCGCGGAATGCCTTGGCGTTCAGGTTGGTGGTGAAGATGGTCGCGCGCCTATTGGCCTCGCGCTCGTTCACCAGTTCATCCAGGAGACCGGTATAGAATCCGTTCTTGTCGAGGTATTCCCCGCCAAGGTCGTCCACCACCAGCCGGCGCGTTGTGAGAAGCGCCTTCATCGCTTCCTCGTCGTATCTGTCCCATCGGGATAGTCTGGCTGCCGTCACCCAGATCGGAACGGAGCCCTTGAAGTTGATCTGCCGGTCATAATCGTTGGCCGTCCATCGTTTCGGATCTCTCAGGTATTGCCAAACCCAAAGCGCGGCCGCAATCGTCTTCCCACACCCAGGGGAACCGGATAGGACAAGCAGATCGTCTGCCTCACTTGCGGCCTTGATTGCCTCCGTTTCGTCGGCCTTCTCGATGACGATCCCGATGGCCCGGCGGGGAACCCCTACGCTCACCATGAGGCACTTTGCTTCCTCTGGCTGTCTTGCCGCGAAGTAAGCGGCGTCCCTTCTTTCCCTTTCCTCCTTGGCCTCCCTGCTTTTCCTTTCATCCTCTGCCATCTCCGCGGCAACCTCTGGAAGCGCCATGTATGCAGCGCGATCCTCTGGATTCATTTTCAAAAGTTCACTCCACGGTTTCATAGCTTCACCTCTCCCGTCTCGTTAGGGTGCTCGAACTCCTCTGCGCGCGTTCCACCAAGTGTCAGATCGCGCTGGCCACCGGCCCGGCTCCCGTTCCCCCTGTTCTGATTGCGGCCGAACCAGCCCACGAGAAACTTGCGCATGCCCTTGGCGGTCTTCCTGCGTTCCGGGGAAGCCTGTACCCAAGCCAGGGCCTTCCGGCATTCCGCCATTAGGTCAACGCTAGGAAAGAGGGGCCTCCATTCAGCGAGCTGGGACTCTACCAGGGGCCAAGACTTCGTGGTTCCATCGCAGGGGTAGGTCAGGATTGCCGGCTCGCATGGAGTCGTCTCGCCAGTTTCTGTCTCGGGGCTTCTGGTGTCCTCTTCCCGTTCCCGGTCCCGGTCCCGGTCCCGGTCCCGGTCAGGCGCGAGACTCTCGGGAATCTTCGCGCTAGTCTCGCGAGACTCTCGCGAGGAATCGCCGCAAGTATTGGATTTTGCTAGTTCTTGACCTGGACAATACGGCTTTCCTGGATGGTCAACTCGCTGGTGTTTGGCCCATCCAACGACATGACCGTAGCTCTGGCCGTTGACCTCGTACAGAGACACGAGCGAGACTCTCGCGAGACTCTCGCGAGCTTTCGCGACGTTCTCGATTGTCGCGCTGGTGCCCCAGAACGCCTGAGCACGCAGGGCCGCTGGGGAAGCTCTGAAGTTTCCGTAGTCGTCAGCCATCAGAATACAGGACACGAAGAGACGCCACTCCGGGTCCGGTAGGGCGGCGGTCTTTTCGTCCGTCAGTAGTTCAGGCTTGAGCGTCCTGATTCGCATGTACTACCAGTCTCGGCATCTCAGAAGCGCGCGCCAGCTTGCCCCAGGATAGCTGCTACACCGCCCCGAGTGGGCCGGGCACGCGCATCTCAAATGCCGAAAGGGCGGACGGTGTAGCATTCGGCTACTCTACTCCGACCCTCGCCGCCTTGCAAAGCGAATTCCGCACGCTCCCCGGGCCTTGGCGGCGGATGCGGCGGCTAGGTGGATCTTCCAGTAGGCCAGCGATTCGAGCGGGGTCATTGAAAGTCTACCTTCCTTCCTGCGATAGAATGCCAGCGCGTCTTGGCCTCGCCGTGGTGCTCGTACTTCCAGCACGCCCGACACGGCTTGCCCTTGCTGTGGATGGCGTAGTGGCAAGCATCGCAGATATTCGGGTGCGCATCCGAGCAGCCCACACACCAGGGCCGCTTCCGCAAGCATCGGTGGCAACGGAACATGAAGCCCGCCTCTCGGCAAGCCTTGCAGTTGTTCGCTCCGATGCAGCCCTTGGGCGGGTAGGTTGTCATCGTCCGGCCTTCCCGGTGGCGTCGATGGCGGTCATGGTCCACACACCGCGCACTGTACCGGCCCGGTGCAGACGCGCCCGCACTCGCAGGTCATCAGCCGCTTGCGTTCCTCGCGCCTGGCTCGGCGCACGGCCCGGTCGATTTCGCGTTTGACAATCGGGAAACAGTCTTCCAGGGCTTGCAGTGGGAGCACACCCCCAAGCTCTCCCCATACGCGTTCACGTTCTTTTGCTTTCATCTGTACCGCTCTCCAATCTTCGGCACGCCGTCGCGTCCGACGGTGATCGCAAACTTGTCCTCGCCGACGCCGAGAAACCATGTCCGCGCGCTCATCTGCTCCAGGTGAATCGCGCCGCCGGGAAAGCTGATGACCAGCTCGTCGAAGACGGTGCGCGTGCCTCCACCAATGCCATAAGCTTCGCCACAGTCGGCACTGTAGAGATTGTGAGCGGTCCCATTGGGCTGCACATGCTGGATGCGCCAAACGCTCCCAACTGGCGGCTGTCTCGTCTTCTTGGTCGGCTTACTCGCCATATCGTGCCTCCCGTATCACATCCATCAACCGGTCCTCGACCGACTCGATGTCGGCCTCGGTGAGCTTCGCCCGCGTTGCCCATTCGTTCCACTCCACCATGCCGTCCTCCTCGGTGTGGGCGGTGAGGATCGTCACCTCGCCATCCTCGGGTGAGCAGTTCTCGGGCGCCCCGTAGAGTCGCGCCGGTTGGTAGTAGCCCGCGAACGTCAGGTCCACGTTCACCTCGCGGCCGTTGGGCAGCTCGACCGTGAGGCTGTGGCGAAACTCGGGTGATGGTCTAGGCATTGCGGTCCTCCTAGTCGTCGTCAATCCAAAGCCCAGCCGCCCGCTGGTCCGCTTCCCACTGTTCGCGCTTGGCCCAATAGATGTCAAGGCAATGCTTGCACCGGCAATTCGGGCAATACTCGGGTGACTCGACGGCGTCGTCTGCCTCGATTGCCGCCTTGGCCTCGTCGAATAGGAAGGGCGCCACAAAGGCAAATGGTCCATCTCCCTCGCGCAGCCAGCGCGCTTTGGCGATTGCTTCCGCTACGGCGCGGAGGCGCTGGTCTCTGTTGTGACCCAGTTTACTCGGCATCGCGGTCCTTTCTGCGCGGATCGGCGGCGATCCGCTCGCTCTTTGGCGTGTCGGCCAGCACGCGCACGCATCCGAACGCGGTGACTTGTGGCCCACGCGCAGGCCAGCGAAACCAGGCGTAGTCAGTCGAGTCGGTTCCGCGTTTGCCCTTCTTGTTGAGGCCAAAGCTCGGCCGATTGGGCAACACCATGATGTCCGGCACGCCGATGTCTCGCCACAATGGTAGTCTCTCGTGACTTGCCAGAAACGCCAGTCGCAGCAGGAACACCAGCTCGGCGTTCGGGTACAGTGCCCGCGATTTGCGAATGAACTCCTCGGCCAAGCAGTACGGCGGATTGGTGATGACGGCTTTCACGGTCGGCCCAGGTGTCGCCACAGTGAGGAAGTCGCACTGCCGGTGCATCTCGGCCACCGTCTGCACTTCGCGAACGTCGTAACTAATCCAGTGCCATTGAGCCCCGCGAATCTCGCGAATGATTGCGCCGTCGCCGCACGCCGGCTCGACGAGAACGCCGACCGGCGGCTGCCAGATGTCGAGAAGGCGCCGCACACACCAGCCCGGTGTAGGGAAGTTGTCTAGCTCACCCGTTCGCTTCGCTCGTCGTGTTCTGCTCATCTGGTCGTCCTTGCGCGTGGCCTCCGCAGTTATCTCGGATTCACTTGGCGGCATTGGGTACCTCGACCAACTTCCCTGATTCATTCGCTCGATAGAATGTGTTGGCCTTGATGCCGTCCTCACCAACGTAGCCGACGGCGAGACGATAGCGCTCCTTGTTTACGTCCCACCAGCGACAGACGATGATTCCGATCTCACCCGTTTTGGCGGTCCCGCCGTAGCCTGCCGTGGCGGTCCCGCTGTAGCCTGCCGTGGCGGTCCCGCTGTCGCCTGCCGTGGCGGTCCCGCCGTAGCCTGCCGTGGCGGTCCCGCTGTCGCCTGCCGTGGCGGTCCCGCTGTCGCCTGCCGTGGCGGTCCCGCCGTAGCCTGCCGTGGCGGTCCCGCCGTAGCCTGCCGTGGCGGTCCCGCTGTCGCCTGCCGTGGCGGTCCCGCCGTAGCCTGCCGTGGCGGTCCCGCTGGCGATCGCTCGCCCGGCTCCGCCGTGCTCGCTGAGCCACTTCGGCGCAGTCTCACGTGTGCCACAGTAAACGACGACGCCGGACGGGAATTTGATCTTTCCGTCGAGATCAATGGCTGTCGTCGGATCAATCTCGACGATGAGCCAAACGGCATCAACATCCCAATTGAGCAGATTACCCGCACCCTCCCCCCACAACAGGCCGTGCAGTCCGTGGCCGCATTCCTTCGTCGGTTGCCAATCGTCGCATTTCACCAGGCCAGACTTCGGCCACCTGAAGCCGTTGGCGTATTTCGAATTGCTCGACATATCGGCCTTGCACGTGCGCAGGACAAGCGCCTTGCCGGGTGGCAGGACGTAGTCAGCGACGGGATTCGTCTTACGCGCGGTCTTCCTGGGGGTCTTCTGCGTTGGCATTGGTCGTCCTTTCGGTGGGTATCGTGTCCTCTCAGTGGGCCGCCCAGGACTTGCACCTGGGTGCGATTCTCCTCGGCCCGTGTGGAGCGCGCAGAGCCGCCACGGTTGCGCGCCTCGTGTGGGTGGGTCAGATGGCAGAGCCGGGCTCCGGCTTGCCTTCGCGCTTGGCCTTCGATGCCGCCGCCACGTCGCTGAGAGTTGTCTGGCCCTTCGCCGCCGGCTTGATTTCTGGAGCTGGCGTCTTGGGCGCCTCGGTGATCTTGCCGCTCTTGGCCTCCAGAACTTGCGGCCAAGTTGTCTCCCCGTCCTTGAGCGCGTTGAAGATCCCGCGCAACGTCTTCATCTCGGCGGTGGTCGTCAGTTCGATGGTGTGCCCGAGATACTCGACGAGCGCCGCGACTGTGATGCCGATGCCCGCGAAGGAATCGCACATGCCCTTCCGAGCCGCCGCCGGGTCTGCCGCGTCCTTGTTCTCCATCGTGGCGTAGCAGGCCGCGATTGCTTCCTCCAGGATGTCGCCGGGCACGAGGCGCAGCAAGCACGTCCGCATCGCCTTCGATGCCAGCGCATTCTCGCGGTCAAGGATTTCATCGTCGGTCGCCTCGAAGACGTACACCGGGTTCCCCTTGGAGTTGATCCGTTCCGAGAGAATCTTGCGCCCTTCGAGCTTACTGCTGCGCTCGATGGTCTTGTTGACCGTGACGTCCTTGGTGTACGTGACGTTCGCCTCCAGGTCGCTGGCACACACGCGGACGATCCGCTTGCTGGCGTCGTCGTAGATGGCGAACACGTCGGTGAACACGTTCGTCATGGCCCGGCTGGCAGCTTCCGCCATGCGGATGGATGGCCCCTCGATTCCCTTGCCGATGGGCTTGTTGTAGATGGCCTTCTCGGCGAACAGCGGGCGCTTGCAGTCGGCCAGCAGCTTCTCGCGTACCTGGAACAAGTCACGCGGGCGCTGCATCGCCATGATGTAGCGGGCTTGGACCGCCGCCTTCGCCTGTTCGGCCAGCGCCGTGCTGGCAGTCTCGGCCTTGCGTTCAAGCCCGGTCCCGCCGAAGTCCTGCCTTGCAATCTCGCCCGCGTTCGGGACGCGCACCATCTCGGTCTTGTTGTCGCTCATGCTTTCTTTCCTTTCGATTCTACGATCTTGAGTGTTCGGAACTTCGTAGGCTGCACGACTGCCGTGTAGCCCTTGCGCTCGGTGGTCTTCAGACTGACGATCCGCCCGTCCGGTAAGGTGCCGAAGGTGGCGGCGCCCAGCATGGCGCGCAGCTTGTTCTCGGCCTCCAGCGCGTGCGCCTTCGCTGTCTTCTCTTCTTCCTTCGCTTCCTCTAGCCCGTCGGCAAGACTGCGGGCATCCTCAGTCAGTTCGACTGTCTCACCCGAATCGTCAGGGTGAAGCGCCTTGATGGCCCTGTTGCTGGCCGCGCTGCCGTCGATGGCGGGCGCTTCCTTCCGTTCAACGCGGCCCCAGAACTCCACCGCCTTCGCTTCCAGCTCGGTGATGAACTCAGGGTTGCGCGCGACCTCGATAGTCTTCAGACTGTTGCCGCCCACGAGCGCCGCCACGACCGCCCAGGAGAAGCCCGTCACGGCGAGTTGGTGCTGCACTTGGGCCTGGACATAAAGAGGCAGCGCGATGTCCTTCCCGTCGCGCCAGTCCGAGTTGAACGCGCCCACGTTCTTGATCTCCAGGTCGCCGCGGTCATCGTGGCCGGCGGCCTGGATGATCCAGCGGTCGATGGTGGCGGTCAGGAACGGCAGGCGCGGATGGACGGCAACACAGAATGGTGTAGGTGGGTTCCATAATGTGCTCTTGGTTCGGCGGGCATACAGGTCAGCAATCGGCCCCTCCAGCACCTGCCCGATCTCCAGCCACTCGCTGTCCAGTTCTTCCGGCTCGACAAGCCCGGTCTTCTTGGTCCACAGCGAGAACTCGCTTTCGCGGCCCTCGGGCGCTAGCCCAAGGATGGCGGCGGATTCGGACGCGCCCAGGGTCGTGGTGCGGGCAGCGAGCCAATCCTCTCGGGTATCGAAGCGTCGCAGTTCAACTTCCATGATTACGCGGCCTCCAGCAACTCGATCACCATCTCGCCCGCTTCCACGCGCGTCCCGATGAGCTGCCACCCGTCGGCGGTTGCCATCTTGACGAACGCCTCCAGACTCTCGGGGTCGAGCTGCTCCAGCTTGTCGGCGGTCAGGAGCTTGCACTTCGGGTGCGCCCGCTTCGCCACCTGGACGCAGAAGTCAATCGCCTCCTGGCCAGACAGCAAGTCGAGCACCACGCCGTCGAGGGCGAGCCCGCCATCGTCGGTGAACGTCAGGCCCTTGATCATCTCGGTACGGGCCGCCAGTTCGGCCGGCGCAGCGGTGGTCAAGGTCGTCACGATGGCGTCGAGTTCATCGGCCGCCTTCTGTGCCTCGGTCATTTCGTCGCCGAGTCGGCAAGACTCCGCCAGGGCATCATGCGCCTTGCGGCCCTTATCGACTAGCATGGCATGCGCCTCGGCCTTCAGGATGGCTTCGCGGGCGGCGTCCATCTCGGCGTCGGTCGGCGTTTCGATGGCGACGCTTGCGAGCGAGGATTCGATTGCCGCAGCTTGACGGCGCAGGGATGCGGAGCGGGCGCCGCTCTCGTCGTGCGCCCGCTGAGCCTGGAGAGCCTTCGCGTAGTCGTCTTTTGTGTGCGCATACTTCGCCTGAGCAGCCACCAGGGCTTGCTCTGCGGCGGCTACTTCCTGGCCGGCGTTCTTGACCGCGTCCTCTAGCCCGCGCAAGATTTCGGGTTGGACTGGCAGATGGCCGGCGGAGTCCTCCGCGTCGGCGTCGGCTCGCAGCGATGCGATCTTCTCGCGCGTGCCTTGCGCCTTACGCTCTTGCTCGGCCGCCTGCGCCCGTCGCTGATTCAGTGCTGCCAGGGCCGCATGAGCAGCCTCGACGGGCTTCTTCTCCTCGCCGGGCAGTGGGATCACGATGCCGGTGGGTGCGTCCTTGTCCAGTCGCGCGGCCTCGGCGCTGGCTCTGGCGTGCGCGTCGCGGGCTTCCCTCGCGCGTTTGTTGGCCTCGGTGCGCTGGGCGTAGTACCAGTCCCGCGCCTTGCGGATGACCTCCAGGCCGTGACCGTCGACTGAGTCGGTCCACTTTGTTCCCGTCCACCGCTCCATGTCTTCCGCAGTCACAGACGCCGGCATGGCCTCCAGGATCATCTTGCGCCGCTCGGCTGGCTTGGCGTTCAGCAGGGCGAGCGGACTAATCGACGGGCCGATTAGATCATTGAGCCGGGTCTGCTGCTTTCCCAGGCCGATGCCGTCGGTCTCCAGTTCGTTGTGGCCTGAACGCCGGGCGATGCGGCGGGCCTGCGCCACCGGGTCGGCGAAGTCGATCAGAATCTCGGCACGATCGGCACCTGCGCGGATGTGGTTAGAGTCGATGCCGACGCCGGTGAGCGCCGACACGAACGCCTGCATGATGCTGGTCTTGCCCGAGCGGTTCTTACCCTTGATGAGAGCGCCGCCGGTCCCGATCTCGAATGCCTTGCTCTCGATGCCCATCCAATTCTTGATTGTGATCTTCGTAGCTCTCATGTCTCGGTCTCCTTGTTCTCGCGCTTACGCCGGTCCAGTTCGACCTGTTCCTGTTTGCCAACTCGCGGAACTCCACAGCACTCACAGTACGTGCTGAGCGAAAAAAACACGTGCTTTCCTTCGAGGCAGCGCGAGCAATCGCGGTGGAAGTAGCGAGACATCATGGTGCGCCTCCTGCCAGCTTGCCGAGACTCGCGCGCTCGACAAAGAGCGTCCTGCGCTTGCCGGCGTTCACTTCGCAGCGGGCGACGTATCCCTTGTTGATCCAGTAGTACACCGTCGCGCGATGACGGCGGCACAGCTTCGCGGCGGCCGATACCGTGATCCAGCCCTTGCGGGCCATCTCGGTGAGGTACTGTTTGTTGAGCTTCCCCATGACTACTTCTTCACGATGATTCCGGCGTCTGTGCGAATCCAGCCATCGGGCAGCGTGGCGCCTTTGTGGATCTTCGCGCCGTACAGGTTCGCGCCGTCCAGGTTCGCGTGGGACAGGGTCGCGCCGTCCAGGTTCGCGCCGTACAGGTTCGCGTGGGACAGGGTCGCGC
>Ga0116118_1001308_pt1 | contig 13097 bp, 11 predicted proteins | sample June2015DPH_11_5_FD_89723 | JGI IMG/M metagenome (GOLD analysis project Ga0116118, IMG submission 89723) | Peatland microbial communities from SPRUCE experiment site at the Marcell Experimental Forest, Minnesota, USA - June2015DPH_11_40 | ecosystem: Environmental > Terrestrial > Soil > Wetlands...
ATCGTTGCTCTTCTTCTCGCGGGCTCATGGTTTGTTCGGCAGAATGCCAAGATCCGCTGGGCGAGGGAACAGGCGCTTCCTCAAATTATCCAGTTGGTGGAAAGCCGGAAAAATGTCGAGGCCTTGGCGCTGGCAAGGCAAGTGGAAGATTATATCCCCAATGACCCTGTCCTCGTGAAGTTATGGCCCGAAATGTCGCGGGTAGTAGAGATCCACTCCAGCCCCGAAGGCGCCGACGTCTACGCGAAACCATACGAAGCAACCAGCGCCGACTGGCAGCTTCTGGGTCGCACACCACTGAAGCAGGTCAGGCTTCCGATGGCCTTTCTCCGGTGGAAAGTGCAGAAGGAAGCTCACGGGACTCTCGAAGTGACGATGGAAGAGGGTAAGTGGAATGACCTGCGCAACAACCGGCCCGTCAACCTCAACTTTGTTCTGACTAAGGCGGAGGATATTCCGGCGGGAATGGTGCGCGTTCCTGGCGGGAGTTCTTCTCTTGATATCGCGGGCATGGATTATTTGAAGGAAGTCGCGTTGCAAGACTACTGGATCGGCCGCTACGAAGTGACGAATCGGGAATTTAAGAGATTCCTGGACGCAGGCGGTTACACGAATCCGCAGTATTGGAAAGAGCTGTTCGTCAAGGACGGCCGTACGCTGTCCTGGCAAGAAGCCATGCTGCAATTTCGCGATAAGACAGGCAGGCCTGGCCCGGCAGGCTGGGAACTGGGGGATTATCCTGAAGGACAGGCGGATTACCCGGTCACTGGCGTGAGCTGGTATGAGGCCACAGCCTATGCGCAATTTGAAGGCAAGAGTCTGCCCACGGTTTACCACTGGGATAAGGCGGCAGGAACCTGGGCCCTCGACTGGATCGGCCAACTCAGTAATTTTTCGGGCCGCGGCCTCGCCGCGGTCGGCACCTATCAGGGCGTGGGGCCGTTTGGCACCTACGATATGGCCGGCAACGCCAAGGAGTGGTGCAGCAACGCGGGCTGGAACCGGCGCTACATCATGGGTGGCGGGTGGGACGAAGCAGTTAAAATGTTTGTTGATTACGACGCGCAATCTCCCTTTACCCGCGGCCCGAACTATGGGTTCCGGCTGGCAAAGTATGATTCAGAGCCGGCAAAGGAAGCGTTGGCTCCGATTGAGTGGACTTTACGCGACTACAGCAAGGAGAGACCTGTTTCCGACAGCGTCTTCGGCATTTATCGGAGCCTGTACGCCTACGACAAAACCCCGCTCGACGCGGTTCTCGAATCGAGCGACGAGAGCCGGGAATACTGGAAAATGGAAAAGGTGACGATCAATGCCGCCTATGGCAACGAGAGGATGTCTCTTTACCTGATCCTACCCAAAACTTCCCGACCGCCCTATCAAACCGTAATTTACTTCCCCGGCTCTAATGTCATTAACCAGCGTTCGAGTCAAAACCTCCCTGTTCACGGTTCCGCGGGGCTGGATTTCATCGTGAAGGGCGGTCGCGCTGTGATATGGCCCGTCTTCAAAAGCACCTTTGAGCGCGGCGACGCCCTCAATTCGCCATTTCCGGTGGCGAACATCTTCTATCGAGACCACGTTATCGAATGGGCAAAAGACCTCGGAAGGGCAATCGATTACGCCGAGAGCCGCAGTGAACTGGACCATGACAAGTTAGCTTATTACGGGTTCAGTTGGGGAGCAGTGATGGCGTCCTCCACGACGGTCGTGGAGAGCCGCATCAAGGTCGCAGTCCTCCTCAGTGGGGGATTTTACCTTCAAAAGAGTTTGCCGGAAGTGGACCAGATCAATTTCGCTCCACGGGTCAAAATCCCCACCTTGATGATCAACGGCCGGTACGACTTCATCTTCCCGCCGGATTCCTCTCAAGCGCCCATGTTTCGCTATCTGGGAACACCGGGAAAGGACAAGCGCTATGTCGTCTTGGAGTCAGGCCACGTGCCGCCCACCGACCGGGTGGTCAAAGAGACTCTGGAGTGGCTGGACCATTATCTTGGGCCAGTCAAGTGATGGCCGATTCATGCCACCCTAAGAATCCCTCCATGCAGCCTCAATAAGATGCCATAGCCCCTCCCGCCTTGTTGGGGGCGCTGGACATGAGGCCCTCGCGGCCCAGAAACGGGCTTGGAGGAGATCAATTGCGATCTCCTCGAAGCCGACTTCTGGCCAGTGGAAAGATTCACATTCAGGTGAAGGCGTCTTTCTCTAAAGGGATTACTTCCGTGTAGCCCGTAATCCGGGGGCAATCCGCCCCGGGGCGACTAACGTCAGTAGAGGATTGGGATATAAGTCATGGCGGACCGCTCAGGAGTTCTAACCGTTAATTTACGGCGAGAACCACCAAGGTGGCGTCGTCCTGGAATTGCGCGCCGCAAAAATCCGAGACCTGCGCGAGCAGTTGCTCGTTCAACTCAGCAGCGGAACTGGACGCGTGCGCCCTGGCGAATGCCGCGACCCTTTCCACTCCAAACTCTTCGCCTTGCGCGTCCTCGGCTTCGGTGATGCCGTCGGTAAATAGAAGCAGCCTGTCTCCGGTTTTTAGATTGACGCTGGAGTCCTGGTAATTCCACGAGGGGAAAACGCCGAGTACCGCGCCGCCCTCACCCAGGGGATACGCAGCGTCGGCCGAAACGAGGATAGGATAGGGATGGCCGGCATTGCAGTAGCGAAACGTGTGCGTATTGGCGTCGAGAACGCCGCAGAAAAACGACACGAACTTGTTCTCAGCGATGCTTTCGCACAGCATGCCGTTCATGATCCCGCACACACGTGCCGGACTGTCCAGGTCGCGCACGGATGCGCGCAGGCTGGCCTGGACATTAGCCATCAGCAACGCGGCGGAAACTCCCTTGCCGGAGACATCGGCAATGCAGATGGCCAGCCTGTTGCCGTCGAGCCGCAGCACATCGAAGTAATCTCCGCCGACCGTGCGCGCCGGGCGCCAGGCGGTGGCTACGGCGATTCCCGGAAGCTGCGGAATTTCCTTGGGCAAAAGCGACTGCTGGATTTCGCGGGCGCGTTGCAATTCCTGCTCGTGGATTTCCAGGCGGGCCGCGCCCGACTGGACCATCTGCTGCAGTTCGACGTTGCGGCGCTCGAGGCGCGCCCTTGTCTTGCCGTAGAGAAAATTCGTCACGCCATAGACGAAGGTGATGAGGAAGGGCATCTTCCAGCCGGTGGACATCAAGTGCCCAAGCGATTGCGGACCAGGCGGGGCTAACCACCAGACAATTAGGGTGCTCAGCGCGTAAACCGGAAACATCACGACGCATAGGAGGGCCAGGAAGATCAGCCAGTCATAAGGAGACGGCTTTTCGTAGAGGGTGTGCAGCCATTGCATTGGAGGCGAAAGGAAATTGCCGATGCAGAGCGAGTACAAGATGACGGTAAAAGGATTGATGGGCTGGCCGATGGCCCAGAAAGTCGCGCCGACCACGAGAGCAATGAACAGGTAAATGCCCTGATTGCGGAAGAAAACGGTCAACGATTTGGAGTCAATGGTCATGTTGACCGGAATTTCCGATTTGGACCTATGCCTTGTGCAGAGTACGCTTCCCCTGCCCTCGACATAACGGATTGGCCACCAAAGCTGGCCCCAGCGAGATCAGCGCGGTTCTGACGGCTCGCTTTGCCCGTCTGATCGCATCCCAACCCATTTTATGCTCCTTAACTTAGGGATTGATCCCGAGTGGTCGGCAACCCTTCCCTTACCGGGTTATGGAAGAGTTGCCCGCTATCCAGGACGAATTGCCGCCTCTTTCCAGACGCTATTCGTTGTTCTAAGCGAAACTAGAATCTGTTCAGAAAACCTTGCATCAGACTGAATCAGGTGGACTCATGAATCCCAGAGAATTTCGCGAAGTTGGACACCGCGTGGTGGACCTGCTGGCCGAGTACTTGGAGCACATCGAAGAGAAGCCAGTGTTCCCGAATGTGGAACCAAGTAAACTGACCCAGATTTTTGCTGAGCCACTGCCTCAGGATCCCAGCTCCCCAGAGAAGGTGCTGGGAGAACTGGAAGAGAAGCTTCTTCCGTATTGCACGCATGTCGGGCACCCGGGTTACATGGGGCTCATCACTCCATCGCCCAATCCGGTCGGCATCATTGCGGATTTCATTTGTTCCGCTCTCAACCAAAACATCGGCGCCTATACGATTGGTCCTGCTGCTGTGGCGATGGAGCGACGAACCGTGCGCTGGCTTACCGACTTGGCCGGCTACAACGATAAGGCTGGTGGCAACCTCACCAGTGGCGGAATGATGGCGAACTTCATCGGGCTCAAGTTGGCACGGGATTGCGTTTCACACGACCGGATACAACAAGATGGAATTCAAGAAAGCTGGGCAGTGTACGCGTCCGAAGAGCGGCATGTTTCGATAGACAAAGCCGTCGACGCAGTAGGACTGGGCCGAACCGCGTTGCGTGCGCTGCCCACCGATGCTGAATTTCGTGTGAGGCTGGATGCCCTGGAGGCAGCAATTGCGGAGGATCATAGCCGTGGTATACGGCCGCTGTGCGTCGTGGGCATCTTCGGCACTACGAACACCGGGGCGGACTACCCGCGATGTCCCACGGTGCTCGAAGCATGATTTGGCGTTATCTCATTGAAGGTCCGTGGATCATCTTTGTCGCATACTGGGCGGCGGGCGCACTGAAGACACGCAGAACCGTCAGTCGGGAATCCTTCGCGTCGCGTTGCGGCGTCCTCTTTCTGGAGATTGTTGGCTTCGTCCTCGCTCTTCAGCGACGCGGCGGAGATCGGCGTTCTTGGTCATCGTGTTGTTCATCGAACGTACGCTCTTGCCGTTTTGGGCGTTGCGCTTACCTGGATGGGCATCGCCATCGCTCTGTGGGCTCGCTGGCACCTGGGACAATATTGGAGCGCCAGAGTCACGCTCAAAGAGGACCACAAGCTCATCCGCACTGGGCCCTACGCTCATTTCCGGCATCCCATTTATTCCGGAATCGATCTCGCCGCGGTCGGCGGAGTGTTGGCGATCGATCAATGGCGATGCGTCGCGGGAGTCGCCTTGATCGTCCTGGGCTATTGGATCAAGGCGAGGAAGGAAGAGTCCATGCTGGCCGAGCAATTCGGGGAAGCCTTCGAAGAGCACTGTCGGCACACAGGTTTCCTTATTCCGAAGTTTTAGCAAACAGGCGGGGCGCCCGATCAGGGTGACCACGATGCTGGCGGAGCTGACTTCAATTCAAATGGCTGTACCCACCTCGGAAAACCGAGTTCCAGGAGATCAATGGTGATCTCCCACAAGCCGGAGTTATGGCCCGGAATCCCTTCCGGTTAGTCGGCCAACCGGAAGTTATCCAGAAACGGGCTTCGGGGAGATTACTCCCCACAAGTCGGCATAGTGCCACAATTCCAGGATCAGATGGTGCCGGGAAAATGCACGGCTCCATGGGCGTTTCCCAGTACCGATCTGGTGAAACCTCCCACAAGCGGACTTCAGGCCAACGTCGCTAGGAGCCTCGCTTCCGGTTTGCCCTTACGTGATCCAGACGGGATCATCTGCAGACCGAAGAGTTGTTCATAAATACCGCTGTCGGCATTTTCTTAGACTAGTTTACCCACGGTAGATGACATTACATCGGTGAAAAGAGGGGCATGATTTAAACTACGTCGTAAAGGGATTGATCCGGACCGCAACGCCCCATGTTTGTCTGTCGACAGCGATCGACGAGACCCCGTGCGACATTGCCTGCGTTCAATTGGCCACTGGCTATGACCAAGAGGAGGTAATTGTAGTGGAACCATTTCGGATTCACGTCGCGGATGAGGTGCTCAATGATTTGCGGGCACGGTTGCGCAATGCAAGATGGCCCGACCAGATACCCGGTATAGGCTGGGAACAAGGCACCGAGTTGGACTGGTTACGACGCCTCGTGTCCTACTGGGCCCACGAGTTCGACTGGCGTGGCTGGGAGAGAAGGCTCAACGCGTTCAACCACTTCACCTGGGAGGGCATCCACTTTGTCTACCAGCGTGCGGCATCAGGTAGGGGTGTGCCGCTCATTCTCACGCACGGCTGGCCCAGCAGTTTCCTCGACTACATGGACATGCTGCCGATGCTCGAGCACTTTGACGTGGTCGTACCCTCCCTGCCGGGGTATGGTTTTTCGCCGCGTCCACCCAAAGTCGGCATTAACTACCGGTATGTCTCGGAGCGCTGGCACCGGCTCATGTCTGAGCTTGGATATTCCAGCTATGGTGCGAGCGGTTATGACTTTGGGGCCGGCGTGACGACGGTCCTTGCGCTAGACCATCCCAAGTCGGTTATCGGGATCCATCTCACCACACTGGAGTCGGATCTCGCCCCAGTGGTGGACGATACGGAGCTGTCCGATACCGAGCGTTCGTACCTCGCGGTGAACCGGCGCTGGGACATGACGGAACGGGGCTACAGCGCGATCCAGTCCACCAAGCCGCAGACTGTCGGCTATGGACTCAACGACTCCCCCGCAGGGCTCGCGGCATACGTGGGTGAGAAGTGGCACTCGTGGAGCGACGTTACGCCGACCGAAGACTTCCTCTGCGCCACGTTCACCCTGTACTGGATCACGCAGAGCATCACCTCGTCGATGCGCGACTATTGGGACAATCGCTGGCACCCGGTCGATCCCAGCTACGTCAGCACGCCCACGGCGTTCGGTGTTTTCGCGCACCAGACCGTTCCCGAGGGCGAACTGCCGCGCTCGTATTTGGAGCGCCTATATAATATCCAGCGCTGGACAGTCTTTCCGCGCGGCGGGCACTTCGCCCCGGCTGAGGAACCAGCGGCGGTCGCAGGGGACCTGAACGCCTTCTTCCGTGGCCTAAGCTGAGGCCATGCAGACGATCCGCACTTCCAAATGCAACACGACAATAAGAAGCCGACCTCAGTTCTTTTTCTTTGGCTTCATAATCCAAAAGGTTGGATGGTCGGCAAACGGAACCAAACCGGTCTCCGATAGCCCGTTATGCGCTTGGGACAAGTGCCAGGTGAAGTCCGCCCGGAGTCTCGTCATGAGGAGAGCAGGGCATTAGACTTACTTTATGGATAAGCGGCGCTGCATCGGTCTCATCGGGGGCCTTGGGCCGGGGGCTGCCGTGCATTACTACAAGAAGCTGGCCGAGGCTCATGCCAAGCAGCATCTCCCGCTCGGCCTCGTCATGGTTCATGCCGAGACGTCGCGGGTGTTTGAGTATGCTGGGGCCGATGACCGCGAAGGATTGGCACGATATCTAAGCGACTTTATCGTTCGCTTGAGGGCGGCAGGAGCGGATCTGGTTGTGATTCCGGCAGTCACCCCCCATCTTTGCATTCGGGAACTTCTCGCCATCTCGCCCTTGCCGGTGCTCAATCTATTCGATCCGCTGGTCAAGGAGCTTTCCGCACGTTCGGTAAGGCGGGTTGGTGTATTTGGCACACGCTTTGTCATCGAGTCCAAACTCTTTGGTATGGCTGATGGCGTGGAGGTCGTCCAACCTCCGCAGGATGAGGTCGAGTACATTCATCGCACATACTTGGAACTCGCTCAAACGGGCGAGGGCTCGGAGGAGCAATATCGCGGCCTGACCGATCTTGCGATCAATTTCTGCAAGCGGGATCGCCTGGATGCGATCCTTCTCGCGGGCACCGACCTCTCACTGATTTTCAATGAAGCAAACATCCGGTTTCCCTATATCGATTGCGCGGCGTTACACATTGAAGCGATCCTCCAGAAGGTGCTCCACTAAGAATCTCTCACCCGCATAGAGAGCCTCATATAGGCATAGCCCTGCCTGGGCCGTCGGCAATGCGGAAGTAGTCCCAGCATCCTTCAGCGTTTCGTACTGCAGTCCAGAAACGGTCTTGGCGGAGATCAATAGCGATCTCCTCGAAGCGGACTTCGGGGGCGTCAGCGACATCCCACTTCATCGATAGGCATTATCGCCAGTCTCTAGAATCGGTAGGAGCCAAGTCGATTATGCGGTAGCAGGCGGGGCTCGTCAGACGGGCAAAAACGAGTTGTCGGAACCCAGCTGATCTCGTTGGGGCGTGCTTTGGTGGCGGTTTGTTGTGCCGAGGGTACGCGTATGATGTGCGAGCCATACGTCCAAATCGGAAATTACGGGTTGCAAGAGTGATCTGTAATCCGGCGCAATTTTAGGCCGTGCTGGTGCTGATCGAGGCCGTCGGTGGCGGTTCGGATGGAAGTTGGTTCATGCAACGGACAGGAGGCAAGACGGTTGTACAATGATGGGCGTTTTGAAGTCGAAAGGGGAAATCCGTGTTGAGAAAACTCTTACCGGCTCTTTTGTTGCTCTCCATCGCCACGCTGGCGCGTGCGCAAGCACCGGCAACTCCTCCGAAGCCCACGCTGATCAAGGCCGCCCGTATTCTCGACGTGCGCACCGGTAAATACCTCACCGGCCAAGGCATTCTGGTGGAAGACGGCAAGATAAAGGAGGTCGCTGCATTCGCCGACTTACAGACTCATCTACCGAAGGACGCGGTCACCGTCGATCTCAGTAAGGCCACTGTGCTTCCCGGGCTGATCGATTCCCACGCTCATCTGCTCATGGCCGCCGCGGCGGGGGTCAATCCGAGCAACATCATTCTGGACGCTGTTGCTGGCACGAGCGCCTCCCAACGTGCTCTGCTTGGCGCGCGCATGGCCCGCGAGGATCTGGAGGGCGGCTTCACCACGGTTCGTAACGTAGGCCACTCCGGCGAAGATGGCGATGCGGCGCTTCGCGACGCCATCGACGCGGGCTGGGTGCCGGGACCGCGGATCCAGGCCTCCTGCCGCAAGCTCACTCCACCGGGCGGTCAGGCCGTCCGGCTGAACCCCGCAATCGCCCAAAAGATCGTCGATCTTGAGTTTCTTCCGGTTAGCAGTCCAGATGACGGCCGCCGAGCCGTCCGCGAGAATCTGCTTTACGGCGCCGATCTCATCAAAGTTGTCGCCGATGATGAGCCCCGTTTCGTCACTACGGACGAGATGAAAGCTATCGTGGAGGAGGCGCATCGCTCGAAGGTGAAGGTTGCAGTCCATGCCACGACCGAGACCGGCATTCAAACGTCGATCGATGCAGGCGTGGACTCCATCGAGCACGGCGATGCCGTCACCGACCAAATGCTCAAGCAGATGAAGGACAAGGGAATCTTCTTCGATCTAACTGAGACTTTCGCGGGCGGCCGGTTGCGGGCGCTTGTGCAGAAATCGGTTGTTCTTTCGCCAGAGTACGAGCAAGGGTTTGCGCAATATGAGGAACTTTCGAATAGAGAAGCTCCGCTTCGCGTACAGAGAGTTCTCAAGTCCGGAGTGAAGTTCGCCATCGGGTCAGACATGTGGTTCGACTATCCGGGCAAGACTCGCGGCCAGGCAACGGCGCTCATGTTCGCGTCGCTACGCGACCTGGGAATGCCTCCGCTGGATATTATCCGTGCCGCCACATCGGGCGCGGCAGAACTACTCGGCTGGCAGAACCGCATCGGTGTTATTGAAGCAGGTAAGCTCGCCGATCTTGTGGCGGTCTCCGGTGATCCTATTCAGGACATCACAGAGCTTGAGCGAGTGAAGTTTGTGATGAAGGGCGGGGTCGTGGTCAAGAACGAGATTCACTGAACTCTGGTTGGCAGCAGCAGGTGCATTTCTAATCTGCACCTTACAATCTTGTCGAGTCATCCCGAGTGCAGCCGTCTTTCAGGCGGAGCTGGATCTGGCGAGGAAATGGTTCTACCCATCTCCTCGCAGAGGCCGTGTAGTCGCGAACTGCACATGGGCACGCCTTTATCCTGAAACGGGCTTGTGGGAAGGGCAAAGAACAGATTCTGGTCCAGTAGTCGGCAATCCAAAAGTAATGGCGCGATAGGGATCCCCTGAAATCATCGACCTATTATTGGACCCAAACCGCCCCAGATTGCCCCTCGGAGAGATTGAAACATGCAGCACATCCAGGAGACGCGAGCCCGAGATGTCTACCGTATCCAGGTAGCGTTCTCGGTCACCGACCTCGTTCCTTACATGGGTTCATGCACTGACTTGGGAATTTGTGGTCGTGTGATGCCTCCCCCCGCTGCGCAACCCGTTGGAAGCGCCGTAGCGAACGGTTCGGAGGATAGTTTCCGGTTTGCGCGTAATCCCGCCGTGGAAGCCGGATAGCTTCCGGTTAGCCGACCACACTGGAGCCCTCGCATGGCGACCCGAATTGTGAGGAGTGGGGTTGCGGGGTTCCAGGGGGCGTGTGGCGGGCGGTATCAGCGACAGAGGGCTATTCTGGTGCCGGGTCGTCTTCCGCCCGGCGAAGTTGCACTGCAGGGGAGGGTGCTCCCCTCCCAATCACACACTTTCTCGCAAGTCCTTCCTTCTTGACTGCAAAGATCAGTAAGCTTGTTGCCTGCGTCAGTTGGCACGTAGACCCGCCTGAACTCACCGCAGCGTGCGCGAAGTTCAGTTTCGCGATCTTGAACTCTAGTCTCGTTGGCGAAGCCCAACCACACTGCTTGCGCTTGGAGAGGGCTCGTCCTTATGGGACTGGGGGGTTCAGCGATAGGCGAGCCGACACTAGGAGAGTTCGACTGGACGGGAGATGGTTGGGCGGGCGACGCTGGACGTACTGCTAACCAAGACCAAACACCCTCGTTGGCACCAACAGTGTGAGGCCAGCCCTCACTTTGACCGAGGACCACGTGGAAAGGGCCATGCCCTACATGCAAATGCCTTTCTGTTGCCAGGACCGTGCCACCGCCGTCGGTGATGGCGATATCGCCCTTACCGTCCGCATCCAAATCGACGGCAAGACCATACCATCTGCCGACGTCCACTTCCGAGGCGGGCAGATTGAGAGAATGGCCCTTACTTCGTTCCAAATCAGGGGTGTCCGACGTAGATTTGAGCGATACTCCGTGATAATTCCCGTTCCTCGGGTTTAGATTGCCACTGATGACCAAGTATTCACTCAGGTTCGCGCTCACCAGATAGAGTTCGATCGGACAGCCGTTCGCGACGGCACCCATCGCAGCGGCCCGCAGGGTTAGGGGCGGACTGACTGAAAGCTTCGACTGAACGCCGGCGAACTGGTACTTCCCCGTAACTCCGGAGATGGTCATTCCCGTTTTGTCAAAGCTTAATCGTGTTGGAACGAGGTGCAAACCTTGCGCCTTGGCGATGGAGGCGAGCAGCGGCGTCTCGGTAGTCCAAACGTCAGCCTTCAGAGCCTCGTCTACTCCGAACTCGTCGGTCAGATAGCTCGGGGAGGCACCGTCAGGCGGGTGCGGGGGAGATGGCAGAACCGTGCCATTTGCGCCAACGGCCGACTGCTTGGCGTCGCCGGTCCCAATGATTGAATGAAAACCGTTCTGCGTAACGCTATTACGTGCATTCGAGTATTCGGTAATAGCGGTCTCGGCATTTGGCCCTTGCGGCGCGGGTGAACGAGAGTGAAAAACGAGCCAAGACCCGATAGCGATGATTAAGATCATTGCCCCTGCGCCGATTCGTGAAGGGCTGAATCTAAGAGCAGACAACATACCGCCGGATTGTTGGAGAACTGACCTCCGACGCTCATCTTCGAGTTGCGCCTCCTCCACTGCGCGCCTGCCCTTTCGCTCCACCCGTGCCTTCTCGGCGGCCTGCTTCAGTTCCTCTCCCAGCCGTGTCTGTTCTGCCGTCTTTCGACGCTCATCTTCATGCCGGGCTTGCTCAGTTGCACGTTGACGCTCCTCCGCGTCGGGAACATTGGACTGGCTCTGTCTTCCAACGTCAGAGGCTACTGACCCGCTTTGTCCCGCGCTTTGCCCAAGAGCCAATGCCTTGAGGAGTTCCTGAAATCCGCGCGCATAATCCTGTCTGAAGTCCACGTGCTGCACGCGCCGCAGGCGGAAGGGAACCGTGCAATCTCGATAGATGACTGGGATGACAGTCTTCTGTTCCTCTATCGCGACGGAAACCTCGTCCATGACATTCACGGAACTGACAGAAGCGGGGGACAAAATCACCACCATGCGCCGGCAATCAGTCAAAGCATCTTCGACCGAGCGGTCCCATCGTTCACCCGGAATGATGTCCAGTTGATCCAGCCACACGTTTGCTCCGGCCGCCTTCAAGTCTCCGGCTAGCCTAAGGGCGAAACCGGAATCTTCACGGCAATAGCTGAAAAACGTTGCTGGGGCACCTTTTGCCACAACCATCTCCTGTGTCAGGGACGCTTACGAAACCGGGATCTAACAGACTAGCGCAACCGATCATTATAGAGGCCCGACTTGTAATCTATTTACTTTGAACGCGGGCTTGCGGAAAGCGAATGACGAACCGGTAGGCGAATTTCGTTAGCTCCGCAGTGGCGCTCGTTTTGCGGGTGGAAATCACCTCGCCTTTGGCGTTTCGGGATATATCACTAACCACCATTGGCGCAATTCGTCGGTCAGTAATCGTTCGACTTCTAAAACGACTCGCCTGAAACGAAACTGCACCGCATCCTCGGTTTGCAGATTCGTCAGACGCTGCTCGTAATGTGTCAATTCCATCGCCGTGTTCCGATAAGAGCGGCTTAGGCGACTGCTCCCTTGAATTGCAAGCCAGGCGACAATTGCTGCTCCAATCGCAGGACAGAGAATAGCAAGGACTGTCACGAGGTCATGCCAGAAATCACGCACAATACCAGAAGGGTGCCAAAGGGATCCAATGTGAAATGCGGAGGAGATGAGGGCAAAGATGAGCACGCATATTACTCCGTTCTCAAGCATCTGCGCTCTCTTACCGTGTTCCGTACTTTTCGACAGGAACCAATCTCTTTGTTCGTGAACTCTGTGTTTCAAGTAGTTCTCAAGCTTGCTGTCAAAGGCAGTTTCTGGAAAAACACGGGTCTTGCCTGTGTGATGAGCGTCTTCCAATGCTTCACTCCAATCCATCTTGTCGTCCGCCATCCTCAATAACTCAAATGGATTTTTCGCTGGATCTTCTATCACGAGTAAACGTGCGGTGACCAGATCGCTTATTGAGCATTGCATAATATAGTTACAATGGAAACAGATCGGCCTGCTGCCAGAAGGCGATCACCAGGGTAGGCCGCTTGCGCATACGACGAAGCGCCTGGCGCGCGTGATGGCTCAGC
>Ga0116118_1001348_pt1 | contig 12879 bp, 15 predicted proteins | sample June2015DPH_11_5_FD_89723 | JGI IMG/M metagenome (GOLD analysis project Ga0116118, IMG submission 89723) | Peatland microbial communities from SPRUCE experiment site at the Marcell Experimental Forest, Minnesota, USA - June2015DPH_11_40 | ecosystem: Environmental > Terrestrial > Soil > Wetlands...
GCGATTCGGAGAGATGGCTGGTCTTCACGTTGAGGATCTGGATTTCAAGGAGCTGGTGGTTTATATCCGAAGGAGCACTTTCATTCACCAGGAAGTGACCCCGAAGAGTAAAGCCGGCCACCGAGAAGTGGACGTAGACGCCGACACAATGGCGATGGTCAAGGAATATCTTGGCAATCGCACATCAGGTCGAGTCTTCCAGAGCCGAAACGGAACTCCATTGGTCAATGGGAATGTGAATCGCTATGTTCTGAAGCCACTCTGCAAGAAGATCGGAATCCCTGTCGGAACGACTCATGCGTTCCGACACGGAAGAGTCTCCGTTCTCCAACAGAATGGTGTTCCTGGTGATTTGATCAAGCGTTGGGTTGGGCATTCATCGCTCAAGACAACGAGTAAATATAGTCACTTCACTCGGGAATTCAGGAAAGAGATCGCTTCGAGACTCGGATAAAATGGAACCGATGATGGTCCCATTTGGACCCAACTTGAAGCATCTAACGTGTTGATGTAAAGTGTTTTAACTTGTTAAATCGGTGGGCGTGTAGCTCAGCTGGGAGAGCACCTGCTTTGCAAGCAGGGGGTCACCGGTTCGATCCCGGTCACGTCCACCAATTTCTTCCTGATTGCAAAAGAGTTAAGAAAATCGCTTCGACCAGAACGCTCGGTAATTCGTGCACTGGAGTGAACCCCTAAAGTGAGACAGTTTCATGATGCACACTTTGCGAAATCGCAAAACGGGCCGGAAAAGTGCCGGGCGGCGTTTCACAGAAGCGCGACGTACGTCCCAGACCGCCGTTTATCCGCATCTCGCAGGCGCGCTCCGGCACTCTAATTCACATTTCCAGGTCTTTGTGGGCTTCAAAACCAGAGTGTGATGCACACATTTGTCTCAACTTGGGGTTCACTTCCCAGAATTTTCGGTTAAGCCAAGTTTCCCTACGTGTGTGCTACTTCCGGTTGTCGTCCTTCCGAATGGACGAAGGGAACCTCCTGCCTAGTGAGCAGGAGGTCGCGGACTAGAGTCACGCCGCTTCCGCCATACCTTTGGGGGAGGCTCGGCGGGTCATCTCCGGCGTCAAATCATAGGAGGCACGCCTTCGAACTTGCCAGTCATTCGCTTTTTGATTTGTTCCAGCATTTCAGGCGGCAACAATACCGCGGGATGGAGTAACGCAAGTTCTCGAATGTCTTGAACCGCCTCTCCGATAGCCTTCAATCGTTCCGGTGAAAAGACTTCCTCCCACTCCCTGAACGCTGCTGCCGCGGCTGCGAGTTTGTCCACCGCATCGTTTTTGGGAAATACAGCAGCCATTGTGAGACACTTCCGGTTTAAGAAAATAAAATTGTTGTAATCCGAAGCTATCGGCTCGCTATATCGATACTCCCCAGAATCTGGTTTATGCACTTTCTGGAAATGCTCAAGTGTGTCGCACATCTCACTTGCACGAAAGTAGAGTTCCAGCCATTTCGATTGCCGCCAGTCGGCCAATTCCCGTTCGGCAACATCCTTCGCCTGCCGCAGTGATTCCGCTGCCAGATCCCTCGCAGTCTTGGCTTCGCTCAACGACTTCTCGGATATCTGGTTCGCGGCTTTCGCCGCCTTGAGCGCCATAAACGAAAGAATGACGGATGCAATACCGGATAGAAACGCTACAGAGAGAGATACTTCCGCTACGTGGAGTGATTTCCAGTCGAAGGCAGAGGGGTCAACCATGCGCGGAATTCTACATCACCTGCATTGCTTCTGTGAGGGCTTGCATGCTGAGACGCACGACGAGAAAGCTCACCACGATGGCCAGTCGTACGCAGTCGCTCTAAGCGGCAAGTGACGTGGCGAGCCGCAGCTAAGAAGATCGATTGGGTCAGCATTGGTGGGGTCGCCAGTGAAATAGAAACATGCCGAATCCCCCTTCTCAGTTGGAGGGTCGTGGCGCAGTTCGAGCGAGTGTACATACACTTTAACCAGTGCTTTATCCTCGATCCAATTCTGAGTTAGCGGTAATTACTGCGTGAACGAGAGAGAAAGAAAAAGGACCTATGCGCGTAGCATCGCATGGAATTCGACACAGAATCCATTCCGACCGTGTATCAAGTATTTCTGTCTCACTCAGAGTTCACCCATGCCGTTCGGGAGAGCGCCAGACGTCTCGTGGATATACTCATCACAGGTTCGCGACTGATCCAATAAGCAGACGGTGCACGCTGTCGTCTCACAGGGAGTTCAACCAATCGCGTGTGGGTCGGGTTCATCGAGCCCTCCAAAACACGCATTATCGATTTGGAGAGTACAATTCTGGAAACATCGAAAAGTCCAGGCTGGGTCTAATTGCAACGAGGAATCTGCAAGTTGTGCCTTCGCGAGAGAGAGCTCCAAGCAAGCCCCCTCATGCCCCGCGCGCTGTACAAGAAGGCGCGTGGGACAGGGAAAACGGGGAATCAAGATCCAACTGTCGTTACTCTAGACGGGCGCTGGCAATCGTCATTTCAGCCAAAAGACTACGTCCTGTGTCGGGAATGCGAAGCCCGCTTCAGCAAGCACGGAGAGCACTACACCATGCGACTGGTCAGCCAGCAGGACGGAACGTTTCCGCTCCTCGAGATGTTAAGGAACGCGCCGAGCCGCATCCCTGGTCCAGCTTGGACGACCTACACGATAAAGGACACCCCCAACATCGATCGCGATAGGCTCGCGTACTTCGCCATGAGCGTGTTTTGGCGCGCTTCGGTTCACACATGGAAAATGGCGAACGGTGAGACGACATCCATTCGCCTCGGAAAGAAATACGATGAGGAAATGCGGCAATACCTGCTCGGCGATATCTCGATTCCTCGTAATACGTCCCTCATCGTTTCGGTCTGCACCGACAAGACCAGCCAGCGAAGTTTCTTCGCTCCCAGCGAGAACGGAAAAACAAAAGACCGGTCCGTGGGGTTCGGGGCCCGCGGAATCATGTTCTATCTGCGCATGACCAACACCCCGCTCCTCTTTCAACGTCGGCTTTCAATGGTGAACAACCCCGACAGCATCATCACCACATACGACTGCCGTCAGCACTCGATGTGGTGGGTTGGGTAGAGGACGGAGAACAAACCGTGGAAACGGGACTCTGTCCGCTGTGCGAGAAAACCAAAAAGATCGCGGATAGCCATTTCATTCCGAAGGCCGTATATCCGTATTGTCGCGACTCAGAGGGGAACACGATTGTCATTAACCCCGAATTTCTAGGATTCAGCGACCGCCAGATTCACACTCCTCTTCTGTGCTTCGATTGCGAGGATATTTTGAATAAGGGCGGGGAGGCGTGGCTCATGCCTCTTCTCGCGGAATACGACGGAAAGTTTCCGCTGCATGAAATGGTGACCCGACTGCCGCCGGAGATTACCGACGGGGACGCGGATTGCTATGCGGCAGTGCGGAACTCTGCTATCCAGTGTGAAAAGCTGACCCACTTTGCGATGGGGATCTTTTGGAAGGCAGCGGTTCATTCCTGGCGGCGCGCCAAAACCGAGCCCGTCATCGAACTCGGCGCCTATCGGGAGCCCATGCGCACCTTTCTTTTGGGCGAGTCCGCCTTCCCGTCGCATATGGCTCTGACAGTTGGCATTTTGCCCGCCCCCACGAAACTCGCCTCCTTTGAGTTGCCTACAAGGGAAGGCCAGACGGACTGGCACGAATTCTCTTTCTACATTCCGGGAATTAAGTTTGTTCTTGCGGTCGGAAAATCGATCTCGCCCGACGTGACCAACAGTTGTTTTACCGGTAACCCCGGGCGTCCAATTCTGGTGATGAATTTCTCCGGACCCATGTATCAAAGAATTCGCGGAGAATTGACGTCACCCAAGAACATCGAGCAGTTTGAAAGATTGGGCAAGCGGATCAAACGACCAACCTGAGCGGCCGCGTCGATCCTAGACGTTCGTGTGCAGGCATGCAGCACCCCTCCGCGCCCACCACAGCGGACCAAGTGAAGAAAGTGATTGCCCGCATGAAGACTGTCGCGGAGAGCCCCTTGGTGCATGCTCAGGTACGGCTGGCTATACATATCGAGGCCGATCATAAGGCAATCTGAAGGGGCAGCTCGCGACTTACGTTTGGCTCGTGGCGGAGGCGGAAGTAGCCGAACTTTGCCAGTTCTCCAATTTCTCTCCCAGATTGCTCGGGACAATGTACGTAGCGCGAGGATCGACACCGTCTGGCACAACAAACCCAAAGTACGCGACTCTCGGGAGAGTCGTCTCAATGATATTTTCTGGTCCCGTTAGCTTGATACACCAAGAATGACAATACCAAGTGCCATTGTCGCTGAGCGCCCACCCATAAACGTTCCGATACTCGCTCGCACCGCTTCCCACGTAGCAGCGCAAATCAACACAATTCCTATGACACTGAACCGAATCTAGAGGCTTACGCCAGCCAGGAAACGGAGTTTCCTTCAAGCATTCCAGGCCCTCGGTAGAAAACTCCCTGCCGTACTCCGAAAGAAAATCGACTACGCGAGAGTCTGTGAAGTTTCCCCACGCTTCGTCGAGCTTCGAACCGCCGATGTTCAACAGGATGTCATTCAGAATGCGGGCGCGACTCAATTCGAACCCCCGTTGGAACGTCGGGTTCCAGTTGCCGGACCATCTCACGGGCCTGCTCACGCGAAATACCGAATGCTTCCGGACAAAGTTCCAGGATTTGCTTGGCGAAGGCCACTTCATCGAGTTCCGCGTGGCCGTCTCTGGTATAAGAAAACTCGTAAGCGCGCAACCATTGCCGCTCGCCATCAAGCGTAGCGAGCCGAACTAGATATGGGTGCGTTCCGTAGAGCAGTACGAGCGCCACGAGATTCGGCGGAGAGCAAAGCAGCAATACTCCGTGGCGCTCGGTAAACTTCAGGCGAAATTCCTGGCCGAGCCGCTGAACGAAGCGGGAGTCGACTGGCACCTCGCCCGGAGCGGCCGCCGGCAATTGCACGTCCCCTCGGATGTACTCGCGAAGAGGGTCAAACGCGGCCTGCAACACGTACGCAGAGCCGCGCAAGAGGGCCAGGGTTTCGAAGGCAATCTTCGCGACTGCCCGATACTCTTCGTTGGGCCACATAGTCATTGAGATAACGATGTTTGGCTTCGCGTGGGTAAGCCGTCGCTCCTCGGTCGTCTGGATTTTCGATTTAATCTCGGGCCACTGTTTTTGCAAATTTCCGAGAAATTCGCGAGCGCACTCGGCACTTGAACAGGAGACGACCGCGTCGTCGCTCCGGTGCATGAGGAACCGTGGCTCTTTTATGTCTTCGGCGATGAGGACGCGGGTGCGTGCCAGGCGACCGCGTTCGATTTGTTTGTCAACGAAGCGGATTAGCTCATTCAACCCATCGCGGTCGCTGGCAAAGACTTGAACACGGTCGCCGGTGGCGAAGAGCTGGGGACGCACCTCGGTAGCGACCTGGTTTCCGATTCGTACTCCGAGTTGACGGTCGCCCTCCGCTTGCATCGAGGCGTAGCTTCCCAGCTGAGTCGGAAACGCGGACGCGGGGGTATGCTGAATCTTGGAGAGGGCAACCGAAGAGTGTTCGGCGAGGGCCTGATCGACTTCGGATAGGTCGACGTTACATTTGACACACACGCAGTTGAGCGTGCAGTTCCCACCTAGAGAGCTTGGCGCGACGTGCTCCTTGGAGGAGCGTTGCTGCTTGCAGTAAATGCACGGTCCGTCGTCTTGAACGGTCATCGGCGATCCTCGACCCGATTCTCATTGTCGCTCGAAAACCTATTATCGCAGTTATCCGATAGGAAAACGGAGACGGGTTTCAGTATCTAGTGAGCATGGGGCGCCCAGCTGCCGACGGTCGTTAGTTCAAATCAGGCCCCCCTGTAATAAAAATTCTCCAAAGCCCAACGCGAAGCGGGTAGGGTGCGACGAAGATAGTGACGCTCCTGGCGCGCTCGCTGTGCTGGACTCAAAAAAGTAGCTCCCGTCGCAATGAACATCGCCTGAGACCTGTTCAGAAAATGGCTCCTATCAGCAGCAAAAATGTCCAGCGACGGACGCCGCCGTTCGGACGACGTGAAAGGTTTCCCATCGATCCCGAAGACGTCGCCAATTGTCGGGTATTGTGGCGACTGTCCACGTTTTGATTCGATTGTCGACGGGAACTTCAACAATGAGGGTGACAAGCAGAGCGACAATAAACAAAAGTCGCTGCGTGAGAAGATCGCGCTGATGGAGAATGGACCCCTCTGGAATCTGGCGCGGGCAAAGCCAATGAACTGATTTCCTTGCGTTTCTGTTTTAGAGTGATAACGTCCTTTATAACACTCTCTTCGAGAGATCTATGGACGCTCAGGTTACGGAAAAAACCGTCTCCACGCCGAGCCTTGACCTAAACGACCCGACCGAAGCGCGGCTTGCCGGTTGCGCCCGCCGCATCACCCAGCTCCTGGCCGCACCGGCCGTCACGGCCAACGCCGACGTTGAAAGCTCGCTCGATGATTTCCTCGGCGCGGTCTACGCGCTCATCCGTGCGAAGAAAAAGAACTTTCAGGACCGCCCAGGCCGGCGCATCAAGATCAAGCCCGTCGCGCAGCGCGCCGCGCGGATCGCGGCCGGCCACGTCAAGACCGATGGCCTCTGGATCGCGGGTTTTTACTTCAACAATGCTTTGTTCCGAACCGCGGCCGTCTACCACCGCATCCTGAAGGTCGCCACCGGCACGGACGGCTGCGTGCCCGCGTTGCAGCTCGACGCTCTCCGCCGCTACGCCGGTTGGAACAGCATCCGGCTTTATAAGATTCACAACCAGGTCAATGAGCTGAAGCACGAGCCGCAAGGCGTTTATCACGGCCGCCTCGTCAGCTACGACGACGCGTTGACCGCGGCTTGCGATCTTTTGGACCTAATCGAAGCCTGGATGGCCGCACAGACCCCGCCCGCACCCACACCATGAACCTAGTCTCATGCCAACCATAAAACGCTGCTGCATGTAATCATGTAAGCTGGCAATCCAGCGCGCCCTACCAGGGCAGCAGCTTCCTCCACCATGGGAGAGCGGCTGCCGGCGTTTCCGGCTTTGGCGGCATCGCTTCCCCCTCGTTGTCGGTGCTGGAATACTTGTCTTTCGCGCGGCGATCATGCGCGCGGTTGGCATCGACGCGCGCGTGCGACCAATCCTCCGCCCATACCGCCCGGTCGTTCCTGACCCAATAGTGTGATCGGCACATGAAGCCCCAATTGCCGATCGACGGATCAAGCGAGACCGTCTTCCCGTCGAAAATGAGCTTCCAGTCCGTGGGGCTCAGCGGCGTCACCACTTCCTTGTCGCAGCCGCAGGCGCATTTGTGAACCGCCGTCGCGTAGTCGATCGACACGTAAATCTTTCCTTCCTCAATCGCGTCGGGGATGAATTCCACGAATTCGTGCCTGAGCGTCTTCGGCGGTTTCACGGTTGGCGTCGGTTTCATGACTGGCTCATAGTCTGGCCCGCCGCCGTGGCCGGCACATCTTCGTTTCGCAGCATATTGCCGCCGATCGTATACGTGCAGTGATGCTCGAGGTCGAGATCCTGGTAGAAGCCCGCCAGCTTTTTCCACTTGATCACTGCCAGCGCCGCGTTCAGCGCGTTCAGCTCAGCGATCTGAATATTGGTGGCGTATTCGTTGCGGTCGGCGTCGCCCGCGAAGGAAACGCGCTTGCGCACATGATCACGTTGCGCCGGTGTGCTTGTCGTCACGCGCAGGATACCGCCGAGGAAACCTTCGCTCAGATAGACACCCATTCCCACGTCGATGAAAGGAAGCCCGAACTCTTCGAGCTTTTCCATGATGAGCCTTTTAGCCGGCCCCTCCAGGCACATAAAGATGAAGCTCATGTCGCGCAGGTCCTCCACGTTTTCCGGGCCCACGTAATTTTCATGGACGAAGATGCCGTTGCGCATCTTGTCGTAAATGCCCTTCAAATACGCGGCCTTTTTCGGCTTCGCGACGAGCTCTTCGAGCGACGGCGCGCCGGGAGACCGAAAGGCATTGTGCTGCAGGAAGTCGTCGCCGTCGAACAGGTGTATCTCGCGCACCGGTGTTTTGGCGACAAGGTCCAGGACGTAAGAGCCCGTGCCGCCCACGCCGACGATAGCGACCTTTTTCACCGTCGCGAGCTTCGCCGTGACCGCGCCGATTTCGGCCCGGGTCGAGGCCGTGTCGATGTACTTGAATACCGTCTCTTCCTCCGCCCTAGCCGCGACCGGCCGGAAGGTCTTGGCCGTCGCGCCCTGCTCGATCTTTTGCGCGTAGGCCGAGAGCAGCGTGACGTATTGCGTCACCTTGTCGTAGTAGTTTTCGTAAGAGCCGCTCGGCATCGGCTTCGCCGAGAACGTGTGATCGATCTCGACGCCCTCCCCGAGCTTAGTGCGCCCGTTGCCTTTCTCCCCGATGGTCGTGATCGGCGTTCCGTCCGCGCGGCAGGGAAATTCGCCGATAAAGTGAGCGACGTGATTCTCCGGTTTAACGGTCGTGTCGCCCGCAAGCTTCAACGGCATCACGAGGATTCCGCGCTTGACGACCCGGCCGGCAGCCACGTATGGCACGTCCTTCACCAGCAAATGGCCCGACCGAATTTCAAGATCGTAACCCTCGTCACGAAGGTGCGTCAGGTCCGCGCTACGACTTATTGGTTTCTGTGACATCGAAGATCATCCCATCCTTGATGCGGACGGTTTCGCCCTCTGTCATCGAGCCTTCGTGGTTCTTCCGCGGGCCCTTCCGATACGTCACCGTAAACTGCACGTTCGGCCCGGACGGCACCGGGTTGAAAGCCAGGGCGACGACCTGATCGAAGGTGAGCGTCTTGGTCGAGATCTCTTTCTGGCGGCCGTTGACGATGATCTTGTAGACCTTCGGCTTCCCGCTGTGAAAGTGCTCGTCCTCTTTCAGGTGGACGATTTCCGGTCCGTTGTCCACCTCCGAGTCTTCCCGGTCGCCGGTCACTTCGCGAAACAGCTCCATGCCCGGCTGCACATTGCCCAAGACGTACAGCGCAGCGCCCGTCGTCGGGTTCGGCGAATGGTAAGAGTTTTGGTCGATGAAAAGTTTCACTTCGTGCGTCTGTTCTTGCTGGGCCATTCTAGATTCTCCTTATTGCGATGTTCGTTACTCCACTGCTTCGCTCGATCACGTGCCGCAGCCCGCACGCTAAAAATGAACCGAGGCCACCATCGCCGTTTAAAGCGGTGGCCCTCGGCGCCGGGTTTCTACAGCAGCCCCTATTGATCTTTCGAATCAGGGCACCCACGTTTCCCTCCAAACGTGAAAGAATTCTGGGGTAAACCGGGGCCGGCTGTTCGTATAGATAATGGAAGCAGCGCCCGACGTGAAACCAGGCCACGAGGGAAAGCGAGCGACGGTGAATCGCTTCCAGAACATAGACTGGACCAGGCTTTATAAAGTGCTCCTGCTCCACGCGGCCGGCATCCTCCGCCGCTACCGCGGGCCGGACACTTTTGACGGCGGACAGGACTGCAAAGACGTTGTCGCAGAGGCTCTGAAGGATTTCTACAGGTCGCCGAACGGCCTCGGCTGGAAGCAAAGCAAGGGAAAGCTCGAAACCTATCTTGGCACCGTCGTTCACAACAAGCTCCTGGATCGTCTGCGCCGTCAGAAGCACGTGAGTGGCTCGCTTGATGACCCGGACTTCTCTCCGCCAGCCCATAAGCGCCCCGGCACGACGGCTCCTGAAAGGGCAAAGACCAACACCAAAAATGCGCTCTACAGCCTGGTCAGCGGCGACGCCGAACTGCAGGATCTCATCACCGCCGCCGAACTGGTAGAGGGTGGACCGAACGTCAACCAGGAATTGGGGCAGATACTGAACAAAACGCCCCGTCAGGTCTCAAAGCTCAAAGAGCGCCTACTGGCGATCGACGGGGTAAAGGAACTCTATGCCGCGCGACAAACAGCCAAATCAACCAGACCCAGAGCGTGACCTGCTGGACAAGCTCTTCGGTACTCCAGATGAGATGGCCGTGGAAGAACTCGACATGCTCTACGAGGCGATAGCTCCCGGGACGGATGCCGCGGCCATCGTTCACCGGCTTGCCGCGGATGCCGCAGTCGAATACCGCATCCAAAACCGCCTGCCGCCCGATCACGTACAGGCCGCGCTGGACGCCACACGGGATGTGAAAAGTCTCGACAATCTGGCACCGTCGAAACTCCGCCAGATCGTGGATGCACTGACCGCTCCGTACACGGGAGCCGTGAAAGACCCCGCATATGCCTATCGCAACCGGGAGGGAGAACTCGACACGCACGATCAGGGCATCATCGACGAGCTGACCGACGAGCTCCGGGAGGACTGGAGTGGCGATGATGGTGAAGGTAAAAAGTGACACCCGCCGCTAATCTCGCCAACTATGTCGCGCAGAAATTTGTTAAGACGGTTCCTCCCGACCTCACGGCGCTTTGCCGGGACCTGGGTCTCAGGATACGAGAGGTTCCCGCGAAAGGATTCGACGGCGCGCTGATCCGGAGTAAGGCCGGCCAGAAAGGCATCGTCGCAGTCAAAGCCAGCGTCCGCGAGAAATCCCGGAAGCGGTTCACGATCGCGCACGAAATCGGCCACTTCGTCATTCCGCACCATCGGAACCTCGGCAATATCTGCGAGGAGCGGAAAATCGAGAGCTTCGATAGTCACCTAAACCGACCGGAGATTGAAGCCAACGAGTTTGCAGCCGAGTTGTTGCTGCCGAGTGCCCTTTTGCGGAGACGTTTTAACCTTGCCGAACTCTCTCTCGCGCAGATCTCGGCCGTTGCAGCTGATTTCGGGACAAGCCTGACCGCTACGACCCGCTCTTTTCTGACGTTGACGGATCTTGCATGCGCGATGGTTTGGAGCGTCAGCAATCGCGCCCGCTGGTTCGTCCGTAGCGATTCATTCCGCTTTTTTCTTCCCCTCCCGGAACTTCCGGCGAACGGTTCCTTCGCAGCCCGGATTTTCAGGGGCGAATCCGCGCCCGCGGAACTTGCACCGGTGCGACCGGATGCTTGGCTCGACCGTCAGGCTGCCGAGCACGTCGATACGTTACTCGAACACTCCATCAGTCTTCCCAATTACAACGCCGTTCTTACTCTGCTCTGGGCCTACAAGGTGGAGCCGCTGCCGACCCGCGACGGCCAGGAGGCCCTCCTTGAAGATCTTGATCCGGAGGATTTCACTCTGAACCGTCGTCGATGGCCGAGATAGCTTGGCAGGATGAAATTCGCTCGACGAAGTCGAACGAATTTCCATTTAGCTTGATAACGTCCGTTCTGAGCACAAGGACCAACCGTCCCCCGTCGCTGTCCCGGCAGAAGTCGCATGGCTAGGCGGCGGTGCGCACCATCGGAAAGTCACCGAGGGCTTCGCTGTGCACATTTTCTCGGAAATAGTGCTGGAGTGAACCCCTAGAGTGAGACAGTTTTGTCGTGCACACCTTGGGAAGCGCGGATTACTTCCGGCTTGCCGACCAACCGGGCATTTCGGTTCGCAACACGCCTGGCTCTGAAACTCGAAAGGAAACTCACCAGCTCAGCGGCGCTTGAACTCCCAACATGCAGGGCCTCGGGATCTGCGTCGCTGCTGCCTTACTTCCCGCCTCGATACACTGAACTATTCGGTTGACAATGAAGACGATCCGCTGTAACTTAACCGTATGGTTCAGCGTTCCCAGAACATCGACCGCGTCCTGTACGCCATCTCCGATGCCACGCGCCGCGCCATCCTTGAACGCCTTGCCCGCGGCCCCGCACGCATATCCGATCTCGCCGAACCATATCCAATGTCCCTCACCGGCTTCTGCAAACACGTCCGCGTCCTCGAACGCGCCCGGCTCGTCCGCCGCACCCGCCGCGGCCGTGACAACACGCTCCAGCTCTCGCCCGGGCCCCTGCGCGACGTTGCCCGCTGGGTCCTGAATTACGAGCACTTCTGGAATGAACATCTCGACCGCCTGGAAAGTTTTCTCGCGAAAGAAAAAGAAAAGGAGAAGCCACGATGAACCTTACCGAAGTGACCGTTTCCCGCACGATTCCGGCATCGGCCGAAAAAGTTTTCGACATGTGGATGAATCCGAAGAGTCCCGGCGGGCCGTGGTTCGGCGTCGAACGCCTGATTTTCAATCCCACCGTGGACGGCCTGTTTTATTCCCTAGTGAAGCACCAGGGCTCCACTCATCCGCACTACGGTCGCTTCATTCGCATCGAGCGTCCCTACCGAATCGAACACACCTGGATGTCGAAAGGCACGAAAGGAGAGGAGTCCGTCGTTAGCATCACCCTGGAGCCGTGCGGAGACGACACCGAAATGACCATCCGCCACTCCGGCGTCCCCGACGACGAATTGGGCCGCCGGCACAAAGACGGCTGGGGCTTCATTCTCGCCGCCCTGGCCCAGGGTCTCGCCGCCCGCCGCTCCGCCTCCTCCGATTAACGTCGTAAGCGAGCACCCCGGTGGCTGAGCGCCGCGGCGTGCGCTCGAACCGGTTTCAGGGAACCGAAATGGAGCCGCCGGCAGCGACGCGTATCTACTATCATTGATTGCTCAGGCTTTGGGCAGAGGAGCAATTCGCGAATATTAAACGGCGTGGGACTCAGTGCGTGGACCGCCAGGCTAGTGGACGTGTAACGGGCAAACCCGAAGTAAACGCTTCTGGGTGCCAGGTGTTCTCCTGAGTGTCGGCTTCGGCGGCCGTGATTAAGTTCGCAGCTCAATGATGGATGGGCATCCGAGGCGAAACGCCACTTCGAACAAGGGTGTGATGCACACTTTTGTCTCACCCGAGGGGTTCACTGTGCACTGGAGTGAACCCCTAGAGTGAGACAGTTTCGTAGTGCACACTTTGCACGAAAGGAGCTGCAAAGTGGAAC
>Ga0116118_1001358_pt1 | contig 12833 bp, 9 predicted proteins | sample June2015DPH_11_5_FD_89723 | JGI IMG/M metagenome (GOLD analysis project Ga0116118, IMG submission 89723) | Peatland microbial communities from SPRUCE experiment site at the Marcell Experimental Forest, Minnesota, USA - June2015DPH_11_40 | ecosystem: Environmental > Terrestrial > Soil > Wetlands >...
GCGTAAGAAAACTGCTCGGCCGGTGCAATGTTGAACGGAAAAATGACTAACACATTCTGCACATATACCAATGCAGTTAAGTCTACAAACTATTGATAATAAAGCGCTTAGTGGAGGCGGCGGGAGTCGGACTATGCACCGGTATTGAAAACACGTAAGTTACAGATTCTGAGGCACTCACGATACGCAGAAAACGCAGGAATTGAGATAATCACACACGTATCACACACGCGGGAATTCTGAGACCACAAGGGCGTTTCCCAGGACCGATCCTGCCCGCCTCCGCACGACAGCTAACTGATTCAAGCCACGCGCTCCGCGGATTGATGCTCGGCGAGTTGGCGACAATCAACAAACCACAGGGCCGAAGCTGCCGCAAACGCCGTATTTCACTCACTGCATCAGTCCCGAAGGATTGACGGCTGCGACATTCTATGCGGCTGGTGGATCACTCGGGAGCAGAGTCAGTTTTCCATACGCAAGGTCAGTTCACGAGACTGCGTTATCTGTTTCCTTTCACAACATCCATACTTTAAGCATTTCTATCTATGGCGGCGCTCTCCCGGGCGTTGTTCATCAACATGTTCACGGCAAGGAAGTCGTTGAATGCAGAAGCGGCCTTCTCGGCCGAAAACCATCTATAAAAAACAATCTGGCAGTTATTTCTGAGTGTTCAATTTTGACCACTTTTTAAATTATTTTTTTGCACAACCCTCCGCAAATACCCTGCATCGCATTATTTTGTGTGCCGGAACACAGGAGACACGGCACGTGAATCCCACTCCGGGAACTGCACGAGCATCCTATGTGTGATTCGCATACAAGATTCGGCGGCAAGAAAAACGATGGACAACTGTACACCACAGTTGGAGAAGGGGCACCAATGAACAAGCGCATGGTTCACAGCACATGGTTCTTATCGGCACTGACACTTGTAGCCGTTTCTATCGCCGGCTGCGGTCGAGAAACAATCAATGTCCCAGACACCACGCCCCCCTTTGTGTCCTCCACATCTCCAGCTCTAGGCGCGGCTGGCGTGGCCGTAGGTGCGCCCATCAGCGTGACTTTCAGCAAGCTGGTCAACTGCCCCACCGCGTCAACCTTTACGGTTGCGGTGGCAGGTGGTGGAGCTGCCGTGACCCCAACATCCGTCACCTGCTCTGGGTCCGCTGTGACCACCGCGACCTTTACCCCCAGCAGCCCTCTTGTGCTGCATACGCTCTATACGGCCACGATTACTGGGGCCACAGACCTGGTCGGCAATGTCATGGTCAGCGCCTATTCCTGGAACTTTGAAGCAGTGGCCGGCCCCTCTGCGGTTTTCACCTTCCCTGTTACGGGCGCAAGCAGCGTGCCCATCGGCAATCAGGTGATCAGCGCCACCTTCCCGCTACTGCCAACGCAAGACCCTGACTATGCCGGTGCGTTATTGAACTGCTCCACCGTCACCGCGTCAACCTTTACGGTGACAGCCCCGGCCCCTGTCGGTACCGTGACGGCTACAACAATCGCCTGCTCGCCCACAACCGGAATCGTCTCGTTCACAGCGCCTCTGGTTGCAAACACCGTCTATACTGCCACCCTTACCACAGGAGTCACAAACGCAGCCGGTACTCCCCTGGCAAGTTCTGTTGTGTCGACATTCACGACCGATACAGTTCCCACCGTGTCCGCCACCATTCCAGCGAATACCGCCACCGGCGTCCTGCTCACCCAGGCCATCGGTGTGACGTTCAGCAAGGCGATGAACTGTTCAACTCTCTCTACAACATTTACGGTTACAGCCCCAGCCCCGCTCGGTACCGTCGCGGGATCTGTGAGCTGCACGGGCAGCGGCACCGGCGCGCTCTTCACACCGTCCAACCTGCTTGCGAACAACACCGTGTACACTGCCCAAATTGCAGCCGGAGCGACCGATCTGGCAGGCACTCCGCTGGGGTCTGGCGGTGCAGCGAATCCCTGGACCTTCTTAACGGTTCCGGCGCCCACCGCACCCACGGTGATCGCCACAGTCCCCACCCCCACTGGGGTCAGCGGCGTACCGACCGGTCAGGCCGTCCAAGCGACCTTCAGCGAGGCGCTAAATCCTTCCACGATCATCAGCCCAGCGACCAACTTCACGCTGACAAACGTGGCTACCGGAGTTGCCGTGACCGGAACAGTTACCTATGCCGTCGCAGGCTCGGTCGCGACCTTTACGCCGACAAACCCAACCCCCCTCGCGGCCGGCATCAATTATGCTGTCTCGATTAAGACGGGGGTCCAGGACCTGGCAGGCAATGCCTTGGCCAGCCAATATAACTGGACGTTTACCACCGCCGCGGCTCCAGACACCACAAAGCCGACGGTGAACGGCGAGAATCCTGTCGGTGGCGCCACGGGCGTGCCGACCAACCAGATCGTCACTGCGACCTTCAGCAAGGCCATGAATGCTAACACGATCACAGCCACCAGCCCAGTCACCTTCACGCTGACAGGTCCCGCACCAGCGACCGCCGCTGTCGGAGGCGTGGTCGCGTACTCCGGCGTTGGAAATACACTGACCTTTACACCAACCGCTGCTCTCGCAGCGGGGGTGTACACGGCCACCATCACAACCGCGGCCACGGACCTGTCAGGCAACGCGCTGACGGCTACCGGCGGTCTTCCGCTTTCCTGGAGCTTCACCGTCGGCACGACTACAGCCCCCTCGGGGCCGTACATCACCCTCACCTCGCCTCTCGACACCGCCACCAGTGTGCCACTCAACCAGGCCGTCAGTGCGACCTTCAGCACGGCCATGAATCCACTGACGTTCACCTCATCAACCTTCACGCTGACAAGCTCCACCGGAGCTGTGATAACCGGAACCTATGTCTACAATCCATCCACCTTAGTCGCGACCTTTACCCCGTCAGCGTCAACCCCTCTCCTGGCCAACACCACCTATACGGCGGACATCACAACCGGAGTGACGGATAGCTCTACCCGGGCAATCCGCTTGTATCCGGCCTTGTACCGAATCCGTGGTTCTTCACAACCGCCGGTTCACCAGGTCCACCGGCAGTGGCTCTGGGAACGGCCTCTCTCTTTGGAGACTTTGGCGGAACCGCCGGAATGACCAATGATGCGGGGAACGAAACGGTCATCAATGGCGATATCGGGACCACGGCGGTCTCTACTGGGGTCGTCAATTTCCACGATACCACCGTAAATACACTCGGAGTCTATGAATGCTCATATTCCGAAACGCCAATCGATACGGGCGGACAAGTCAATGGAACCATCTACACGGCTCCGGGGACGTCAATTCCTACGGCTGCATGCCCCAATGAAGGGACCGCTGTCACATCGGCTATTGCAGCCCAGGCTAAACAAGACACTCTGACCGCTTACAACTCCATGTCGCCTGCTTCCATGCCTGGCGGTACGAAAGTCGAAACCTGCCCGGCCCCGCAATGCACAGGCACAAATGGTAACGCGGACGAGCTGGGCAATCGAATCCTGCGAGCCGGCGTTTATATGTCCACGCCGGGCGATTACCAAATAACGACGGGGCCTCTTACTCTCGACGCAGCGGGCAACCCCAACGCCACATGGGTATTCCAGATGCCATCCTCAACACTCAAGGTAGGCAACGCATCAGGACCTCAAAGTGTCATCCTGGTCAATGGCGCCCAGGCCGCGAACGTCTTCTGGTACGTTGGCAGCGCCGCGACGTTCCTGCCTGCCGGCGGGACGTTCTACGGAACCGTTATCGCTTCTGCGGGCGTCACGACCGGGACTGCCGGAGTCACCACACTCACCACCATCAACGGCAGATTGCTGTCTACGGTTGGTGCGGTCACCCTATCGAACACCGTCATCAATGTACCTGCTCCGTAAGGCCACGCGGAGACCGTCCCCCAGGACGGTCTCCGCACAGAAAGGTAGTGCGGGGAGGAAGCGCGCAAGCAGGGCGAGCAAGGCTTGATCGCTGGGAAAAAGGGACCTTTTCCCACATGCCAGTCGCAAGCAAACCGAATGGGCCCGATGGTGGGAACGGATGAGGATCGCGAGCCGGCAATTAAGGAGAAAGACAATGAAATTCAGGACGCGGATGATTGCCACAACAGCGGCTGTTGCATTGCTGGCGCCACCCTTCTTATTTGCTGCGGAGGACTCGACCAACTCGTCGGCCAAAGCCGCCGCTGTCGACTCAGCGGTCACGCCCGATGCCGTGGGGTACGCCGGAGTGCCTGCCATGTTGGCGGCGGCCCAGCCCGCAGCTCCCGCGCCCTCTTCAACCCGCAGCTATAGGAGTTATCCCAGGGCAGAGCTTTTTCTTGGCTACTCATATATACGGGGTGTGCCGACGCTAAGCCCCGGCAATCGCATGGACTTCCTGAATGGCGGCAGCACGTCCATTGCCTTCAACCTGAACCGCACCCTGGGGCTGGTTGGCGATTTTGGCGGCTACAATGCCAGGCAAATCCAGCTCACGGGCGCAGGCGCAAACCCGGCACGCGTGGCAGACGCAAGCGGGACCGCCTTCACGTACCTGGCCGGTCCACGCCTTTCCTTCCGCCACGACAGGGTCACTCCCTTCATACAAGCTCTATTTGGCGGTGTACACGCCAGTCAGGTGACACTTTCCAATTGCTCCGGCGTTCTTTGCACGCCGCTGCCCACCGAGAACTCGTTTGCCATGACAGCCGGAGGCGGAGTCGACCTCAGGATCCACCGGCATCTCGCCATTCGCATCGTCCAGGCCGAATACCTGATGACCAACTTCGCTAATCTCAGTACAGGCAACAGGGATACGCAGAACGACATACGCCTTTCGTCCGGACTCGTCTTCGGCTTCGGCGGGAATACGCCTCCGCCGGCGGTTGAGTACACCTGCTCGGCCAGCCCGTCGGTTGTCTTCCCGGGCGACCCGATTACGGTCACGGGTGTGGCGTTGAACCTGAACCCGAACCCCAAGAAGACGGTCAGCTACACTTGGTCGTCCGATGGCGGCACGATCTCCGGCACATCGAACGTCGCGAACATTGACACCACGACCGCGGCACCGGGGACGTACACGGTGAAGGGGCATGTTTTGCAGGGCATAAAGCCTGGGCAGATGGCGGACTGCTCCGCACAGTTCACCGTCAGGGCATTCGAGCCGCCGACCATCAGTTGCTCGGCCAATCCTGCGTCGGTCAATCCGGGCGACAGCTCGACGATTTCGGCCAGCGCAGTCAGCCCACAGAACCGTCCTCTCACCTTCAGTTACAACGCAACGGCCGGTTCCATCAGTGGCACCACACCTTCGGCGACGCTTTCGACGGTGGGCGCAGCTCCGGGGCCGATTACGGTGACCTGCGGCGTGTCGGACGACAAGGGACAACGCGCATCGGCGACGACCAGCGTCAACGTGATTGCGCCTCCTCCTCCTCCGCCGCCTCCTCCTCCGCCCGCGCCGCTGGCGTCGAGCCTGTGCCTGGTCAGCTTCGAGCGCGATGCGACGCGCCCGACGCGCGTGGACAACGAAGCCAAGGCCTGCCTGGACGACATCGCTCTCAATCTGCAGCGTTCCACTGATGCCAAGCTGGCCCTGGTTGGCAATCAAGACGCCAAAGAGCAGGCGGCTGAAGCCAAAGAAGCGAAGCTGAAGCCCCACGCCCAGAAGCCAAGCGTGGCTGCGGAACGCGCCGTCAACACCAAGCAATATCTGGTGAACGAGAAGGGCATCGACCCGTCTCGCATTCTGCTCTACACCGGCACAGACGATGCCAAGACGGTGACGACGACGCTGCTCCCGGCCGGCGCAGTCAACCCCGTCGCAGGCGACACTCCAGTGGAATGAGCGCCTGGAAACGAGCTCATTGCCGAATGAGGAGACGGCAGAGATACTTCAGCAAAGGGGTGTTTCTCTGAGCAGGTGAGGTGCTCTTTCCTTATCACAGATAACCATGTTCTGGAGCAGCGCCGCACATCGAATTCGGTCACCAGTTTTCATCTGCGTATCTGTTCATCTCGCGCTGCCACCGCAGCGCCCATGCCCAACCCTTGGCGGAGAAGCGCCCAGGAAGCGCGATATGAATTAAATAGGAATCTGCCTCTACAGCACGACCACCCGCCCTACCAGCGATGCTTGCCGCCGCCGTGACCGCTGGAATGACCACCGCCGCCTGAGTGTCCCCCGCTGAAGCTCTTCCCTCTGCCGGAGATCTTCGGCTCCTTGAACTTCGGCTCTTTGCTCCCTGCGCTGCCGAACATATGGAAGCCGCCGGACTTCGGCTCCTTCTCCGCCTTGAACAATCTGGAGGTCCGTCCCGCGAAATCGTTCCGTTGAAAGTTTTCCGTCGGCGCGCGATACGCCTGCTGCATCTGCCGGCTGTAGCTTTGCCCAGCCCCTGCGTAAGAACTCCGTTCACCACCGCCATAAGCCCCTGGCCTGTACGCCAGACGGCTCTCCGGCCTGCTGAACTCTTGTGCCCTGCCGGTTGCTTGAGGCCTGGTGATCGGCGCTGGAGCGTGATTGTAAGCCTCTACCGGCGAACGGTTGTAGGCCGGGTTCGACGCCTGGGTTCCGCGGTTCGGCGCTCCTGCAAACCGATTTTCCAAGGGTCGGCCCGGCGGCCACGGAGTTCCCTGATTCGACGCGGCGCCGTATCCGCCGCCTGAGTGGCCGTAGCCGTTCCGCATTCCGCCCATTCCACCCTGCACGCCGAAGGCAAGCATCCCGCCACGCGGAAGTCCCCAATCGGCCACCGTAGTGCTGTGCGACATGTAATCGGAATGATTGAACAGGATCGCCTGGCTCAGCCAGCTCAGCGCCCAGCCCATCCAGCCAAAGGTGGTGTGGGTGAACGCCGTCATGGCGATTCCCATCCCATACTGTAGGGGCGACGAGCCAAGCGCCGAGCTGAAAAACGATCCCAGCGCTCCCAACAGCGAAAACCCCGGATACGGAGTAACAGGATCGCCATACACGCTCCATGGGTTATACGCCGGCACATAGACCATCTGCGGATTCACGGGCGCCAACTCGATCGCGCCCTGGTTGTAGCTCACCTCTTCCTGCGGAGTGCTCTGCAGGTTTCCGGCAGCCTGCGCACGCTGGCGCAGCATCTGGACCGCCTCCAGCACATCCTGCGGCTGGTTGAAGTAGGCGTTGCCCAGGTCGGTCGTCCACTGAACATTCCGGTCCATCTCCGCCAGAACCTGCGGAAACGCCGTCAGCGCCTTCACGCTTGGGTCCCAGTTCTGCACGTCAGCTCCACCCGCAATCTGGTACGGAGACGCATTTCCCTGCGCCTGCAGCCAGCGGTCCGCGTCCACAATCTGCGCGGGATAGGTCGACGCCGCCAGCATTTGCGCCACCAGGGTGTCCGGATACAACGCAATGGGCGCGACCAATTGCTCCAACTGCTCTGCATTCAGCGGCTGCGGGCCCGATTGGGCCTGACCATAACCCTGCTGCGGATTTTGCTGCGGATACGACTGCGGCTGTTGCGGATACGCCGACCCATACGGCTGTGCGTAGGGCTGCTGCTGTGCGTAGGGCTGCTGCGCGTACGACTGCGGCTGTGCGTAAACAGGCTGCTGAGCCGGCGCAACCTGTCCGTTATAAGGATTGCTCTGCGACCACCCCGTTTGCGCCGGAACCATCTGTTCTGCAACCAAAGCGCTCTGTCCCAATACCGGCAAAACAAGCGCGATCGCCACGGCCGCCAGGTGTCTGACCCTCAAACTCCGTTGCGCCCCATTGGATCCGGCGACGCGTAAGGCGTACCTGCAAAGCTGGAGTCCCATGTTTCCCCCCCCGTGCCCTGGACATATGCTTCACACAGAAGCGCAGCCATGTCGAAAGCCGTACACTTTCCTCCGGCCTGAGCCTGAAGAGTGCCTGACGATAATAACCCCGAATGGCACCTTTAGTTCCTTCCCAATCCGCGCAGCCATTCACTCTGTTTCGAAGCGGGGCGTCATAGAACGGCTCGGCGGGGGAGATGTCGAATGGCAAAACTGATCCACACAGTTGCACACATGCCAGTGTAGCAATGTCTATAAACTATTGAAAATAAAAGACTTGGTGGAGGCGGCGGGAGTCGGACTATGCGCGGGTATTGAAAACATGTAAGTTACAGATTCTGAGGCACTCACGATACCCAGAAAACGCAGGAATTGAGAAAATCACACACGTATTACACACACGAGAAAAGCCCCGCTTACGCGGGGCCTCTCTCAGAAAGTCGTGTTGGCTCGGGTAAACCGATCCAGCTCTCCTTCGGAAATTCGGAAGCACTCATAAACACGACGCCTCCGATTCGACCGTCCGGGGAGCTTGAAAGCCCGCACGAGCTTCCGTTGTATCCAGCGGCGCACCGTATCGCACGATACGCCCCGTTTTGCAGCCACTTCCTTGACCGACAGCCACTTCTCATTGGAATCCATACCTGTCTCCAGACGTGAATTCCTCTTCCCTTGCGGGAAGATCTGAGAAGCTCATACCGTTCATCTCTGGGAGCGACCGGCATGTACCCCCTACCCAAAGGGTAGAGGTTGGCTGTATTATAGCCCAACTCTCTAATTCCTTGTGATACCGCTGACTATCCTCAAGAGGTATCTGAAGAATATTGCCGCGAATGGGCCGCGAACGATATATAGCCTTTATTTACTGGAGGTTACGGGTATGACTGGTATGCCGCACCGTCCCTCGTCTACCGACGGGCAATCTCCTGTTTTCGTCCTCGTATTCTCGTCCTTCAACCCTTGCGGGCTGGCGCAGGAGATTGCCCGTCGCTACCGCTCGCCCTATCGGGTACGCCTATCGGCTAGGACGGTGCGGCTACTGATATGACTGAGTCCTCTGATATTCATGAGCCTACTGATTCCATCAGCCCTGAACGCATCGGAGCTGGAGTCATACTCCTGTTCATCGCGATCAGCGCCTTGCTGTCGGGAGTCTATTTCTTACAAATTTCGTATTTTTACCTCACAATTGCTCTTGGCATACTGGCAATGATCTGTGGCAATATAGCATTCGGATATTTCAAAAAGCCATCACGAGTCCAGCCTGCACCCGGCGAACCAGTTTATGAGTTGACGCTTTTCAGCACCGCGTTGAAGAGTGGTCATGTCGTTACGGTGCTTATGGAAGTTCGCTACATCGACATTGATAAGTGCCCTAATGCGTTAAAGCGAATTAAGGTCCAGCTTCAAAGAAGCCTCAACAGGCACGTTTCATCAATCGATCTGCTTTCTGACGATCCCTATTCAGAATTTGACCGCCTGATCCAGGATGCCATTGAACCACTTCGCTCTGAATTGGGCTTGGAAAATGTTTCAGTCCAAACGATCGATGTCAATACAACAGGATCGCCCCGATCTACTTCGCAGGGAATTCATTTTGGTGACCTTTAAGTTATGAGTATTTTCCGTGGGATCTTCACGTTGCTCTGCGTGTTGCTGATTCTCACAGCGGCAGGTCACCTAGGTTCGAGCTTGATGGAGAACAAACCAGACCAGAATCCTACAAATAATGCGCCCGTCCCACCTCCCGTTCAATATTATTACCAAGTACGCATATGTGATGACGCGTGGAAGGATGAAGCAAATCATGAGGACGACAACATTGATCATTTCAGCGTAACTCTTCGAGAGGGATGCTTTTCTGGATATATCCATATCCCAAAGACATGGAAAACCTGGTGGAACCAGCCTGCTGGCAATGACCAGAGTGCCTACTGGCGTGCTTATTGGTTTCTAGGAGATAACCCGCAAGGTCCATACCCCGGCGGAGGTGATATAAATCTTGGGACTCATCCAAACCCAATGCAATTTCGAATGGAGGGACGCGGCACCTATCTCTTTTATACGAATTTTAAAGTCACACCTCAGGATAATAGTGGGACTGAAACTCATGGACTCCCATCACAGATCATTCCGATCAATCCGACTTCCGGTGCTTCCCCTAGCTATACGTTTTCTATTTTACAATGCCATCGATCCGGCGAAGCAATTCTGTGCTCTGGCCAAGCAACAAATAAAACCGACGCACAAACAAACATTTCGGTTCCCAGAGGTGGTACTTCCGTTGACGATGAAGGCAACTCAGCTCAATTCGACATCACGTTTCCCGGCTCTAACCTGCTTTCCGGGTTAGGCGCGCGTCTGTTCCCGAACGTACCAACCAACTTCGCTATCACCATATATGACAATCATCAGAATGCGAAGTCGGTGAACTTGCAACTTCCTACCATATGGGGAGATGTTGATGGTAGGCGTGACACTCTTTTTTACAAGGAGGTGCCCGTTCAATGAAATTTGAAAAGAGCTTCACATCAGGCTTACCAAAAACCACGTTCCTGGATCAGGTCGAACCAGAAGCTTTTATTCGGATCAGCAATCCGGATAACAAAACGTTACGTCAACTCGATATTCCTGCGGACACTCGCTTTAGACATGTGTATATTGCGGGTGCTTCGCAACAGGGAAAATCAACGCTTTTGGAACATATGATCGCGCAGGACATGCAGAACAATGAAGGTTTGACGCTCCTTGACCCAAAAGGCGATCTCGCCGAGGCAGTCCTTCACCGTGTTCCACCTCATCGAATTCAGGACTGCGTGTACATCGATATCAAGAATCCAATCCCCATAAGTTTTATGGTCTGGGACACCGAACAGGAGCGGCAAACGCTTCTCGCTGATGTATATCAGACATTTATGCGGTTCTCGACGATGGCCTCTGGCGACCAATGGCTATCAATACTGCGCTGGACTATTTACACATTGCTTGCTGCAAAGAACTCATCTTTTCTCGACATTTATTATTTCCTTTCACGCGAAGACCGACGCAACGAATTACTCGCAGAGGTTGAAAAAAATAATGTAGACGGACAGTATGATGACATATTCCACTACTGGGAGTACGAATACACCCATCTAAAATCTCCACGCGAAGGCCCGATTATAACCAGAATGTCGATCTTTACAACGACACCCCCATTGAAAAAGATATTGGGAACTCCCACAGCCGCACTCGATATATTTCAAGCAATGGAACAGCGCAAAATCATCATCGTAAATCTAATGGGTGTGGGCAGAGAAAATGGGAATCTAGTTGGAGCACTTCTTACATCTAAGATCCAACAAGCAGCCTTCCGCAGACAGTCGCAAAAGCGGAACATGCGCATACCGCATTATCTATATGCGGATGAGTTCCAGAACTTTCAGACCTCTGATTTTGACACAATACTATCAGAAGCGGGAGGCTTCAAACTGTCTCTTACGCTCGCAAACCAAGGACTTTACCAGCTTGAGAATCGGATCAAACAATCGGTATTCACAAATGTAACAGCAGCACGCATTGCGTTCCACCTCAACCACGAAGACGTATCGAATTGGAAGCATTTACTTCCTAGTGACCGGGATAGCCCTGAGTATATCGAGCCAGAACGGCTCGCGACGCTTCCGCCTTACGTTGCGTTATTCAAGATCGGGACCAATACCGCGGTTCTTACGAATACGCCTAAGCCACTACCACCCCCGACTACAGAACAGGTTGAGAATGCAAATTGGATCAAACTCAACACATTAATAATGTATGGCGGTAGACCAGCAACTTCCGCAGAAAGCAGTTTAAAACGCCCTGAGGACATGGCAACTTGCAATCCTCCGCAGATAGGTCAAGATAAGCGGTATGACCGCCCCAATAAGAGAGGGGAGAAGCCAGAAGTCCAGGCGGGCAGCGCTCCCGGCAACATTCCGCCTCACAAAGATTAGGCTCGACGTACTCACGGCCCTCGGTGAGTACTTTTGCCTTCGTACAAATGACATAGCCGCAATCCTCCGGAGCAGAATACCGACTGAATCTGACAAGCGCACGCTCCGTCACACGCTTGGCTCCCTATATCAAGCCGGACTTGTCTATCGACTCCCGTATCTTGACCTCGACCGCGAGCGCGGCCCAGTGAGTTATGTTTACGGTCTGTCAGATAAGGGCGTGAAGCATTATGTCCAATATCATGACGGCAGGTGCAAGACGTTCGACGATCACTCCCAACGGACGCTCGACCATGAACTTGAGATTTCGATGCTCCATTTCGCGCTCAATGGGCTGTGCAAGAGAAAACACCTTTCACTTTATTGGCAGCAGGACGACTTGAAATGCACAGTAAACCCCGATGCCATGTTTGCCATCACAAACCCAGCACTGCCGGATGGGAAGAACACTTTTTACTATTTTCTTGAAATTGAACGCGCGAAGATGGGCAACTATAAAGACGGTGAACCATCGATCATGCGGAAGCTGGGCAGATACTACGAGTATTACGATTCAACGGATTGCAAAAAGGAATGGGGAAGTTTTGAGCACTTCCGGGTGGTCGTTGTGCAACGCACAGAGGATCGGCGAAACAATCTCTTGCAGGAGCTTCGCCTGCACTTCAATCACCGAATGTTCTGGCTGACGACGGAACCGCTCTACAAAGCGGACATCGGCGCGTCGATATTCAGGACCCCGAAAGACCTCGATGCAAGAGACTATTCGTTCCTGGACATATAGCGCCAGATTGCTACACTCAGGGCAATCGCAGCGAAATCTGCGGGGCTGGATAACCCAGCACTCTCCGGTCTCCCCGTCCTCTCCTGATGTAATCCATCGGTTAGATGGGGACGGGGACGCGGAAGCGGACGACACACCTCAACCGTATGACCTCCATCGGCATTGATTACATCAACCAGCAGGACTTCGTGATTGACACCACGAAGCACATCAACATCGAGGGCATGAGCGGCATGGGAAAGTCCACGCTGCTCGTCAACCTGTTTATCGACCACATCCGCCACGGCAACGGTGGGCTTTTTATTGATCCCCAC
>Ga0116118_1001371_pt1 | contig 12764 bp, 10 predicted proteins | sample June2015DPH_11_5_FD_89723 | JGI IMG/M metagenome (GOLD analysis project Ga0116118, IMG submission 89723) | Peatland microbial communities from SPRUCE experiment site at the Marcell Experimental Forest, Minnesota, USA - June2015DPH_11_40 | ecosystem: Environmental > Terrestrial > Soil > Wetlands...
AATGGCGCCCGGTTCGGTGATCGTCGATCTGGCCTCAGAACGTGGCGGCAACTGCGAGATCACCGAAGGCGGCAAGACCGTCGTAAAGCATGGTGTGACCATTATCGGAGCGATCAACCTCGCCTCCGGCGTGCCTTATCACGCGAGCATGATGTACGCCCGCAACGTCACTGCGTTCCTGACTCACCTGATCAAAGATCAAAAGTTGAATCTGAACCTCGAAGATGAAATTGTTCGCGAGACTCTGCTCACCCACGGTGGCGAGATTGTGAACGCCCGGGTTCGCGAGTTTTTTAAGTTGCCCGCGCTGGTCCAGCAAGGCTGATCGAGCGAGATTCTACGGAGGAAAGATGAACAGTAGTTCGAACCTGATCAACGCACTCTTTATTTTTGTGCTCGCTGGATTCATCGGATTTGAAGTGATCCGGCGAGTCTCGCCCCTGCTGCACACTCCGTTGATGTCGCTCACCAATGCCTTGGATGCGATCGCGGTGGTGGGTGCGATCGTGCTCGTGGGCGAGCACAAGAGCACGCTCTCCGCCGTTTTCGGATTTATCGCCGTGGTCGCCGCCACCAGCAACATCGTCGGCGGCTTCCTGGTTACGGACCGCATGTTGAAGATGTTCAAATCCAGCCGCCCCGCGGCTAAACCGGCGGCCAAGTCGGTGGGCCAATAATGACAGCCGAACTCGCAGGCGGCCAGGTCGTCATCGAGATTTTATATCTCATCGCGAGCGTGCTGTTCATCCTCTCGCTGAAGTGGATGAGCTCGCCGACCACGGCCCGGCACGGCATCTGGGCGGGCGAAATTGGCATGCTGCTGGCGATCTGCGGCACGCTGTTGCACCACGGCATTGTGGATTACCGGCTGATCGCCATTGGGCTTGTGCTCGGCACCATCATCGGCGTTCCGCTCGGGCGGGTAGCGATGACGGCGGTTCCGCAGCGAACCGCGCTCAGTCACGCCTTTGGCGCGCTCTGCGTAACGCTGGTGGGCTCCGCCGAATTTTATTTGCGCACACCCGATATCTCGCGCTTCATGATGGCGGTGCTGTCGCTCGAGGTCATTCTCGGCGGCTTGACCGTTACCGGCAGCTTGATGGCTGCCGGCAAGCTGCAGGAAATTCTGCCGCAGCGGCCGCTGACTTACAAAGGCCAGAACCTCGTCAACTTCGTGCTGCTCGCCTGCGCTCTGGCGATCGCCGTATCTCTGGTCCTGCATCCGGAAGCCCGGTCCCTGTTTCCGTTCATGATCCTGATCGCGCTGGCGTTCGGCGTGCTGCTGATCATTCCCATCGGCGGCGCCGACATGCCGACCGTCATTTCATTGTTAAACGGCTATGCCGGCCTGTCGGCGGCGGCCATGGGCTTTGTGCTCGACAGCAAGCTGCTCATCATCGCTGGCGCGCTCGACGGATCGTCGGGCCTCATCCTCTCCATTATCATGTCGAAGGCTATGAACCGCTCCTTCACCAACGTCTTGTTCGGAGCTTTTGGTCAGGTGCAAGCTGCGGCCGCTGCCGGAGAAGAAGCCCGACCGGTTCACAGCGCGACCCCGGAAGAAGCCGCCGCCATTCTTTCTGCCGCGAACCGCGTCATCGTGGTTCCCGGATACGGTATGGCTGTGGCCCAGGCGCAGCACAAAGTACGCGAACTTTACGATGCTCTGACGAAGCGCGGCGTGGACGTGCGCTTTGCCATTCACCCCGTTGCCGGACGCATGCCCGGGCACATGAATGTGCTGCTGGCCGAAGCCGATATCCCCTACGACCGCCTGATTGAGATGGACGAGATCAACGGCGACTTTCCTCAGACCGATGTCGCGCTAGTGATTGGCGCCAACGACGTTACCAACCCTGCCGCCCGCACCGATACTGCGAGCCCCATCTACGGAATGCCGATCCTCGACGTGGACAAAGCCCATACCGTGATGGTCATCAAGCGCAGCATGAATCCTGGTTTCGCCGGCATTGATAACCCGCTCTACTATCTCGATAACACCCTGATGCTGTTTGGAGACGCCAAGGCATTTGTCGGTAGCATCGTGCGCGAGCTCAGCGGAGGACACGGCTAGGTTGAGCCACGAGCTACGAGCCGCGAGCTACGAGCAAACCGGTTGCCCCTAGCTCGCAGCCCGATGCTCGCAGCTTACTTACTCGGCAACGCAGAATTAGCCACTGCGAAAGCAAGGCCAAGAAGTACAAGATCAGAGCGGGTAAGACCAGGTTGCCCGGCAAGAATCCGGCGGGCTTCAGTTACGCGAGGGATCTTCGCGTAGCCTGCGGCCCGCCCGGCGTTTAGGCTGCTTTCTTCATCTGCCTGATCTTAGCCCAACGTGCTTTCTGGGCCAGAGAAATTCTCCTGCGCCCTGCTGCGGAGAGTACGCGCTTGGCGCGATGTGCCCCCGCCTGCACTGTTGCGCCCGTACCTCGGGTTAGCTTTTCGAGAACCGAAATAGCTTCCCCAAGCTTCTGGACTTGGTTTTGCGCATCCCGGCGTTCCTCTCGCAGCCGGTCAATTGCCTTAGCAATATTTGTCATTAAGTACCCTCCCTCGTGTAACTGCCGTCGGTCATTGTATTACTAACTCGCCGTTTCTGTCAGGATTTATTTGTAGAGAGGGGAATTATGTGGAGCCTGGATGACACGACCATTAAAACAAAGGACGATGACACAGAATGATGACCCGGGGACAGCCTTGCGTCCAGAGGGCCCGCCCGCAGCCTCATCCAGGGGTGGTAGTAATCCTGAAGACCCGAACAGGAAGCGAGCGCCAACGGCCAAGCTATAGATAGCCGTCGGCGCCGTGACTACAATCTGAAAGCGCGGCAGGCGCGAACTGAAGCCGAAAAGTACCACCTCCGGCGCCGTCATCGCCGTATTCATACCAGCAGTCCCGCGACAAACATCCAGGCCGACAAAGTCCTTGCCGATTCCGCCAAGGTTGGCCGAGAGTAAGAAGATCATTGGCGGGCTGGGAGTCTCCGCGCCGAGCCTGTATGCCGTCAAGAGTCGGAAATCCGAGTGAACTGACACTCAATTGTAGTTGTGAGAATTGAACTAACCATTCCTTCCGAAATCCCGCGGCGCGTACGAAATGTTTTCGCATGCACTTAGCGAGCGCAAGACGTGCACCTGCACGCTCCCGCCTTTCCCGGTTGCGATTCGGTCCGACTCAATTGCAACGGATTGCATCCGTCTTAAGAAGTTTGGCAGGGAAGTGTAGCTAAGTTATTGACGGCAAAGGCCGTACCTTTCGCCAGGGCTGGAAGGTGAATTGCCCACTGCTTTCCTGATGAAGTGTGTCTGGCCGAGCACGAAGGTGAAAACGACGAGGAGGAAGGCGCTCGCGGCGGTCGTTTTGCTGGTCGGCCTCAGCCGTGTTCTTGCCTGGTGCGAAGTAACATCCGCATCTCCATCGACCGTCATTTCGCATCGGACCCCGCTCACGCAATTAGAAAAAACTTTGCGCCGTGTGCCCGCGCACATCTCCGATTTCTCTACCCTATGGGAGCAGCTGGCCCTGCCGAAATGTGGGAACATCCGCCTGCCCGAAGCCTTGCTAACCCCCGACCCGCTGCTCAACGTGCAAGATGACGATCTGCACGTGCGCGTCAGCTTCATTGTTGGATCCGACGGACACGTATATAGCGCTTTCGTCCTGGACAGCGGCGGCCCCGGCGAGGACCGGATTGTGCTGCGCGCAGTCAGCTTCTGGCGCTATCGTCCCGCACTCTGTAACGGCGTTCCCATCGATTCCGAAGCGCAGGTAAGATTCCGCATCCGCTAGCGCCCGAATTCTCCTACAATATCAGCGATGAGGTTGCCGTGACCGCAGACAAGCCGAATCCTCCCGATCCCAAAAAAGACCAGCCCGTCGAAGGCAAGGAGATCGAAGAGTTTTTTCAACGGTTCCCGGGTAACTTTCGCTGGCCGAAGCCGAATGCCGAGGCGGTCGCGGCTGCCGTGGAAGCGATCCAACGCATGTCGGGAGGCCGCGCGGCCGCGCAGGATCTGGCGGCAGACGGTGACGCGGACGAACCGGGAAGCGCGTGCTCAGCTTGCGGAGGTTCGCTCCCTGCGGGCGCTCGCTTTTGTGTCTGGTGCGGAATCCCGACCCAACTGGTCGCGGGCGATGCCAATGCTGGAGCCGGTGCCGGCCAACATCATGTTCACCACCACTATCATCATTTTGTCCCCAGTCCGGGAACGGCATCCGGCGCGCCTTCTGCCGAATCCGAGCCCTCTACTCCGCGTGGTCGTGCTCCCGGTTCGGCGGGCACTTCGACGGGCGGCCGCGCCGAAGCCGGCGCCCGCCAGGTTGTGCAGGACTGGGCGCAGGCCTGCAATACCAAGCACATCGACGATCTGCTCGAGCTCTACTCCGCCGACGCTACTCTCATCCGTTCCAACCTTCCGCCGGTTCGCAGCTTGCCTGCGATCCGGGAATTTCTTATCTCGCTGCTCGAAGCCGGATTGGGCGACGTTGAGATGGAATCGCTGCGCGTCGAAGTGCTGGGTGAGATTGCTCTCGATCTCGGCCGTTGCAAAATGCTCGTGCCCGTTGCCATGGGCAAGCGCCGCGAAGAGCGCGGAAAATACCTGATCGTCCTGGTGCGACAGCCCGCCGGCACATGGAAAATCTTTGCCGATTGCTGGGCGTCCGATCTGGCTGTCAGCGCCCCGCCGCCCGAGCCCGCCGCCCGAAAGGGAAGCGAACCAATCCCGCCTCTCCGCAAGCCCCGCTGATCCGGAGCACCTGCAAAGCCACAAAAACCCCGATCCTCGCGGATCGGGGTGAGGTGGATTCGCTAACTCGAATTCAGATTCCGTCGACCAGTGTGTTCAATTGCTACTGGTACGTGTCGTGAATAGCTGCCGGAAGCTCAGGCTCTCCACGTCGCGGAACATTGGTGTTCCGGGCGGCAGGCCCCCCGGACTGGTAAAGTCCAAGTCAAAAAAGTAATTTCGGGTGGGCGGATCATATACGGTATTGCAGCACTTGTAAAACCCCGTATTGTAGGTTGAGTAGTACAGGCTCACCAGCGAGCCCTTGTAATTCACGGTGGTATTCCCCCAGTCTTCCAGGTAGCGCAGGAAGTTGTGTACACCTCCGTCGGTGCCGATGTCCGGTTCCCCTGCATAGACAGCCCAAGTCGACGCCGTCGAATAGGGGAAAGTCCTGTTCTTCCCGCCTGAAATTGCCACCCGGTAAGAGGTAACGATGCTAGCGTTCCGGTTAGTCGCGACGGTAACATCGCCCGTCTGCATGCTTTCCGCATCCGTCCAGCTGTTCGAGAGGAGAGTGACAGCGTCGGCAATTACCGCCGCAGCCGCATGTCCTGACACATCGCCCGCGAACGCGGTGGTGTCGCCGGCCCAACCCGCCGCGTCGTTCGTGTTGCTGTTGTAGTCGCCCAGGATGTACACCGGGTTCTCCGAGGCCACCGTGAATCCGCCAGGGCTATCCACGGTCGCAGCGGCGTCCGTTCGCAGCGGTACGTTGCCCAGCGAACCATCCACTAGCCGCAAAACGTGCCGCGCCCCGCTGACCCAGTTCTTGCGCGCGGTGCTGCTGCAACTCGTAATCCGGGCGCTTCCCGCCGCGGTACCAAAGGGATCGGGGTTGGCCGGGGTGTTGATGGCGGTATTCAGGTTGGTAGCGCCGTTATAGAAGCCCAATCCCAGGTTCAACGCGCCGAAGTTGTCCAAAAATCCGTTCTGATTGACGTCCTCGGGAGAATTGACGCCGCCTGGAGTTTCTAGCGCTCCGTCGGGTGTGCCGTTGGCACTGGCGGCGTTGATCACGTCTTCCAGGCCCGAGTCGCCAGATTTCGCCGGTGCGCCTCCCAGAGGGGGATGCGGGTCATACAACATGCCCCGGCGATCCGAGAAATACAGCACGTAGCCATTCTGCGCGAGAAAATTCACACTTGGGCCGCTTCCGGATGAGTTCGCCAGCCAGCGTTTCAGGTTGCCCACATCGATTTCGACGGCGTTCATCACCCCGTTGGTCGTGCAACTGTCATCCGTCGCCGCCAGGATGTTGTCCCGATTTTCACCTTCGCGGACATCGTAGAAGTTGATGGGATACCAGTTGTACATGCTGATGCTCTGCGTCGCGGCGGTGCTTAGTCCGAAATAAGGGCTGTTGGTAGTCGTGTCGGGCTGAACTTCCGGAGGCAGCGCGTTGTTCCATGCAGTGCATACCCCATGCGAAGTTGTGGTACAGCTCGGCGCAACGCCGGCACGATCGGCCACGCCATCTCCATTGCGATCCGCCGGTTCTTGCAACAGCAAAATCGCGTTCGGATTGATCGGGTTACTCCCAGCGTTAGTCGAAGGCCCAGGAGCCGTAGGTGGTGTCACGCCACGCGCAAATCCCAGTTGCAGCCATTCATTGGTTATGGGGACCCATTGGTTGGAATTGTTCAGGTATTCCACTCGCAGCCAGCCATCAATCAGGTTCCAGCTTGTGGTTCCGGCGGCCAGCGCGGTCGCGTTGCTGGTGACTGCCGTACCGGCCGTCCCGGCCGCATTGGTCACGGTGTAATACGGGGATACCGGCGCCGCTCCGCTGGGACAACCTGGCGGCAAGCTCGCCGCCGCAACATTGTACGGGGGGCAAGGAACTATCAGCGTCGAGGGCGGCCCGTTGGTGGTGCTACTGAGGGGACTAAGCGGGGCGCTGGTCGTTGCGCTGGACGGACAGAGCAGGGTACAGTTGGAATCCAATGCCTGACTTGCCGGAGGCGTCCATTTCTTGGGAAAGTAGGGCCAGTCATATAACAGCGCCGTAGCTTTGGCGCTAGTTGAGGGGCAGTACGTCCCGAGGCAGTTGGTCGTATCCGGAAACGCGTTCGAGGCGGCGGCGAAGTACAAGGTATAGCTGCCAGACGATGGCGCTCCAAGCGTTGTATTGGCAGTAGCTATCGAAATCCCAGAGGGATTGCTTTTGGTCCAAGCCGAGTTCGCGGTCACCATCGCTTGCGTTACATTCGCCAGCCGGACGTCCGTGCTTTGTGCTCCGCCCGGAAAGTCCGCCGGATCGTCGCTCAGCAGCACGTGAATCTGCGCCAGGTTATACTCGCGCGACTGGCCCAGCGCCGACGTGGCATCCTCACCTGTCGAGGGCCGGCGAATAATTTCGTACGGGTGGGTAGTCCCGTTGACGAAGGGCATCGAAAGCTGCACGGCCCCCGTCCCCGTAGCGTTCGCCACAGCACTTCCATAGTTCCCGTTGATGATTTCGTGGCTGGTGGTGTTCTTGGAAAACGTGTACCAGGCGTTGGTGCCGTTGTACGTCGACAACGGCTGCGCCGAACTACTCCCCCCGCCGGTCACGCTGCCGTCCCCGTAGGAAGCGGCGGTGGAGGCATCCATTGCCTTACAACTCGTTGTCGTTGTGCTGCAAGCGTTGGTGGCATTGGCGGTCGGAATATAGATGGTGCCGGTATAGGCGTTGGTTGCTGTGGAATTTCCGTTGGCCAGCACGGTCCGAACCACGTTGCCGTATGCCGACAGCTGGTTGTGAAATGTCACGGTTGCCTTGCCGGCAAGGTACAAATCCCCGTTGGTGTGTACGGGGCCGGAGAAGTCCATCGCGGGGCCGGGGAAAAAGGAGAGATCGCTCTCCGAGAACACGCCAAACTGGAACACCGGAATCAGCGCCACCTGCGCGTTCCGAATCATGCTCACTTCCTGCCCGCCCGGAAAGTCCGCCGTCGCCAGCATGTTAACGGGGATGATCTGCGCATACAAACCCTGGTTCGGCCCGGACTGGATGTTACCCCAGTTATATAATTTATTAAACTGGGCTTGGGTCGGGCATGCCACCCCCAACGCACCTGGCGTCACCTGATACTCTTTCCAGGTGATTCCCGCGATGGCCGGCTCGTTGGCGGCCGAGCCGCCGAAGGCTGGTCCGCCCACGCCGCAGATTTGGCCGACACTTGGGGATTGCGCAGTCTGGAACACGGTGGCCAGGTCGGAGGTCATTTTCTCGATTCCACCCTCGGCGCTGCGAAAAGAGGCGTTATTCTTCAGGTCGCTCCCGCCTACTTTGCCTTCGGTGTTGACCATCATCATCAACCCGATGGCGATCCCCGACAGCAGCAACAACAACAGCAAGGACGCAATCAGCGTGAATCCTTTGGTGTGCAGTCTCGCGCTCTTCATACCGTAGCTCCCCATGGTGTCGCTCCCCATTGCCTCGCTCCCCATCGTTTCGTTCTCAGTCGTCTTACTCCTTCGTCATCTCCATCACTAGTTGCTAGCAGCCCGTGGTGCAAATTGGATATTTGTTGCTGTACGTCAGATCTCGCGCGCTTACCGAAGTTTCCAAATCCAATCCCTGATAACCGCTCGTGCCGTGCAGCGTGCTGCTCATCGCCATGTGCAGAATGTTGATCTTGGTGATGTCGGTGGGGTTTAGCCCAGTCGAAGTGCCAGCAACGCAGACGTCGGTACTAGCGCCAGGGTTTTGACAGCCCACCGCCGGCGCATTGGTGGTGTCGTTGTAAAGGTCATAGCTGAACTTCATGTAAGCAATGCCGTCCGTTATCGGCATCGGAGTGTGTCCACTGATCTGCCGCATCAGCCGCGCCGGGGTGACCGTTTTGTCGATGTAATAGGTGATTACCAGAAGGCGCACTGGGTTCGCTCCAGTAGCGTTCAGCGCCGCGCCGTTTAGACCGGCAGTGGCGCCGCTGCCTGTCTGGTTCATATTCAGCGCATCGGCGTTGGCGAAGGGGACGATGTAAGTGGTTCCCACCGCGTTTGTGCCCGTCGTAATGGTGCCCGCCGTGACTTCGCCCACTACTTGGGTGCCGTTCAAGGTCATCAAGACCAGATCGCCCGGCGTCAGCCCCAGCAGCGAATCGTTCACGGCTTGCGGCGTGGCCACGCTGCTCGGCAAGCAATTCGTCGGAGGAAAAGTCGGGACGACCCCCAGCACCGGTGCGGTGGCCGGCCCGAAGGTCACGTGCCCCAAAGCCGACACGGTCGCCTGGTAGCAATTCAAGTAGAACGTCGAGTCCGAGTACACCACCGTGACCGCATCGGTGGCGTTTGGGTTGCTCGAAAGCGTCGGCCCGAGAGTGTATCCTGGGATGAGCCCGTAGAGAGTTGGCGTTGCACCCTGCAAGGGATACGTCCCCGGGCTGGTGTTGCTGACGCCGAGGTAACACTTCGTCTGATCGCAGCCATACTCCGGAGTGATCGTGGAGGGCAGGGGGATCTGCGCGCCTTGGCCCAGGCCCGCGCCGGCCTGGCTCAGGTCCTTGATCAGTATGTCGGAGGCGGCCCGAAAATCCTGCTGCAACTCCGCCCGCTGCGAAACCGTCCAGGTGGCGCCCACCGCTTGGGTGTAAAGTTGCACCGCCGCGCCCAGCATCAGCGTGCCCAGCGCCACTGCGATCGTCATTTCCAGCAGGCTGAATCCACTCTCGCGCTTTGTCGATCGATCGCTCATAGCTCCCCTTCACTGGTACTGCGAAATGAACGAATTCACAATGTAGGTTTTCGCCTGGCGCGCCGTCGAAGTCGAGTACTGCATGGTGATCGTGACGCTGCGCAGCGAAGTTATCATGTTGTTGTTCGCGTCGTACACCGGCGAAATCTGAATGGCGCGCTGATACCCAGTCAAAGGGATCTTCACATCGTCCGCGTCCCCATAGTTCCCATCGGGTCCCGGTTCTTCAAGCGTTTCCTCGCCTGCGTTCGAGTCATCCGCCGTCCCAAAGATTCCGTCCGCTCCCGAGTTGTAGATCGGTTGAAATTGCGGACTGGTCGAGATGCCCACGAAGATGCCGCAGGGTGAGGGAGTGCTGGTGCAGTACTGGGTGCCCGAAGTATTCTGGATTGCGTCCCAGCTAATCTGCGACGTGTTGCGCGCGGTCACGATACTCTCGTACGCCTCGTTCGCCAGTTGCTTGGCGATCATGTCCTGCTGTGACGTCTGCGTCGAAGCCATAGCCAGCCCGAACACACCCAGCAGACTCACCAGTCCCACGGTCAGGATGACCATCGAGATCATGACTTCGATTAGCGAGAATCCGCTTTCCGCTTGCTTTCGCGCGCGAGCCTTCACGCCGCGCTCCATCATTGCCGTAGCCATTGATAGCCTCCTCCCGACTTGCCGTAGAGCCGCCATCCATGAATGCGGCCCGTCCCGCCCCACAGCGTGATTGCCCGCGAACTCATCAGATCTCCCGTCCGCGCGAGGTACACCACGCCTCCATCCCAAGTGCCCGGACAACTTCCGTCGCCGTTCGTGCCCGGCGCCCTCTGCGATGAACCATCCGGGCAAAAGTAAATCGTGGTGGCTCCTCCGGTGCCGACGCCGTTAATCGTCCAGCCAAAATCGATGGGGATCGTCCCCGATCCATAGCCGTCTGGAACCGCCGTGGCGGCCGTGGGAAGCCCGGTTTGCGCGATGAACGACACGTCAGAAGGCAATTGATAGACCACCGTATTCTGATCGCCCTGAAATCCGGCCACCGTCGGCGCCACCGTGATCGTGTTGGGCGTGACGCTGTTGGAAAACGTCACCGAGTACGATGCCCGCTGCGCCACCGAGGTGTCGCGCGCCAGGCGCATCGCCGCCAGCGTCGTGTTATATGCATTGGTCACATGCTGCTGATTCAGCAGCGGAATGAGGCTGATGACCGAGACCACCGACACGATGATGGAAATCGCCAGCACCACCACCATTTCCAGCAAGCTGAAGCCGCTTTCCCGATGCCTGCGATGCACCGCATTTGGTTCCTGGCTTCTCATAAGCATTTGCCCATCCTGCGGCTCCCCGTTGCGTAAAACAAAATCGTCAAAACAAACTCGTATAACTGGAATTCGTCAGCCCGATATCTTCCCGCGACCCTTTGCGGATCGCCGTACCGGCACCTGACCGACTAACTCGATGGTAGGAACTGTTCCGTGGCACGTCAAAGTACCGGGGTACACCGGCCATTCGCACACTGTCTCTTAGTAATGTAATTCCAGGAGAGTTACGATCGTGCCATGCGGCGCTCGCGTGCCAATGCTCCGTTTCGCCGCGCCCACGCCGCCGTTCGGAATTGAGTCTGCTTCTGCTAATGACGGCCTGCGCTCAAAGAGAATCCCACAAACGTTCTGACAGCTTACGCCCCGCCAAAGGAAATCGAAAGATGACTAAAGTCCCAAAAGTGAGAAGAAAACTAAGAACAAGACCATTTAGAAAGAAAGTCTAAATCGCATTCCACCGTGACGCAGGTAACTTGTCGTTGGCACCGACTCTCACTTACCATGCTGTTACTATGGATCTACGCGCCCTAGTGGTGTGCCCGGATCAAGACTCAGCCAGCCTGCTCATGCTCATCCTGTCCGAGATGGGGATAGCGGCCGAGCTTACGCCTTCGATCTCCCGCGGATTAGAACTGCTCGACAGCCAGCGCTTCGATGCAATTGTCCTCGATTATCGCGCCGATCAGAGTTCCGAGGAATTCCTGGCGCGCTTGCGGCAGTCCGCCAAGAACCGCGCCAGCATGCTAATTGCCGTCGTCGACAGCGAGTTCAACGCCCGGCCCGTGTTCGGGCTTGGCGCCAACTTTGTTCTCTATCGCCCGCTCTCTTCCGAGCGCACCCGCATCAGTTTGCGCGCTGCCCGCGGCCTTATGCGCCGCGAACGCCGCCGCGCGCCCCGCAAGCCCGTCCATTCGACGGCCAACATCGCCTTTCCCGGAGCGCCTGAACTGAACGCCGTCTTGACCGACCTCAGCGACGGCGGAACATCGTTCCACACCGCCAACCGCCTTCCGTCCGCATGCAAGGTTTATTTCGAGTTCGCTCTTCCCGGTCAGCAGCAACTGGTGCGCTTGTCGGGTGAGGTGGCCTGGCAGGACGCGAGCGGGCGCACCGGAATTCGTTTCCTCGACGTGCCCCAGGCTTCGCGCCGCCTCATGCAGATCTGGCTTCAGCAGAATACTGGCCGCCCGGCGACCGGATTGCCGGCCCAGCCGTCCGCAGGCCGGTCCTCTGAGGCTCAGTCGTCCGCCACCCAGTCTCGCTCCGAGCGCGAGTCGAAGTCCGAGTCAACCGATTCCACACAACTCTCCAATGCCGGCAACCGCCGCGGAGAGCAACGTTTCGCCTGCAAACTGGGAGCGGAGGTCTACAGCCTCGGCACCAGCGTCCCCAATCGCTGCGCCCTGTCCGATATCAGCGAGGGCGGTTGCTACGTTGAAATGCCAACCCCACTCTCCGGGCAGTCGGGCGTGGAGATTGTGGTCCGCACCGCCGACACGAAATTGAGAATCAGGGGGCAGGTGCTGGCCACCCATCCCGGTTTTGGCATGGGCGTGCGCTTCATGTTCCGCGATTCCGGAGAGCGCGAAGAAATTCTGCGCCTGCTCGCTGTTCTCTCCACCGGTCCGGAGCTAGACGAACAGCCCCGCTGACCGGGAGTTCTCATTCCACTGAAGTTTGCAGTTTGCGGTTTGCAGGATGACAGACGTTCAAGGCGCCGCTCCGACTACGCCGACTGCTTCTTCTCCGCCACTGCCCGCCGAAAATATTCCAGCGAAAGCTTCAGCCCCCTTTCCAACTCCACTTTCGGCTCCCAACCGAGCCGCCTCTTTGCTTTCGAAATATCCGGACATCGCTGCTTCGGATCGTCCTGCGGCAGCGCTTCGAACTTGATCTGGCTCGCCGACCCCGTCGTCGCAATCACTTTACGCGCGCACTCCAGAATCGTGAACTCCGTCGGATTCCCAATATTCACTGGCCCAT
>Ga0116118_1001389_pt1 | contig 12674 bp, 10 predicted proteins | sample June2015DPH_11_5_FD_89723 | JGI IMG/M metagenome (GOLD analysis project Ga0116118, IMG submission 89723) | Peatland microbial communities from SPRUCE experiment site at the Marcell Experimental Forest, Minnesota, USA - June2015DPH_11_40 | ecosystem: Environmental > Terrestrial > Soil > Wetlands...
AAGGACCTGGCGAAGGACTTGGAAGAGGTTGGGTTTGACAAGAAGAACATCAAACTCGCGGTGGACTTGAATAACCGGGACGCGTTTGAGAAGGAGTTTTCCGCCTTCCTCAATACGATTGAAGCCGGCGACGACGTCGTGTTCTATTTTTCGGGCCATGGCTTCGGAGTCGAGGCAGATCAGACAAACTATTTGTTGTTCGCGGGTCTGAAAAGTCCCTTCACCTATACGAAGTCGCAGCTGAGCGACCAGGAGCGAAAGAATCCCGACGTGGTACGGCTGAAGATCAGCCAGTATCTCGACGGCTACCAGAAGGACGAAATTCCCAACGGTGTTTCAGCAAACGAAATCGAACGCCGGATCGCCGAGAAGAATCCCAAGACCGTCATCATGATCTTGGACGCGTGCCGGTCGCTCGTTCAAAACGATGTCTCCGAGTCGCAGGACGCCAAACTCGTCAAGCGCGGCGACGATTCGGGGAGCCGGCTGTTAAAGGTACGCAAGCCACGGCCGGGTTTTCTCATCCTCTATTCGGCCTCATTCGGTGAACAGGCGGCCGAGACGCTCGGCAAGGACGATTTTGGGCAGAACTCGCTATTTACTGGTGTGCTGCGGTCCGAGCTCCAGCGCCCTGGGCAGTCGGCTGTCCAGCTCGGCGAACGCGTCAAGCTGATGGTACGCGCGATTGCCAACGGCAGAGGCCGGCAGCAGGAACCCGAAGTCTTTTATGATGAGGATCAATCGGCCAGTGTCGACGATTTCTATTTCGTCGGCTCCATCGGGCGCGAACGTTTTCAAATGTCGGAGGACAGATGCGCAGGCGATGAGGCTGACTGGAAGCAAATCAAGGATTTGCAGAAGCGCGAGCTTTACGACCGTCACATCCGCAGATTCGATCTGTGTCCGCATGGGACCGCCCAACTCGCCCGCCGCGCGCTTGCCACGCTGGCGCTAAACTCAGACGATCCGATCGAGGTGACGGTTGGAGCGGACAAGTCGGTCAATGACTGCGACCGACTCGCCGCCTCTCCCCTGGATATGGATCGCGCCCGGCCGCCCGGAACCGGCGTGGTGACGGAAAAGCTGGACGCCGAGGCGGCGATTGATGCTTGCAACAAGGCGGTGAATCAAAATCCGCGTGTCGCTCGCTACCTCTATAATCTCGGACGCGCCTATCAGAAACTGGCGATGCGGCCTGGCCTTGGCGACGACGAACGTCGGCGTGCGCTGGACAGCGCGCGGCTTGCTTATGACGACGCAGCCAACCGCCGTGGCTATATTAGCGCCTTGAACGACCTGGCGGTTTTGGATGAGTTGGACAACCGATTCGCGCAGGCGATCGATCTGTTTAAGCGCGGCGCGCAGCAAGGCCATCCGCTTGCCATGTATAACCTTGCGCTCCATTATCGGGATGGCATCGGCGTGCCGCGCGATGATGGCCAGGCCGCGGAATGGTTCGCGAGGTCGGCCGGAAGCGGTCTCGTCTCGGCAATGGTCGAATACGGCCGGGCGCTGTGGACCGGTCGCGGACAAGCGGATTCAAGATCGAATCCACGCCGTGCGGTGGAATGGCTGCAACGCGCCGCGGAGGCTGGCTCACTGCGGGCGATGTACTGGCTGGGATGGATTTACCAGAGACAGCATGATGCTCAACTCGCGCTGCTATGGTACGGCCGTGCCGCGGAGGCGGGCTACAGCGACGCCCAGGTGAAGGTGGCGCTGATCATGGAAAAGGGAGACGGCCTCCCTAACCCGCAGCCGGAAATCGCCGAACGTTACTGGCGACTCGCCGCTCATCACGGCGATGCATTTGCGCAGGTCGAGTTTGCCGACAAGTTGAGAAACGGTCTCCTCTTGGTCAAAGAAGAATACGGGGAAAACGAGGTCGTCACGCTACTGAAGCAGGCTATGAGCCAGGGGTCGGCGCACGCGGCCGTCACCCTTGCTCAAATTTATCGAAAAGGCGAGCTCGGCGAAGAGAAAAATCCAATCAAGGCTATGGAATTTGCCTATCGCGCCATTGACCTCGCGGTCTTGGCCGATCCGACCGCGGCAGATGGCGATCCATTTTACGAATTCAACGCCGCCCATCTTCTGGTTGAGATGGCAAAGGACGGCGAAGCTGTCGACGCGATGGGACGACTGCTTTTGACCCCGGAGGAGATAGACCGCCTGGAGCACTATTACGGGGCCGTCGATCCGACGACCAAGCACATCAAGCTCCGCGGGTTCAAGATGCCGATCTTTTGCGAGCCTTCTGAGACTTGGTATTTCCCGGAGCAAATTTGGGTTTGGGATTGGGGCCGCTCCGAAGCTCCGACGGAATTTCAAATTCGCTATCTGGAGCGCCTGACCGGGTGTCCCTACAATATGGACCTGCGTGCGACGCTCATTGATATTTACTCGCAGGCCAAGAAGAGCAAGGTTGCGTTTGCCGATCTGCTAGCCCAGAGAATGCAGACTTTAGAGGGCCAAGCCAAGCCGCAAACGCAGGAAGGTGATGGCGGTCGCCGACATCGCCGGCGGTGATGCGTATTCGTTTATTTTTGTCTCGGTGACATGAGAAACGAGCATTGGAGACGCAACATGAACAGGTACCTGCCAGGCCTCATGGCGGCATGTTCAGGCATGGCGTTACTCGCCGCGAGCACGTTCAGCTTGCCGGAACCCGCCCACGCTCAGTTCGGCATCTTTATCCCGCGCATCGGGGGCTTCAATGTCTACGGACGGGGCGGCCGCCACAGCGGCAGCAGGCACTCGGGAGATGACGATGCCGGCAACGACGACAGCGGCTCGCGTAAAGATCGCAATAACCGCGCAGCCACCCTCGCACCGCCTTCGAGCAAGGTTGAAAATGCGCTGCTCCATGTCGTAGCGGTGCTCAACGCGGACGAGCTCGGCAACGCTTCGGGCGACACCGGCACGAAGGGGAAGGCTGTCTCTAAGGAGGGCGAGCGTGACTGGACCGAGGCGGTCCAGAAGATCCTAAAGAAGTTTACCGAAAACCAAGACAGGCGCGTCACTACTGCAGGCGACGTGACCGAACATGCGATCGAGCAATCGCTCGACAATGCGATCAAGAGCGCCAAACTTGACACGTTTGAGAGCTTTCTGGGCGAGAACTGGACGGTTGAGCGCTTGCGCGCGATGGTGCTCGATCTGGTCTCGGCCGATCTCGACAGCCTGTTCAAGGGCAATAGCCGCGGCTATGCCCCGATGCAGGAGGTCGACCAGCTGATCCAGCACTCCGCGCAAGCCGTCTATCGCCGCATTTTCGAGCTCTCTGAACTCATGGCTGCGAACCGCGGCTCGGCGTTGTTCGTGCAGCGTCTTTATCAGACCCACGGTGGGCACGTGAAAGACCAGCTGCGGGAGGACGCAACCGACATGATCACGCGCACCGCGAACGCTGCGGTCGGCAAATTCGAGTCAGCGCTGCGCCAGAACGAGAACGGCTATGCGCTTCGTTACCGGGCCGAGCGCATCGTGTACGACTGCCTTTCGGACAACGTCGAGAGAATCTCATCGTCCGAGACGGATATCGCAGAGCGAGGCGAAATTGCGCAAAGGATCAGCGACACCGCCAAGAAGGAGTGCATCGGCTGGGTTGAAAACCAATTCGGGACGGATAGTCGCGCCCTCAAGCCGCAAACGCCGATGCCGTTGCGCGTGGTCTGGTCGGCAACCGGCCCGAAGGACGATCCATCGATGTACGGCCAGGCGGCGAGCGAGCTAAGGTAGCAAGCTGCGTTGCAGGAGATTGCGCTGGACGAGGCGATTCGACCGCGGCACTCTATTTTTGCTCCCGAGCTGGCGCTTGCGCTGCGCAAATGACGATGGGTTTATTTGCGCAGCCTCCTCGCGAACTGTTGGCAATGGAGATCATTTTTGTCACACTGTCTCCCTAAGCGAGCCTATATGGCAGCTACACTCGGCGACTGCGGACACGACATCCGGGTGATCAGCATTCCGAATGGAGTCGACCAATGAGCTTTTCCAGAATCGCTGTGGTTGCGGTAACTCTGCTTGTGACGATGATCGTCTTCTCCGGCGTGCAGGTATTCGCCCAAAGCCCTGCTCCCGCGTCGAATGTGCCCAATCCGACCTCGGCCCAACATCAGGAGGTTAAGAAACAGCACCATGGGACGACGGAACATAAGGGTGGCGGCCCGGGCAATGCCGAAAAGGCGTCTAAGGGTGGCACCGAGCTAAAATAATACGCGCAAGGGCTGTTTTGGCGCTGATGCGGCTTGTCTTTGAGCAGACCGCTCTATGATCATGAGCGGTCGCGCGCGACATTGGTCAGGGATTTAAGCTCCATGTGAATGTATTCTCATTGGATGGAAGCACTTCGCTGCTAAATCCTCGCAGAACTTCGTTGGACTGACAATTGTATGAGCTGTTGCCTGAGTCGACGCGCGCGAATGGACCAGGATATTGCACGCATAAACTACCGGCGGTGCCGTTCCATTCATAGCCTGAGTTACCGGTTTCTTCGGCATAGTAATAGAACGATCCGGTGGGAAAGCTACCGATGGTCTGGCAGTTGCCAGCGGGCACGGTCCACCAACCTTCGATCTGAAATTGGCTGGCGCCCGGAGCTGTGAGTGCGGCAACAGCAACCGATGCTGACACAGTACTCTTGTTGCACACCTGAAAATTAAACGTTTGCGCGCGCGCCGCTACCGAACCGAGGCATAGCACGGTTAACGCGAACGACAACACGATGGCACTGGATTTTGCACCACGCATAGCATGCTCCCCAGTTGAAATGAATGTGAGCATGATACGTTTTTGCGGCGATGACAAGACGGCAATTCTTCCCGCTGCACCCCCCTTGGCGTATGTTAGGTCGGTCAACGTGCGCCCAGATGAAATGCAACTCGAACGTACGGCGCCGAGCAGGTAGGCAGGCGCTAGCGGTGGGTGATCAAGCCCATCAGGTGCGGAAATTCGTCAGCGTTGAAATTTCTCAGGACTTTAGGACTAAAGAGCCAGTTGACGATAGTCTTCGCGCTTTACGACTGGACTTGCCGCGTACGATCGATATGCCGTTCACCCACCACCCACGCTTATCGTCGGGGATATCGGCGGCAACGCCGAGGGTATCGCCATCATGGTCAGGAACAAGGTGATCAGATCAAAGTTTTTCTGCGAAACTTGGTCAGCAGCATCGATATAGTACCAAGTGCCATGGTCGAAATGAGAGACATACGCATTGCCGGGCGCATGATCGTCCACAATGACGAGGATATAGCGTCTGAGCGTGCCGAGCCTGTAGTTCCTTGTCATGTAATCATCGATAGTGGCAGTCTTTGCCTCATACACGTAACGGTTTCCTCCAGTCTCGATCCACTTACTTAAGTCCTGGTTGATTTGATTGGGTGCCCCCGGATTATCAGCCGGATCCTCGCTCCGTGGCAGCAAAGTGTAAAAACTGAATTCATCAGTCGAGTTATTGTTGCCGACATCCTTGTTCCATTGGTAATCGGTGATTTCACGGTATCTGTCAGGGGTGACGAACGCAATTTTTGGGGTTGGTCTTTCGGTCGCGGTTTTGAGTATCCCGAGGGCGGACGAGGTTTTCAGCAATGGCGCGCCGCTAATCAGACCGTCACTCAACGCCTTCGCAGCCGGCACCGGCTTGGTTCGCAGCTCTATAAAGTTTGGCAGACATTTTAACACGTGATCCGGATCGAGCCCCGAGCGATCGAGCTGCAGACGCGAATCCCAGGCCCACGCTCTCAGTTCACTCTCGCTCCGCGACGACAGCCCAATCTGCGAGCACCATGGGGCATCCTTTGGCGTGAACTTTGGTTGAGTTCCGGAATATAGCCAAAGCAGCCTAATCCATAGCTGCAAATGCCGCCTGTTGTACTTGAGGTGGATGCGCGACCCGTACCAATGAAGAGGCTTAAGGTAGATCGTCAGCGTGTCGTTGTTGCCGCCGCCGCCGCTACTCGACTTGGTAGTTCCTTTCTGCCCGCTCTGCGTCGCGCCTTGCTCCTGGGTCAAATCGGATTTTGTGGCCGCGAACGCCAGAGCCCTGCCGGCAGAGAGTTCGGAGATGATATTCAGCACCGGATAGAACTCGTTAATGTCAGGGTTCAGGTAGGCCGCTGCAAGATCCAAGAGCGGGGTAACATTCCAGGCCGAATCGAACAGGTCCTCCAAAACATCGACGCTGACCGGCGTGACCAACTGCGCGACGAGCGCCTGGCCAAGCAGAGGCGTGTAGCGAATGAGCGGCTGCTCGGTGTAGACCGCGCCGCCGCTCACGGCCCCGACCTGGCCGGCGAACGTTCCGGCTGTGGTTTTTGGGTTGGCTCCCGCGCCTATACTGGAGACGGCGCCGCTGACGTTGCCCGAAAGCGTCGTCGTGGCATCGACCTCGCTCACTTCCATGAACGAGGTCGGCTCATGGTTGCGGACGCGAATGATGTTTGAAAAAGTCTGTTCCTTCGAGGTCGCTTGAATGACGCCGTTGTATCGATCGCGGCCCTGGTCGATCGCGATCGGCCCGACGTACTGACAGCCGCTGACAAGACTGAATGTCGCGGCGACAAGAACGAACTCGACCGTACGCCAGACCAACACGACGGCTCTCCCCCCAGATCGCCGGTTGAAGACGCGAAGCTATCACGTATGTGTGGTGACGAAAGTGCTGCCCGTTTCTCTTGCAGACGGCACTTCCACCCCCAGCCGGATTGCGCGGCCTCGGCGCCCCGATATCCTTGGCCCAACGCCTCAGTCGATGATAAGATAACGCTGGGGCGAGCTAGTCAAGGGAGGACAGCAGTGCGGAAAGTGGATGCGGTCAAGATAGTGGTTGGCCTCTACCTAGCGAGTGCTGGCGCGTTGTTGTCGTCACCAGCGCTGGCGGATGACAAAGAGACTTTGCTGCAGGATGTTAAAGCATTTATGCAGCGATGCGAAGGCAAAACAAAAGAGGCACTTTCCCCGTCATGCGCCAACGAGTGGACTGAGCTGCACCGCAGACAGGACGCGCTTCATTTGAGCAACGAGGACGTGAACGGGCAAATGAAGAGCGGGGTGAAGACACGCGGCGGGCTTCATAGCGGGGGGCCGTGGTTTCCATGACAATGATCTAAAAGCGCCTTGGAAATCATCTCAAACCATTTGCAGACGTCGACGTCAGCTTTCGACCCAACAGCGACATTAGCCTCCGCATGCGCTTGGCCGAAACCGAGGGGACCGATGATCCCCTTGGCAGTCCACGCACACTCGTGGACAAGCCGTTGTGCGGCGGCCACGTTTGTTGTGTAATTGAGAGGGGGACCGCGAGTGCCTGAGGACGGCATGAAGCGAATGTGCGCCGGGTGGTGGGCGGCTCTCGTGCTGATGCTGGCGGCACCGGCGAACACGGCGTGGGCGCAAACACTGCCGCCTACTGAGCCGATCCCGCGCATCGAAACCGGTATGCATAACGCGCAAATCTGGCGCATCGGCATTGATGCGTCGTGCCGGCTCATGGTCACCGGCTCCGAGGATAAGACCGCCCGGCTGTGGGCACTGCCCGAGCAAGGTCTGGGCGCACCGAAGCTCCTGGGCGTGCTGCGGGTGCCGATCGGGTCGGGCAATGATGGCAAGATCTACGCGGTGGTGCTCTCACCCGATGGCCGGTACGCCGCAGCGGGAGGATGGAATCGAAACGCCGATGACTGGGTTTATATTTTCGACGCAGCGACCGGGAAGCTGATCCGCCGTCTCGGGGAGCTCGATAATAACATCAACCATCTCACTTGGTCTGCCGATGGCAGATATCTTGCGGCAACGCTTGGCGGCGGCCAGGGCATGCGGGTCTGGGAAACGGCCGGCTGGAGCCTCGTTGGGGACGACTGGGATTACGGTGGGAAGGACAGCTATGGCGCCGCGTTCGATGCAACGGGCAGGCTTTATACCGTGGCTTGGGATGGCCTGCTGCGGCGCTACGGGGGGCGGATTTCAAGCTTGAAGGGAAGCAGCGAACGCCTGGCGGTAAAAGACCTTACAGCGTTGCCGTCCATCCGAACGGCGACCGCATAGCAGTCGCGTTCGATGACTCGACAGCTGTCGAAGTCTACCGCGCCAAGGACCTGCAGCGCCTGTTCGCTGCCGATACGGCAGACGTGGCCAATGGCAACTTCTTTGCCGTCGCCTGGTCCGCCGACGGCGCGCGGCTCTATGCGGGCGGATTATATCAAGACGCTCAAGGCGACCGTCTGGTTCGCATCTGGGCCCAGGAAGGCCGTGGCAAGGGACGCGACGTGGCTGTGGCTCGGGACACTATTTTTCACCTTCTGCCCTGCCGCGATAAGATCGCAGTGGGCGCAGCAGACCCGGCCTTCGGCCTGATTTCGCTCGCTGGCGAAAAGGTGGTTTGGCAGCAAAGCGCCAGTCCCGACATGCGCGGTAAGCTCAGAAGTAATTTCACGGTTTCGAACGACGGCAGCAAAGTCCGTTTCGGTCTTGGCGTCGGCGATGAAAGCCCCGTCTTGTTCGATCTCGCTGCCGGCCGCCTCACCGACCAGTCACAACCCGCAGCCGGTCTTGCCGAACCCGACATTCTAAGCCTTAAGCTCAGCGACTGGGAGGACAACACCGCGCCCAAGCTCAACGGCAAGCCGCTCGCACTAGAGGAACACGAGACCGCCCGTTCGGTCGCGATCGCGCCCGGCGGTGCTCGTTTCGTGCTCGGCACGGAATGGTGGATCATAGCCTATGCCAAAAACGGCAAAGAGATCTGGAGCAAACGCGGGCCCGGAATCGCCTGGGGCGTCAACATTCCGCGCGACAGCAAGTTCGTCGTCGTGGCCTATAGCGACGGCACGATCCGCTGGCACCGGCTTTCGGACGGCGAGGAAGTCCTGGCGCTGTTCGTGAATACCCAGACTCGCGAATGGGTGCTGTGGACACCGCAGGGCTATTACGCCTCCTCGGTCGCCGGCGACCAGAATATCGGCTGGCAACTCAATAAGGGCTGGGACCAAGCCGGCGAGTTCGTCACCGCGGCGCAGTTGAAGAATCACTTCTATCGCCCCGATGTCATCAAGCGCGCCTTCGATCTTGCCGATCCTGATGCAGCGGTCCGCGAGGCCGGGCTATCCGGCTTCAAGCTCGCCGATCTCACCCATCACACGCCGCCGAAATTCCGCATCGCCGATCCGGGCGATAAGAGCCGCGCTGACAGGAGCCCGGTCTCGGTGAAGCTCGAACTCGCCGCCACCGACGATCCGGTGACCGGGTTCGACGTGACGGTGAACGGCCGGCAGGTGACGCCACGCGCCGTGCGCGATCTTCCGCTCACCACCGAATCCCAAATCCGGGCCCTCAACATTCCGCTCGAGAAGGGCGAGAACCACATACAGGTCACTGCCCACAACACGGTCGGCGACAGCGTCCAGGACCTGCTCGTCTATCTCGACCGCGAGGGTGTCCTCGACAAGAAGGGCAAGCTGTTCGTTCTCGCTATTGGCGTCGACAAATACCCGAAGTTCGAGTCGATACACTGGCTGCACTATGCGGCGGCCGACGCGCGCCTCCTGCTTGATACGCTGACGAAAAAGGCAGGGCCGCTGCACACGGAAGTGATATCCAAGCTCCTGGTGACCGGGGGCGACACCCCGCCGACCAAGGCCAATATCGAGGATTCGCTTCTCTTTTTCCACGACGCGGGCCCGGACGACACGGTGGTGCTGTTTCTCGCCGGCCATGGTGAGAATGAGGGCGCCGATTACCTGTTCATGCCAGAAGATGCCGAAGAGGTTGACAAAAAGTATTTCCGGCCGTCGACGGTGGTGAAATGGTCCGTTCTGCAGCAGGCGCTCCAGGACGCCCAGGGCATCCGCATCATGTTCGTCGACACCTGCCATTCGCGCGGCGCTTATAATCAGCGGCTGATCAAGGATGCGGCGGACGCCAACATCGTGGTGTTCTCGGCAACCGATAGCGAGACGGAAGCGCAGGAGCGCAGCGAGCTCGGCCACGGCATCTTTACCTACGCGCTTGCCGAAGGGCTGAATGGCAAGGCGGATACCACGAACAAAGGCGCTATTAGTATCGGGGCGTTGTACACTTTCGTGTCTGATGAAGTCAAAGATCTCTCCAAGGGGGAACAGGAGCCGACCTTTAGCGCATCGGGCGTGAAGAATTTCGTCGTGGCGAGGCCGTAGCCAAAACCGCATGGTGCGCCAAACACGCAGACCGGTTCTGCGGCGCATTTTCCAAAAAATGAAGAGGGGCCGATGCCTCGCTACAAGGTAATGGTTTGGGACAATTTCCATTACCAAGACTCAGACGAGCGCTGGGCACTCTCCCGCACAACGCAAGGCAAGGCAACGCTTTTGACCCGAAGCGGTCATGCGTGGAGATCAGCATGCACAATTGATACGCGAGCTCTTCAACAAGTTGCGGCTATCGCCGCTACGAATGCGATTTTGCCCTTCAGTTGGCGAGACGCAAACGCGTTCAGTCGAGGGACAGGACTTCGCCGCCGGTGTCCTCCGACGTGAACGGCAGTGTGACAAAGAAGTGTTTCCCGTTTTGGCACGTGACCTTAAGCGGCATAAGATGCTGCGCTTGATAGGTTGCAGGATCGACGCCTGGCTGGGCCTGTTCAAGCACATCGTTGAGCCCAGAACAGTCGAATCCGGCTTTGTGAATTTTTTCCAATATTTCGGGACCCTTGACGAGGATCAGCGGCGCCGGTGGAGGACGGTCCGGGCGCTTTCCGCCCCAAGGAGAGAGGATATCCGCTCGCACCGTGACCGGCAGCAGCGCCGCCAGCAGAGCGAGCTTCGCGACGCTTGAAACGGGAAAACGTTCAAAGAAGATACGGAATTGGGAGAGGCATGATTGGGACATGAAATTCCTTCCACGAGATCGGGAAATCTGCCAGCGGTATTGCGCCAATTTCCGGCACGATTAAGTCGCCGGTTTGGCAGGATGGCTCATGTCTCAGCCGCTTGCCATGCTGCTTTCGATCGCCATCGAAGCCGCGGTCGCTATAGCCTTGATCAGTGCGCTTCGCTGGGGCAGCGCCGCGCGCGCTGCGGCAGCCGCGACGGTCGGGACGTTACTAACCCATTGGTTTGCTTGGCACTGGTCGCCACCGCTCATGGCGGTGATCGGCGACATTCCAGGCTTTATCGCGGTTGAGGCTTGCGTGGCCCTAGTCGAGTCCGGCATCTACCGATTTCTCGTGCCCGTGAGCTTAGGCCGCGCGCTGGTGCTGTCGCTCGCCGCCAATGGGAGCTCGGCAGCAGTCGGCATTGTCCTCGCCGCTTTCAACCTGGTTGCACCGTCTTGACCGCGGTTCGATCGAGGGCGAGCACGAGGATCGGAATCTCGATCCACCCATGCACCAAAGCGGCGAGTGCGTAGAGCTTGCGCGCCGCACCGTAATCGATTGAGAAGCCGACGGCGAGCGCAAGCGCGAGCACCGTTAGATACCAAATGAACCGCCCAGCATTCGGCCAAGGCAGCATCGTTCGCGGCACTGCGGCGCCATCGATGAGCCGCGGCAGCACGAAGATGACCACCGCGTAGTGAATGCATTGGGCGAACACGGCCGCCGAGAAAGCGTTCACCGCCCACGACGCGTCGAGATAGGCCGGCGGGACATAGGCGCCCAGATTGTCCGCGAGCGTACCACTGGAAAACATTGTGACCTCGGGCGCGACGAGCCCAGCCTGCGCCAGTAGTGCATGCGGCAGTCCGGTCGCGATCGTCAGCGGCAGTACAACGAATGGTATGACCATGATCGACAGCACCCGCCGCCGCTCGGCGCCACCAAGCGCATCGGCAAGGAACGCGAGCGGCGTCAGATTGTGCGCGACGGCAAGGCAGAGGAAGGTCGGCATCGGCGCAAAGACGGTACAGCCGAACAATGCCGCAGCGACGACAGCACCGGCCGCCCGGAATCGCCGCATGCCCACTACCATCGAAGCCGTCATCGCGGCGACGATTGTTAGTTCGAGCACAATGGCTGCGCCGTAAGGCATTAAGCCGACCATGCCGAAAATGCGAACGGCCACCGCCCCGGCCAACCCGGATACCAGCCACAGCACAAGGCCGCCACCCAGCCGACCGCCAAAGCGATGATCGACGTAGCGCAGCTCGCTGCCGACATGGGCAAGACCGAACATCGCGAGCGCCGTCGTATAGGTCGCGAGCGGCAACGCAACCGCAGCCAAGAAAATCGCGAGCAGCAAGGCTGCGCCACCCACCGCCACGATCGGCCGCATGAGCACTTCGCCAAACAACAGACTAGAGGGAATCGATGCGTTACGGTCGCGCACGTTTGCTTTGCTCGGTACATAAACCTTCAAGGAAACACGCGTCCCGCGGATCGCCGGCTACCGTGGCAAATTTAGCACTCGCCGATCCGAAGTTGTGCGAGGGCATACACCTCTGACGTTGAGTAAGAAAGAGGGGCGTATGTCTCCTCCTGATGTGGTGGACGGTGCCCGCTCCCAGCAACGAGGTGCCCTAGGGTGATCGTTGCGATCGAATCACATCAGGGAGCCATCGACATGCAAGTCACCACGATAGGTTTGGATATCGCCAAGAACGTGTTCCAGGTCCATGGCATCGACGCGGCCGAGAAGGTCGTCGTTCGGAAGCAACTTCGGCGCAGCCAGGTGCTGGAGTTCTTCAAGGCGCTGCCGCCGTGC
>Ga0116118_1001410_pt1 | contig 12594 bp, 12 predicted proteins | sample June2015DPH_11_5_FD_89723 | JGI IMG/M metagenome (GOLD analysis project Ga0116118, IMG submission 89723) | Peatland microbial communities from SPRUCE experiment site at the Marcell Experimental Forest, Minnesota, USA - June2015DPH_11_40 | ecosystem: Environmental > Terrestrial > Soil > Wetlands...
ACCACGATCACGAAGAAAACAAACAACTGCCCGTCCAGGTTTCCCAAATAGCGCGAAAAACCGATGAAAGCCAAGTTGACCGCGTTGAGCATCAGCTCGATGCACATGAAAACCGTGATGATGTTTTTCCGAAAAACAAAGCCTGCGGCGCCAATCACGAAGAGGGTGACGCTGAGGGCCAACACGTGTGCAAGCGGGACCATTCTCGAAACCTCAGAGCTCCTTCTTGGCCAGGACCACGGCGCCTAGAATTGCCACCAGGATCAAGATGGAGGTGACCTCGAAGGGCAGCACGTAATTCCTGAACAACAGGTGACCAATGGCGGCAGGCCCGGCGTCCAGGGATGCGGCAGGGCGCGTGCTTCCCGCCGGAAATTGCTGCCAGACTGCAAACAGGATTTCTACCAGGAGAGCAGCAACCAGAGGGGCGCCCAGCCAGTGCGCAATTCGACTGCGGTGGCTAGGCACTTCCCGACCTGCGTTTAGGACCATGATGACAAAGACAAACAACACCATAATCGCACCAGCGTAAACAATCACCTGGATGACGGCGATGAATTCTGCGCCCAGCAACAGATAAACCACTGCCAGCGAACACAGCACCACGATGAGCGAGAGGGCGCTGTATACAGGCGTGCGGTGGGCAACGACGCTTATTGCCGCTATCACAGCCAGGGCAGCGAAAATGTAAAAGAGCACTACCATTTCGGCTTCAAGAGGAGCTGATCCAGGCAACCACGAAGCTGGTCGCCAAAATGTTAAGCACACCCACCGGCAACAGGAATTTCCAGCCGAAGGCCATCAACTGATCGTACCGGAAGCGGGGCAGAGTGCCACGCATCCAGATATAGAAAAACAGGAAGCAAAAGAGCTTTGCACAAAACCAAAAAACGGGGAGAATCACCCGAAGTGCATAGGGCCCAAAAAGGGGGCCATGCCATCCGCCGAAAAACAGTATGGTGGCCAGGCAAGAGACCGTAATCATGTTGGCATATTCGGACATGAAGAACATGGCGAATTTCATGCTGCTGTACTCGGTATGAAATCCACCCACTAACTCATTCTCTCCTTCCGGCAGGTCAAAGGGAACCCGGTTGGTTTCTGCGATGGCGGCCGTAAAGTACACGAGGAATCCCACCGGCTGCACGAAGATATTCCAGTGGGGAAGGAAGGTGCGGATTCCGCCGACATGCCAGAAGCCCGCTTGGCCATTCACGATCCCGCGAAGGCTCAACGTGCCCGCGATCATCAGTACGCCCACCACGGCCAGGCCCAGCGACAGCTCATAACTAATCATTTGGGCGGAAGAACGAAGGCCGCCCAGGAGAGGGTACTTGCTATTCGATGACCAGCCGGCTAGCGTGATGCTATAAACCCCCAGTGAAGTTACGGCGAAGACAAAGAGCAGGCCGACGTTTAAATCGGTAATCTGAAAACTGATCGTGTGGCCGTAAATCGTAAAACTCTCTCCGAAAGGAATCACGGCAATGGAGAGTAAGGCCAGGGTGAATCCCAAGAAGGGCGCCAGCCAGTAGATGACCTTGTCGGCCTCGAGGGGCACGATATCTTCTTTGAGAAAGAACTTGATTCCGTCAGCGACAGGTTGCAGAAGCCCGTGTGGCCCCACCCGGTAAGGCCCCCAGCGGGCCTGGATGTGCGCCACCACTTTTCGCTCGAGCCAGGTCAGGTAAGCGATAGTCGTGAACAAAACAACGATAACCACCGCAATTTTTGCCAGGGTGATAAGGAGCAGCAATCCTGTGTCAGAAAATATGGCCATAGGGTTTCTTGGCTTCGTGCACTGAATTCAGCGCCCAACTGTAACGACTCAATGTCCCCGAAGTAAAGAGCGAATCACGGGAGGAAAAAATCAGGTCCGCACCCTCCAGCTCAGGTGGCATGCCCTGGGGCCGCGTCGCGACCGCCCGGCCGACCAGCAGGCTGGGAAGAGGAACAGCGTACCCGGGCACCTTGGCAATAATCTCCCGCAGGACGTCATCCGCAGACTGGTAATTCCATTTCTGGTCAAACAGGCGGGCCAAAGCAAGCAGGATTTCGAGATCGCTCCGGGTTCCAGCTTTGCGCATGGTCTTCTTGAGCGCCTGCACCTGCCCACAGGTGTTGGTGACGGTGCCCGACTTCTCTGCGAAACTTGTGGCGGGCAGGATCACGTCCGCCGCCTGCGTGGTTTCCGTCGGGAATATTTCAGCGACCATGACGAAGGCCAGCTTGCTCAAGACCTCTTTCGAAATCTTGCACGTCTTAACAGGATTTGACCCGAAGACGAGTAAGGCGTTGATTTGTCCTGTTCCGATACCCTCAACGATTTCCAGAAGATTGAGCCCGGGATTTGCGGAGATTTTCGCCTGCCAGGCGGATTCAAAACTCCCGCGAGCAGCGTCATCGGTAAGGGGTAAGTACCCCGGAAGAGTCCCGGGAAGAACGCCCATGTCTGCCGCGCCACGGGAATTCGCGTAGTCGCCAAGGGCAATGAATCGCGTCCGGCCGGGAAGCGAGAGTCCCCAACGGACTAAGTCGCGAACCGCTGCGTCCTGAATCCCGTCGCCGAAAATAATGATGGTATCGCTTTCCTTCTGAAGCTTCTCCCGCAGTGAATTAAGAGTGTCAACCCCGTCCACGGCAAGATCCGCCGAAGGTGTTTCGGCTCCTGCCAGCGCCCGGATCGCTTCTGCTTCACCTCGGGGTTTCACCGTAAGATAGAGGCTCGACTGGCGACGGAGTTTGATCTCCTGATGGTTGATGATGTAGAGCCGCGCTCCTTGCCGTTGCACTGCCTGTCGAATCTGGAATGCCGTCAGCGGATGTTGGTGGCTTGGGTCGTTTCCAACCAGCAGGATGCTGGGGGCGTCCAGGATATCCTCCATCGCCGCGTGCCGGTCGGTGGCCTGCGATTCGGTCAAGGCGCGCACCAGGGAAGAGTAATCGGCCGTGCGGTGGTGGTCCAGGTTGTTCGTGCCCAGGATGGTTCGCGTGAACCGCCCGAGGAGATAGTTCTCCTCGTTGGTTGTGCGATTGGAGCCGATAACCGCGATTGATTCTGGTCCATATTCCGCCAAGATGCCCTTGAGCCGCTCGAGCGTCACGCTGAGAGCTTCATCCCAGGTACTGGCATCCTGCCGACCGTTGTGACGGACCAGAGGAGCCGTCAGCCGTTCATGGCTATTGACGAAGTCCCATCCGAAACGGCCCTTGACGCAAAGGAACTCGCCATTGAACCCGGAATGGTCGCGGTTGTTGGCTCGGATGATCTGATTGTTCCGAACGGAAAGGGTCGTCTTGCAGCCGTCGCCGCAGTGATTGCAGATCGTCCCCGTATAGGTCATCTCCCATGGCCGGGTGTGATAGCGATAGGTCCCGCTGGTGAGCGCACCCACCGGGCATATATCAATGCACATCCCGCACTCTTCGCATTCCAGTTGCTCTCCGCGATTGGGAATAATCTCGCTATGCGCGCCGCGGAAACCGATGCCGTAGGCGTTGACGTCCATTCCCTCATCGCATACCCGGACGCATCGGTAGCACAGGATGCAGCGCGGCCAATCATAATAGACAAGGCTGGAGAACTTCTTCTCCTCGTGATGGAGCTTGGACTCCATGAAGCGGGTCTCAGCAGCCCCGTATCGGAAGACCGCGTCCTGGAGCTCACATTCTCCGCCCTTGTCGCAAACCGGACAATCCAAGGGGTGGTTAGTCAGCAGGAACTCGAGCATGGCCTTCCGAGCGTTCTTCACTTCCTCAGTCTCGGTGTGGACCACCATGCCATTGGTCACCACCGTAGTGCAGGCGGTTTGCAGCTTGGGCATCCTCTCGATGGCGACCAGGCACATGCGGCAGGCGCCCTGTAAGGTCAGGTTTGGGTAATAGCAGTAAGAGGGTATCTCGATACCCACTTGCTTGGCGGCTTCAATCAGCAATGTGTCGGCGGGGACCGTCGCGGCCCTGCCATCGATCGTGAACTTGACCGGCTCGGGCGCAGTTCCCTTCTTGGTTACGGAACTGGGCATCAAAGCCGAACTACGAGTGTAAGGACCCGGAATCTGACGGTTCTCTTCCTTCAGTGGATGGTCCACGATCTCGAAACCCGGGTCTTGCGTCCGGTCTTTCATGCTACGGTCACCGCTTCTCTCCGGCCGATTGTAGGGGTAGGGCTTGCCCTACCCCGCCGCAGGGGACGGCAAGCCGTCCCCCTACAGGATTCTTCATGCCACGGCGATGTGTCATTCCGAGCCCTTCACTGTCATTCCGAGCGAAGCGAGGAATCTCGCTCTGCCCGTTCAGGGTAAACTGCGCGAGGAATCTGGCTCTGGAAGCAAAGGAAGTACGAGATTCCTCGCTTCGCTCGGAATGACACGTTGCTAAGTTCCTCATGCCACGCTCACCAGCCTCTTCTCGTACGGGCAGTAGCCCAGTTTCAGGTGCGCTTCGAATTCAGGCCGGAACTTCTTCAGGATGCTGATGGTGGGCATCGCCGCGGCATCTCCGAGGGGACAGAGCGTTTTGCCCAGCATGTTGTACGAAACGTCCAGAGCAGTGTCCGGATCTTCCGGGAGTCCGGCGCCAGCGTGGAATCGTTCGAGCAGCAACTTCAGCCATGCTGTTCCCTCACGGCAGGGGATGCACCAACCGCAAGATTCGTGGGCGTAGAACTTCATGATGCGGTGGGCGACTTTCACCATGCATGTTTCTTCGTCCAGAACTACGACTCCGCCGGAGCCCAGCATCGAGCCGATTTTGGCCACGGCGTCGAAGTCCATGGCAACGTCAATTTCCTCAGCCGTCAGCACGGGGCAAGAAGAACCGCCGGGAATCACAGCCTTCAACTTCTTTCCGCCCAGCACGCCGCCGCCCACCTCCTCGATCATGCGCCGGAGAGGAAAGCCCATCGGCAGCTCATAGACTCCCGGCCTTTCAATGTGGCCGCTCAGGCAAAAGAGGCGAGTGCCGCCGTTCTTGGGCGTTCCCAGCTTGGCGTACCATTCCGCGCCGTTCAGGATGATATGTGGGACGTTTGCCAGCGTCTCGACGTTATTGATAATTGTCGGGCCTTCGTAGAGTCCCACGATAGCAGGGAAGGGGGGCTTGATGCGTGGGTATCCTCGCAGTCCTTCGAGCGAATTTAAGAGCGCTGTTTCCTCGCCACACTCATAGGCGCCCGCACCCGTGTGGGTGTAAAGGTCAAAATCAAAACCCGTTCCCAGGATGTTCTTTCCCAGCCATCCGCGTGTATAGGCCTCTTCCAGGGCACGATCGACAATGCCCATCAAATAGCGGTATTCTCCCCGGATGTAGATATAGCCTTGGTGGGACCCGATGGCAAAGCCGGCGATGCTCACCCCCTCGATCAGTTGGTGGGGATCGTATTCCAACAAGGGCCGGTCCTTGCAGGTTCCCGGCTCGCTCTCATCCGCGTTGCAGATAACGTACTTGGGCTTGGCAGATTGTTTGGGTACGAAACTCCACTTCATGCCGGTGTTGAAGCCGGCCCCACCGCGACCTCGGAGGCCGGAGTTCTTCATCTCCTGGATGACCGCGTCCGGTCCCATTTCGAACGCCTTCTTCAAGGCTTTGTAGCCGTCGTGCTGGAGATAGACGTCAATCGAGGTCGAGTTCGGGATACCAAACCGCTGGGTGAGAACCTTCACCTCCAGCGGCGATCCTTTGGCGTAATTTTGATAATCCGACATGCGTTCCTTAGGGAACAGGGAATAGGGAACAGGGAACAGCGCGAAAACGACGCTTGCCCTCTTCTTGGGCCAGAGCGAGATTCCTCGCTTCGCTCGGAATGACAGACTCCCCCTTCTCGCTGACGGTCCCCATTGTCAATTTCCTATTCCCTGTTCCCTCCCCGCAGCTTCTCCAAAATGGCATCAACCTTCTCCGGCGTGAGGTCTTCGTAAAAGTCGTAATTCACTTGCATGGCCGGCGCGCCACAACAAGCGCCAAGGCATTCGACTTCCTCCAAGGAGAATAGTCCGTCAGGCGTCGTCTCCTTGTGGCCAATTCCCAGCCGTTTCTTGCAGTGTTCGAGGATTTCCTCTCCACCCCGAACCATGCACGAGACGTTGGTGCACACCTGGAGGTTGTATTTGCCGATCGGCTTGCGATGGAGCATCGAGTAGTAACCGATGTCCTCAATCACCTCGATCGGCCGGACATCAACCCGGCGGGCGACTTCCTCGATGACCTCGTCGCTGATAAAACCGATCTCATCCTGAGCGAAGAGGAGACACGGGACGATGGCCGATCGCTTCAGCGGGTAGTGGGAGATCACTTGATCGAACTTTTTAAGCAGCGCGTCGGAAAGCATGGTAGAAGAAAACTAGAAATTAGAAACTAGAAATTAGAAACTCGAAAATCCAAACTCGAAATTAGAAACTGGAAAATCGAAAATGGAAATTCGAAACCGTAATGGGGTTCGTAATCCAAAATCCATAATCCAAAATCCAAAATCTAAAATCCAAAATCGCCCTACCGGTCCACTTCACCCAAGATAATATCGATTGTGCCGATACAGGCGACCACGTCCGCGATCAAGCGGCCCTCGATCATCTTGGGCAAAGCCTGCAAATTGGCGAAGGAGGGCGCGCGAACGTGACAGCGGAAGGGTTTAGGTGACCCGTCGCTAACCATGTAAAACCCCAACTCGCCGCGCGGAGATTCAATCGCCTGGTAAACCTCGCCGACCGGCGGATGGAATCCCTCGGTCACAATCTTGAAGTGATAGATGAGCGCCTCGATGGACGTCTTCATGCTCTCCCGGTCCGGCAACACGATGTGGGGCGCGTTTGCCTTAACGGGGCCCTCGGGGAGACCCTCCATTGCTTGTTGCACGATGCGCAGCGACTGTCGCATTTCTTCCAGCCGCACCAAGTACCGGGCGTACACATCACCCTCCGGCCGGGTGGGCACTTTAAAATCAAATTTATCGTAGCTCGAGTAGGGCTGGTTCTTTCGGATATCCCAGTCAACTCCTGAGCCGCGAAGTGACGGACCTGAAAGCCCCCAGGCAATGGCCTCGTCGGCGGTGAGCTTTCCGATTCCGACGGTCCGGCGGAGCCAGATGGGGTTCTTGGTCAGCAGATCTTCGTATTCTTTCAAGTGGCCGGGGAATGCCTTCACGAACTTCTCCACTCGCTTGAGCCAACCGAGGGGGGGCTCGAGAGCCAAGCCGCCAACCCGGAAATAACTGGTCATCATGCGCTGGCCGGACACCATTTCGAAGATGTGGAGGATATCTTCGCGCTCCCGGAAGCAATAGAGAAGGACGGACATGGCTCCCAGGTCTATGGCGTGGCTTCCCAACCAAACCAGGTGGCTCTGGATGCGCGTGAGCTCAGTCAGCAGAACCCGTATCCACTGGGCGCGGGCGGGGATTTCGATATCCAGCAGTTTTTCGACCGCGAGGCAAAAGCCCAGGTTGTTAGAGAGCGGGGCAAGGTAATCCATCCGGTCAGTGAGCGTGATGCCTTGCGTGTAAGTCTTATCCTCGAAGGACTTCTCGAAGCCAGTGTGGAGGTAGCCGATGTCATAGAGGGCGCGAACAACTGTCTCGCCATCGAGTTCGAGCACCAAGCGCAATACCCCGTGGGTAGAGGGGTGTTGCGGCCCCATGCTCAGGATAACCCGTTCCTCCTGACCCGGAATTCTTTCCAGCGTGATCGGCATCTAGCGATATCCCTCAGTGGGATAATCCTTGCGCAGCGGGTGACCTTCCCAATCTTCCGGCAGAAGGATTCTCCTCAAATAAGGATGTCCCGCGAACTGGATTCCAAAGAGATCGAAGACTTCGCGCTCGAATGCGTTGGCGGAGGGATACACGGGAACCAGGGAATCTACCCGGGGATTCTCACCGGAGGTCCGCACTTTGAGCCGAAGCCGCGCTGCAGTCTGGAGTGAAAGCAGATGGTAGACCACCTCAAACCGGGGTTCGTTGGGGTAAAGGTCCACCGCTGTTAAGTCGGAAAGGTATTTGAAAGTAAGGCCCGGGTCGTCACGCAGCAACTCGCAGACTGTTATCAGCCTATCGGGTCGGATGTGGATCGTGACCTCGCCACGAAACTCCCTCGCATCTTCAACGGACTCCGGAGCGAGCTCCCGAAGCTTCATCAAAGCAAGATTCGTCTCGAGGTCGGATGTCATGACGGACGATTATTGAGTTCAGGGGACCTAGTGCTTAGTTGCATTAATAACCGATAGTATTTATGACCCTCGGAAGGGCGGGGCTTTAGCCCCGCCGCCGCGGGGCGGAGAGCTGAATGGGCCTTTAGGCCCTGAAGCCACGTCGCTTCAGGGGCTAAAGCCCCCAAATCCCGCCTGAACTCTGCGGCGGGGCTAAAGCCCCGCCCTTCCATCCTCTGACAAATACGGCCGCTAACTTCTGCAACTAAGCACTAGTCTCGGCTCCCTGAGGCTGCGGCATCTGCCGCCAGATCAAAAGCTTTTCTGCTGGCGTGGTCCCGGTCCTGCGCGGCGGGACCGGCCAATGCCGCCGAGACGGCGGCGCTACCGTTTCCAGTCCAGGGCGCCTTTCTTCCAGAGGTAGACATACCCTGCCAGCAAGATGGCAATGTACAGAAGCATTTCAACGAAGCCAAACCACTTCAAGCTCTTAAAAATAACCGCCCACGGGTAAAGGAACACCACTTCCACGTCAAAGAGGATAAAGAGCATTGCCACGAGATAAAAGCTCACCGAAAAACGCTCGCGCGCATCACCCACCGGGGGAATCCCGCATTCATAAGGGCTTAACTTCACCCTCGATGGGCGTTTGACTCCCACCCAGGCGGACAAGCCAAGGATGGCCGCCGCCACCGCCACTACGACCAGGAAATGGATCAGAACAGGCAAATAAGGGCTTGTCATTGCAATCACTTACAGTGAATGTCGTGAACCCCACCCAAACATTGCACTATACGGAGGGCAATCCAATGTGTCAAGTTTTTTCTTGCCTGCGGCGGGTTCAGCCGTTACCATTGTGGCTGCGGTGGCGCGTTGGTCGCTCACCAATACTGGGGCTGCGCGTGGGGTGATGGGTTTCAAAACTGACATCAGAGACGGCGGTCTGGTCTACCATGTCCAATCGGTCATAATGTGGAGAAGCAGGTCGTGACCGTCCAATTAAACGGTGAACTTCGCGAGGTGCCCGAAGGCTTGACCTTGGCGGCATTGATTGAGTGGCTGAAACTCCCTGGCGATCGCGTGGCTGTGGAACGAAATCTCGAAATCGTGCCCCGAGGCCGCTGGAATGTGACACCCATCCAAGCTGGTGACCAACTGGAAGTGGTACACTTGGTAGGCGGTGGAACGTAGGGGCGGGCCTTCTGCCTGGCTTGTCTAAGTCAGCCTCGACCCGCTTGGCAACAACCTGCGGCTCCGCCGCCGGATGTGCGGAAAGGCTTCGCCTTTCCGCAGGGCGTGTGTCCTGAAGAACCTCCTCCGAGCCGACTGGAAGGCTGAGCCTTCCAGCCGGCTCGGAGGAGGACGGAGGCTGCGGTACTGGCCGGAAAGCCGGAGGCTTTCCGCAAATCAGGGCGGCAGAGCCGCGCTGAGTACTCGACTGGGTCTCCAATTTGGACAGCCGTGGGTCTTTTGCCTGCCCTCCGGCCTTGGACACCCACCACAGGCGCCCCTACAAAAGGCTTATGAATCCTTACCTGAACATTCCCGCAGCCACAATCCTGGTGGCCCTGCTCATCAAGCTGGCGGTGATCGCCCTCCTTGCAGGTTTCATCGCGCGATTCGGAAGGTTCCGGCAATTGATTTTTATCGAGCAGCGTTCTCCAAGCGAAAAGCTCGAATTCGCTGCATTTCTCGGGGCACCGTTCACGTTGGGTGTCCTGGCCCGCTTATTGGCCCACTATCCGTCCACCGATCTCAGCCTGGAGGTGACGGTACTGGCGGGGTTGCTGGGCGGGACCATCGCTGGCCTGGTAGTTGGCATGATGGTCAGCTTGCCGGCGGTTTTGATTGGACACGAGATATTGGCAGTGCCCATGGCGGTGCTCTACGCGGTGGTGGCGGGGACGGCCCGGTGGGTTTGCCCGGATAAGGAAGAAATCTGGAAGTTCTCCGGGTTCGTTGACCTCAGCCTTTACCGTTCGATCAAGCAACGTTTCAAGCACCCGGCGCTGGATTGGCAGGTGCTGTTTTCTCTTCTTTGCATCATGCTCGAAGTCGCGCGCATGACCTTCGGCAGGATGGGTCATGGCAAGCTGCTTTACTATACGGATTCGCCGCATTTCTGGACCAGGGTTTTTATTGTGCTCGCCACCCTCATTGCAGTCGGCCTTCCAGTGCGCATATGGAACAACACCCGGATTGAGCGCAAGCTCGTTGAACAGGAAAAGGCCCTCATGCAGGCTCGCATGGACGCACTGATCAGCCAGATAAATCCCCACTTCCTGTTCAATACGCTCAATACCGTTTCTTCCCTGATACGTTTTGACCCAGACACAGCGCGGACGGTACTATTGAAGTTGGCAAACATCCTGCGTCGCAGGCTAAAAAGCCAATTTCACTTTGTACCATTGAAACAGGAACTGGAATTCATCGACGACTATTTGGATATTGAGGTGGTGCGATTCGGTCAGGATAAGCTTCAAATCCGCAAAGAGATCGAAACCGATACGTTGGACGTCATGGTCCCCAGCATGATCCTCCAACCCCTGCTGGAGAACGCCATCCGGCATGGAATCGGGCCCAAGATTGAGGGAGGCACGATAACGCTTCGTGCTACTCATAGCAAAGGGCACTTGGTCATCGAAGTCATTGACGACGGAGTGGGGATTCCGGAGGAACGCCGACCCGGCATTCTCGAATTCGGCATTGGCATCAGCAACGTCCACGAAAGGTTGAAGGTCCTTTACGGCCAGGATTCTTCCATGACGATCAAGAGCCAGCCCGGGAAGGGGACCGTAATTCGCATTGAGATTCCAGAACTGGTTACTACCAGGCAGCCTGTTTCCGTCGAGACGGCGCAGGTCTCGCCCTAGTGCTTGGGCGCAGAAGTTAGCGACCTTATTTGTCGGGGGATGGAAGGGCGGGGCTTTAGCCCCGCCGCGGAGCTCAGGCGGGATTTGGGGGCTTTAGCCCCTGAAGCGACGCGGCTTCAGGGCCTAAAGGCCCATTCCACCCTCCGCCCCGAGGCGGCGGGGCTAAAGCCCCGCCCTTCCGAGGGCCATAAATAATATCGGTTATTAATGCAACTAAGCCCTAGGCAGAAATATCTGAAATTTTCAGTGTTGCGTGACGAGTCGAGAGTCGAACGTGAAAAGTGGACCGGATGAAAACGTGTGCGGCAAATCGCATAAACGGTAGGTGGTAGGTGGCATGTGGTAGGTAGGGACCGATGTTTTCCCCACCTGCCACCTACCCCATACCACCTACTGTTCTTAAACTTGAATAAGTGAGGATTGTGCAATGGCGAACGCTGAGCCTGAGGAGGGCAAGACACCCCCAAAATCGATGAGCATGATCGAGCCGCGCTTTCGCAACATCTATTTGGCGTTTTACAAAGAGAGCTACTTTACGCCCACCGCGCTTGACTTGAAGACTAAAGAACTGATAGCCATTGGTTGCTCCTTGGTGGCCAAGTGCGAGGGCTGTTTGGAAGGGCACATCAAAAAAGCGTTGGAAGTCGGGGCAACGAAACAAGAGATTAGCGACGCGATTGTGGTTGCGGTCGGCATAGCAGCGGCGGGCGTTGTGGATATGTCCGATAAAGCTGCTATCAAACTCGACCTCCACCATTTTGAATAGTGAATGGTGAATAGTGAATTATGAATTCTGAATTATGAATTGCCTTTGTTTTGACGCCTGACGGCACCGGCGTCAGAGCACCCGAGCGAGACGCGTAGCGCAAATCTGTCCTCTGTATCTGGGGCTCTTTTCGCTCGAACACATCGCGGATCTACAGAACAAGTTCGCAATACTCTTCTCCACATTACGGCAGCGTGGGTGGCACAATTCACAGCATTTATAATTCAGAATTCACAATTCAGCATTGCTTTCGGGGCGCGCTTGGACTCACTTGTAATCGCCGACTTATTCGTTTTGCTGTTCCTCGGGTTAGCTGACAATCAGATGATAGCCGCGCTGCTTCCCTCGCTGCTGGGTTCGCTGCACGTTAGCGTCGGAGTTGCCGGCCTGCTGGTTGCGGTTTACTCCCTCACGGCGGCCCTGGCTTCTTTTATCTCGGGGGTTCTTTCGGACCACTATGGACGCAGGCGATTCCTGCTCTTTGGCGTCCTCCTGTTCGCGTTGGCCTCTTGGACGGCTTCCCGCGCCGGAACGTTCAATGAGCTTGTACTGGCTCGAGCCCTGACGGGGTTCGCTGCCGGGACGCTTTCCACATGTTCCATCACTTACGCCGCAGATTGGTTTGAGTACCGCGTGCGGGGTAAAGCGCTGGGATTGATCTCGAGCGCCTATTTTGCTGCTCCCATCCTTGGGGTCCCGCTGGCAGCGCAAATAGCCGACCGCTACGGCTGGCGGCGAGCGTTCCTGTTGTTCGCAATTTTGGCTTTAGCCACAGCGGCGCTCTCCGTCAGTTTGCCGAAAGATCGGTTAAATCCC
>Ga0116118_1001412_pt1 | contig 12589 bp, 13 predicted proteins | sample June2015DPH_11_5_FD_89723 | JGI IMG/M metagenome (GOLD analysis project Ga0116118, IMG submission 89723) | Peatland microbial communities from SPRUCE experiment site at the Marcell Experimental Forest, Minnesota, USA - June2015DPH_11_40 | ecosystem: Environmental > Terrestrial > Soil > Wetlands...
CAGTGAGCGCTCCCCACAGCCCCCACAGCACGGGCACGGCGATCGACAGCAGCAGCCATTTTGGCAGTCTCATCAGTCCGAGCTCCGCTTACTTGCCGGCTGTACTGCAGGCCGGCTCAGGCCGCTTTCATCCTCAACGATGTAAGAGCACAGCCGGAACGAGTCGGGGTCTTCGCCTCGCACGGCTGCTAATCTTTCGGCGGCGATCTGAATGGGGATAATGTCGATCAGAAACTGCCATTGAGCCGGGATGGCAGGCAAGCGCAAGACGCAATCGCCTGCGCTTGCCTCAAGCTGCTGCCCGATCAGAAGAACTTGAGCACCAAGGTTCCTGAGATCGCGAGCCAAATCGAGATCCTGGCTGCGCATGCGCTCCGCATCGATCCAAATTCCGGCGCTCAATCCCTTCCGCACTATCTCCTGTGAGCCATGGCGGAAGCCACCTGAGGTGAGCGCGGTTGCCGGCTTCTTGGCCGCCTCTTCCCAAAGCAGCCTTGCCTCATGGCAACTCGCAAGGCTGGCGCCACGGCCCAGGAAGTAGGTGAAATCGCTCCCGTCGCCGAGCCAACCTGACGTCTCGATGGCATTGCGCCACTCGGGAATGGCAACCGCCGCATCCCCCAAGGATTGCAACAGCTTATCCTGAACCGATCGAGCCGAGTGGCCGGAGGCTTCGACGGCCAACAAGGCGCCTGCCAGCGCGACCGCACTGTAGGTTGAAATTGATACCGCGTGATCGAAGTCAGTGCTCGTATTCAAAACAATATCCGAACCTTGAGCGAGCGGACTGTCGGTTTGGTTGGTGATCGAGATGATTGTTGCGGACCGTGAACGACACTTCTGGACGAGTTGAACGATCTCCGTGCTTTTCCCGCTGCGTGAAAGAAAAACCACGGTTGCCTCCCGCGGCACTTCGGCAAAGTGAAGCAACTCGGAAGCATCGATGAGCAGAGCCGGACGGCCGAAGGCAAGCAGCTCTGCCTGCATTGCCATTCCCGCATGCCAGCTAGCCCCAATGCCAGCTATAACCACATGCTTGTCTCTGCGCAAGACCGCTGCTGCCTCTTCTAGCGCCGGTTTGCCAGCGCCAAACATATGCGCCAATGACGCCGCAAGCTGTGCGGGTTGCTTGAGGATATCCTCGAAGAGCCTGGTTTCTGAAACGGCTTCTGCGATTGCCTCCGCCGGCAAGCCTAGCCCTTTTAAAATGTTATCGTCCATACTCCGCCTCTTTCGTTCTCGTTTCTCACCGTGCCTTCACAAATTGCTTAATCAACTGTCCAGCGGCCCATTTGCAGTCGCAACACACAGGGTAGTAAGCCGGCTCGAGACTTGATGTCCTGAGCGAGCCTAAAATCCTTAATATGAGCGATTTCAAGTTTTAATGGCATACTGCGACCTTTTCAAAAGTTAGCTACAGGTTTAGAGAGCCACCCCTTCTGCGGTGACACGCCGCCGGCGCAGCCATGCGAATCGAGGCTCATCGGCGATGCCTGAGAAGCCACGCCTGAGCCGCGCCAAACAGTCCAACATCCGGTCCCAGTGAAGCGAGGGCTATATGCGTCTTCTCGGAGGGGACTTGCGTGCAGATCTTCCGGATCACTCTGCGGGCTGTATCGATGAACAGCGAACTGCTCTTCATTACACCGCCGCCCAAAACGATCTTGTCGGGAGCGAAGAGTGTTATTAGATTTGCCAGCCCAAGGCCGAGGTAATATCCTTCTCGTTCCACAGTGCGTTGAGCAAGAGGATTGCCGTGTCTTGCGCCATCGCAAATCTCGTAGGCAGTGGTGACCTGTGCGTCAGGATTTTGTTCACGCATCCATGAAACCATGGCTGGACCGCTAGCAAGGATTTCCCAGCATCCGCGCGCGCCGCAGTAGCACTCAGGCCCAGAGTTATCAAGTACCTGGTGACCGATTTCCGGATGTGCGCCATCCACGCCGCGGTAGAGTTGTCCGTCAAGAAGGATGCCGCCGCCAATACCCGTGCTAATGGTGACGTAAATGAGGCTTCTACTGGTGACCTCAGTTCCCCAGCGCGCTTCTCCAAGAGCGGCCGCATCGGCGTCGTTCTCAACCACAACCGAGAGATCCAATCCTGACTGAAGCTCAGCTACCAGACTTCCGCCTTGCCATCCCGGCAACGTTCCAACTTCGCCAATTATTCCGGTAAATGGGTTAAGCGGTCCAGGGCACCCAACTCCAATTCCCGCAAGCTCCGTTCCGCCGGATGATATGTCGCGCAACATTGCGATGATGCGTTGCATCGCATGCTGAAAGCCCTTTTCTGGTTCAGTGAGGCACTCAAGGCGGCGCACGATCCTGCCGTCTTCCCGAATCGCTCCGACAGCGATCTTTGTTCCGCCAATATCGACAGAGCCTACGGTAATCATGCTACCTTCCCTCTTGCAGCGCCCCAAACTACTGGGAACGCAACTTGACTGCAATGAATGAAACACCTATATTCTGTCGGGTGGCCACCATCATCCTTGCTCCAACTCAAACTTCTTCTTATCAGCATCAAAATAAGACGCCTATCTTCCCAGCGGAGCGGGACGGACAAGTCGATGGTTGTCATGACCTTGCACCCAGGGTCTGCTAAACAATTAGGCGCGATGCAATCTTTCATGAAATTCAGAATAATCCCTTTCTCGGAAACCCTGGTCGCGTCGCGCTGCAATGTTTTGGAGCGCCGGGTTCTTGCAGAAGCATTCAACCTACAAGCTTGGCGAGACTCTCGACCCTGCCTGTCAGGCGAAATACAGTACATCCGGGCAAGCGGGCGACAATCGACGATCGCTATGCAAGCGGTTACTGCAATCGCTTGCATATCTTTGTACTCTCACCTGCTTCAGGGTGTCAAGCGCTATTCAGAGGGGAATCTTGAGGACATCCGTTGCGCGAAAATTGGGTCCTTGGCGCATCCTCAGGTTGCATGAAAAGATCAAATCGGGTGTAAGCGGGTTCTCTCTGAACAACGCCACTCGCAGTGCCGTGCCCGCTCTCCACCTTCGCAACTTAGACTCCGAGTCCGTGTGTGCGCGGCCGTGGCGCGGTAGTATATATGTCGAACGGAACTCACTTCTTCCTGACCTGTTTTCTTTCCATGGCGGGAGCTGTCGACTTGCGCACCACCAATTCGGTCTCCAAGGTGTATTCCGCGCCGCGATGACGCTTCAATTGGAGCATCTTCTCCAGTGCGTGAAATGCCGTCAAGCCAAGTTCTTCGCGAGGAACACTGATGGTGGTGAGTGGCGGGCGTGCCAGGAAGGTGAATGGTAGGTTGCCGATCCCCACGATGGAGATGTCTTCCGGGACTCTGACGCCGGCCTCTTCAAGAGTGCTCATCGCACCCATGGCAATGAGATCGCTACCGCAAAAGATGACAGTAGGCATTTCCGGCGCGGCAAGAATTTCACACACTGCCGCTGCTCCCGAATCTACACGGTAGTTACTACTGGTCACGGGAGATGGCCTCATGCCTTTCTTACTCAGCCTGTCGACCAAAGCGTTTTTAATGTTTTCCGCCCTGCGATTGCCTTCCGGTCCTGCGATTACGGCAGCGCGGAGATGTCCGAGCTTGGCAACATGCTCAATCGCCTGAGAAATCCCCCGGCTGTAATCCACCGATATGTCGCTAACCAGTTTATCAGACATGCAAAAATTGTTAAAGACCACGCCGATACCTGCATCCGTCAGTTCAACAGTGGCGGAGTTATCAATTGAGGACGTCAGGATTGCAACCCCGCGGACGTCTCGCTCGACTAGTTTGTGAATCACGGTTTCGGTGCGCGCCTTATCGAATTCGGTATTCAGCAGGAGAACGTCGAACCCATGGTCCCACGCGACCGATTGGAACCCTCGGATGACCTCCGGAAAGAATGGATTCGCAATCTCTGAAATGACCAGTCCAAAAAGATCGCTTTTGCCGGTCGCTAACCTTCGCGCGTGAACATTTTTATAGTAGCCGACTTCATCTACGATATCGAGAACGCGCTTCCTGGTTTCTTCGGAGATATAGCTTGCCTTATTGAGAACCCGCGACACCGTTGCAGGGGAGACTTTTGCCCGTTGCGCTACGTCCTTCATCGTATAGACCATCATATTTTTCCTTTCTCATGCGAGGTTGAACCTCCGTCTTCCTTGTCCGCGGTATCCGACGATGAAAGTCATTCCCAAATTCTTGCCGCTACTGTAGGACTTGAGCAAACCTGGCTCTTTAAATGGGCAATCGAGCGCCGTACGAGCTCATCCCAAGAAGAGCGGAAATAAGATCACCCAGCCGCACACATTATGCGAGCATTGGGCAAGCTGTTCCAGAATCGTTATTTCCCTTCACGATCCTGCCGAGCAAAATGCGCTCTGACTCCGATTCGTGCAAACCCAATCCACGCCTCACTGCATCCGATTTGACGTACCCACGCAATCAGATGATCCGCCAAGGGCTCTATCTACGCGCAGCGGAGCCTCCCAAAATCTTTCTCCAAATAGTGCTTGACACCCCCCAAAGCAGATTAGAGTATACAGGTATACAAGCGTTTGCTGCAATCGCTTACAGAGTCTACCTTCCGGATGTTTGATTGTCATTAGTCCTTGGCAACACACTGGAGATCTCCGCTTTCATTCCGTCCTGGGCGCACGACGGCGGTGACGTCAAACTGATTGAGCGGCTCAAGGACCCGGCTATCCGAGCCTGCATCCGCAAGAACTCCTCACTCCCGGCGGAGGTTGGAACAACGAGTGGCAGGAGGTCCCTTCTCCGGAGGCGATCCTGATTGCGGTCGTTCAGAATCCCAAGCTTGCATCGCTCCAGGGGCTTTGCCTAAAAACTACCAGTTTCGAACGACTTTTTGGGCAGGATGAAGAGTTTTTGGGCAAGAAGTTGAGTTTTTGGGCAAGAAGTTGAGTTTTTAGGCAGCCGGCCGACTTTTTGGGCAAGATCCGAATTCCTGGGCTTCGGCGCCAGTTTCAGGAAGGTATAGAACTGAGCGCACCGATTGAAATGGTGCCGCCTAGCCGGCGGCCACGTTTCGGCTTCCTGTGAGCGTCTTGTGCAGATTGCTTTTCAGCTTACGCGGGACTTTTCGCTTACCCTAATCTATGTAGCGACATAGACTGAATCATTTCTCCAGAATTCGAATAGAAGAGCACGAATCTCGCCGAGGTCGAAACCTGCAGCCTCGTGTCTTGCAGTTTAGAATTCTGCGGAATTGAGTACCACTTGATCCCTGCACTTTTGGCACTCTCCGACCATTGCCCTTCGTAAATTGCTACATTTTGGCCGCCATCGAGCGCATAAAACCCAAAGGACTCTGGAAGATCCGATTTCTCTTGAGATCAACCTACGGAGCCGAATGTCAATACCAGAAGTCCGATTCCGAGTGATCGTAATACAAAGTGCGTGCTCATTCGGTTCTCCACCTTTCTATCAACTCCGAATTTTCTGCTTTCAGACTTCTTCCCTTCATTGCTATGCGGTATCTCCGTCTTTGCCCGTTTATTCTCTGCCTCGAAAGGAATTCAATTCACAGTGATATACTGCGTGCCTGACGAGCAGGTGCTGGCGGTCTCTTGGGAGGCCGACTCACACACTCGCACGTAGATTTTGTCACTGGTTGTACCTGTGCCGATGTTGATGGTCATCTGACTGGGGGGCGTGATGTTAGGCGGGTTATGCAGGGCGTCGATCCAGCCGTTGCTGCCGGTGCACTGGACCTGCACCCAGTTTCCTGAGGCGAAGTTGCTGCCGTAGATTGTCAGCCGATACTGCCCGATCTGCCGGCATCGAGGTTGGATAAATCGAGTTCACCACGGGCACAGAACTGCCGATCATCAGGGGCAGACCATTGGACTGGGCGCCGGAGGAGCTGTTCTGCACGGTCACGGTGAAGTTGCCTGCGGTACTAAGCGTCGTTGAGCCGATCAACAGTGTGGCGTTCTTCGTGGTCAGGCTGCCATTGGATACGGTACAGGGTGCACAGCCGGAACCGGTGAATTGGATTTGCGCAGTGCTGGGGTCGAAGTTGTTACCGCTGATGTCGATTGTGAACTGTTGGCCTGCTGTAGGTGACGATGGACTAGTGACAAGGGCAGTGAGAGACGGAGTAGGCGTCCCGATGACCAGTGTGAGTGAGTTGGACTGGCCGCCGCATGAGCCGTTTTGTGCGTAAATGTTGTAGCTGCCCGCGGTGGTCAGGGTGACGGGGGCCACCACTTGGGCGGCGGTCTTGGTGGCCAGTGTTCCGTTGGCGTCGGATGCAAGAAACGGACTCAGCGCCGGCAACTGGTGGACGAAGCTACACTCAAGCTGTTGAACAGTATCGGATCAAACCCTCTCCGAGCAATTAAACTTTAGTACTTTATGTATAATACATAACTGCTGTATTATATAACCATATTAACCTTCGCAAGGGCGCTATATGCGAATGGTCGGGCTATCTGGAACCACTGTTGCCGTGTTTTCAGATCATAAACGAACTTCTCGACAAGCGTTCGCTTTCCAAAGAGTTTGTGACGTCGGTAGCGTTAACGATACTCGACACCCAGCACGGTTGCGCTCTCGCTCCAGGTCCAGGAGGACAGAATGCATCACATAACGATTTCTTCTCTCGTGGTGTTCAGCGCGATTTGCCTGCTGTACGCACTCGTAGTTCTTGCCATCTTGCAATTCTGCAAAGTCGCAAAGCTCAAACCCAATCCTCCAACGTCCTCCACTGTGTGGATTGAACTCACGATCAGCGCCCCCGCACCAGCGGGTGCCGATCCCGGCAACAGCGATAGAACTTGCATCACCACAACGTTCGTTTTCGCCGACGAGTTGGCAAAGACGGTCACAGATTTCCTAGCCGTTTACAACTCGCCATGCCGTTCCTATCTCTTGGAATTCTTGCAGCAGACCGGCGGCCCCATTGCCGGCCTTTTCATCACTCACCAGGATGACAACCACGTCCGCAGTTTGACCCTCCTCGGCAGAGACGCCGAGGATGTGGCGGCCTTCCTCACGCATTGTTTCAACTGCCAGCTTGCGTCCAATGCGGATCAATTCAACAACGAACCAATTTCCCGGACGGCCTAGAATCTTCTGGCCGGAAACATCAACCTCCATCAACCTACTCGGAAAGGAAGCGTCGCTGCTATGGCCGGTTCAGTCAATCTGACCATCCTGCTGGGAAACGTCGGGATCGATCCGAAGATCCAGTACACCACGAACGGAACTCCTGTCGTCCGCTTCACTCTGGCGACCAACAGCCAGTATGTGGACAAAAGCACTGGAGAAGTGAAAGAAACCACTGCGTGGCACAACCTCGTTATGTACGGCGAAAAACCCGCCGACGTCATCAGGAAGCACGTCAAGAAAGGCAATCCTCTCCACGTAATCGGCCACCTCGCCTACAGGCGGTGGACCGATAACGATAATGTGCAGCACAACTTTACCCAAGTCGTCATCGACAGCTTCACCTTGCTCAGCCGCCGGCCAGCCTCCCCGCCCAATGAAGCACCACTAGAACCGGCTGGCGACAACGGGACCGCCCCGATTTCGGTCGAAGCCGACAACGGCACAGAGCTGACCGACGATTCACCGTTCTAGCAACTGCACAGCAGAAGGAAAGGGGCCATCAGCCCCTTTCCTTGTTGAACAGGCGATAGCTCAAAGAGTTTGGAACAAATCAATGAACGACGCAGTGACCTTCATCCGCTACGACTCGATGGTTCCCGATCCAATCCTGATTGCACTACGGCCATCTTCGACGGCGGCAGCCGTGATGCAGTATAGCGCCAAGCAATCTCGAACACGGGCAACATCCGGCGCACTTCCAAGACCGAATGCAATTGAGTCTTATAGGCGGTCTGGTCGCTCTGTGTGCCCGGCTTGCCCTTACGGGCCGGGGACCGATCGCACCCGGCGTGCCAGCAAGGAGCACTGGCACTTCGGTTGCTTGGTGGCGTTCCCCTCAATCCGTCCACACGACGCGAACGTCCTCCCTTGGGCGCTCCTCAACCCCCTCAGCTAGCTGTGACGGGGGATTTCGGATCGCCCCCTTCGGAGAGGACTCCAGCATGACCGCCCTACAGATTTTCTTCAATTCGCTTCGGTCAAGAACGATCGTGCGCGCCATTTGGATGCCCGTGCTGATCGGTATCTTGCTGATCGGCGCCTGCATTCCTTCAAAGCACGCTACCGCGCTGATGAAGCCGCCTCAGACGATGCAGCCAAAGGCAAAGCCATCTTCCAAGGCAATCAGCCGTCAGCACGCGCTGGGCGCTGGGAAAACAAAGCCGCCCACCGAGTTTAGGCCGACACTCCGCGTGCCCTAAGTGAATGCTCAATTGCCATGCACACTGGCCTTAAACCTTGTACAACCCATAACCACAATGTAGCCACCGTTAGGAGGAAGCTACCATGAGCCGTCATACTTGCCTTATCGCCTTCACCTTCGTTGTTCTGTTTCCACTCGTAGCCTTTGCGCAGCCTAACCACGTCCTCATGGTGTCGCACGAGGCAGCTACCGCCGAGGCAACATCAGTCTGCCGGACTGAAGTGGACGCGTTTGCAACCATTGCCAAACACTTCCCTCGGCCTACCAATTGGACCTTCTACATTGTCTGCGACGAGAAGACGTGGAAGGATGTTGTCCACGCGACCGGGACAGCCAAGAAGGATTTTGACTACTTCAGCGTGACACCGACCTCCGGTGCTTCCGTCGATACGACGAAGAGGGTATCGTATATCCGGGGATGGGCGCTCATTCACCCCAAGAAGGCAACGCCGGAGCCGGAGTTCATCGTTGCAGACACTCTGGCTAGGGTGCTCCTCAACACCACGGATGATACCGTTGCGCGTAATCAGGTTTCTGCATGGCTCAAGGAGCGCGATGCCCAGGTCGCAGCCGCCAAGTGAGTGATTACCGGCCAGCCGCAATAGAAAGAGACAGAGACACTGAAGGCCGGTCATAGACCGGCCTTCAGTCGTTCCACCACAAAATACTCCAATCACCGGGCGTCCACCGTCACCGTCTCAGCGCTTCCAGTGCCGACACCAACCTCCGAAGGAGCCCGCAGCCGAAAATATACTGGCACAACCTCAAACGGCCGCTTTTCGCCGGCCGTCTGAAGCATCACGCGGGGCGCATCTTTCAGCCGCACCTCTCCGGTCCATGGATCGACAACCAGGTTTGAGCCGAGCGGCAAAGCTGCAAGCTGACGCGGGTCTCCCGGTTCGAGCCGAGGACTTTTCTCAGCGAGCAGCGCAAGCAGCCACGGCTTCCCGGCCGGTGAGATCAACGAATCTCCCGTTTCCGGCCTATACAACCCATTTAGCTTCCCAATGCCCAGGGCCATTTGCTGGTAGTAGAGGCCGATGCCTCCCAGCTTGTCCCCGTACATGCTCTTCTTCAGCAGGCTTACGGCGAGTTCGGCTGCCTTCTCATCTTCCTTGCCCGAATGCGCGAGGTAGAGGTCCCTACTCACTTTCCGGTCTGGGAACATCGTTCTGTCCGCAAAGGAGTAGCGTGTGTCCACGGTGTTGCTTTGAATTACGTGGGCGAGCTCGAATGCTACCACGGAAGCGATCGATTCCTCGTTGGGAAGGGTTTCGATGAGGCCCTTGCTGATGAGAATGGTGTTGCCCACAGTTGTCGCTTCGATGGGCGTGGTTAGCATGACGCGGCAATGCACGGGCTCTCGGAATGCGAGATCGCTCGGGACGCTCAGGTTGACCACAATCTGATCGAGAACGCTATCGAAGCTGCTGTGCGGGGCAAGAATGCCGGCGCGTTCCAACTTGTCAAGGATATTGCTTGCGGCGAGATCCTTCCACGCCTGCAGCGACGCCAATGGGTCCATGTCTGTCCCGTCGCCACTGCGATCCACGGCATTGTCCACGGAGACTGTCACCGAAGATAGCGGATCGTGAAGCTGTGCGTCGAGGCCGTAGCCCCAGATGCGTATCTGACCATGCACAATTCCGCCCGGCACAGGCTCCTCGACGTAGACGGCCGCAGGCAGCCAGGCCCCCGGCTTGACGTTCAATCGCCATGAGTCGAAATGCAGGTATCGGGGATGAGACTCGGAACCGTTGCCGGCGAAGGCTCCCGTAAAGCGGACCAGATTACCGTGCTCTTCAATCCAGAACCGGCCGCGAAAATAGCCGAGCTTCGCCGGCCGGACATCGTAGACGGCAGTCTTCACATTGCCGATGAACTCGTTGTGAAGGAACTCAAACTTGAATTTGCCGGGATCAAACCCATGGATGTCGGGAGAAAGCATTTCGACGAATCCCGAGGAGTTGAACAACATGGGAGCACGGCGAACCGACAGACTCGCGACCTTCCACGCTATTGACAGCTTCGAGCGTTGCCTTCCCGGTTGATCGTACAAGGTCTCCCGGATTGCACTGCCAAGGTCGATCCGGTGCAAGTAGTACCTATCCGTGATCGGAGTTTCGCCATTCTTGCCCACCACCTGCAAGTACGATTCGACAAGAGGAGCGCACTTTCCAATGCTGGCGAGCATCGCATTCTCGTTTGCGGCCATCCGGACGATGAGTGGGTCTTGCGTTTGCGCATAAACACACTCGACACATGCGGCGAGCAACATCCAGGCCGCGAAGAATTGACCGATTCCCTTCCTTTTCATGGCCTCTCCTCAAGGACGAAAGTGGTAGGTGATTCCCGTACCGATGAACCAATAGACCGAGCCGCGCGATCCAAACGGAAAATATTCATTTTGCAATTGCACTCCGCGGATTCCCCATCGTGGCGTGAGTTGGTAATCGGCGCCAACACTTGTGTTGAACGCGAGGCCCCATTTCGGGGCCGTATAGAGATACATCTGATCGTCGGAGCTGGTCCGAGCCATGCCGCCGAAAACGCGGGCATAGGGCGTCCAGTGCTTGAAACTTCGGCAGTATCCCGCGCCTCCACCCGCAGCGATGAGCTTCTGCCCCAGAGGTTGACCGCTGGAGTATTGGGCAGATCCGACGAACTCCCAGGGATAGAAATGACGCGACGCGTATTCGACGCTGCCACCGCCGAGGCGAGTTCTTTCAAGATTCGTCGGAGTCACTTGCAGAGAGTAGTCATCGACTGTGTACATAAACGTAGCTGCCATTTGGTCCGGAGCCCAGTCGTAACTGACCTGCTTTCGCGCTTGAGCAAAGAGCGCAATGCCAGCGAACGAGGCACCCATGATGATCGTTGCCAGATACCACCGCATTTTCATATTGCTGTCCCTTCCTTTTTGGCGATGCGCCTATTGCGCCACTACATGCAACGTCATTGTGCTTGAATGAGTGATTGAGCCTGACGTTGCAACAACAGTCAGGGAGTAGTACCCTGGCGGCGTTCCGTTGGATTGCACGTAGCGATTGGGACCCGCGCAGCCTACCATCCCTATCAAGAGAACCGCAAGTCCAATCCAGATCACGAAGCGATAGCGCGGCTTTTTACGCGAGCAAGAACCCCACCCAAACAGCAAACCCAAAAACCCAAGCGTTGTAACCGTTGTGCCAACCGTGGTCACAGTCAACGTAGTGGTGACCGCGCTCGATGCCGAGGCTGCCGCCGACGCGGGGATCGTGATCGAGTTCTGTGTGAAGTTGCACGAACTCTCGTCTGGCACGCCGGTGCATTGCAACTGGATCGTGCCTGCTAATCCATTAAGAGGCGTGACCGAGACAGTCGCCGTGCCGGATGCCCCCTGAACGACGGTCATTGTCGATGGAAGACTGATTGTGAAATCGGGAGGGCCTTCGACGATCTGAGAAAGAGTCGTAGAGACTGACGAGAGATAATCGGTGTCACCGCTATACAGTGCTGTAATTCCGTACTGACCGGATCGAAGAGAGATTGTCCAGGTCGCGTTACCCGATGCGTCCAAGGGAAGCGTAGCCGTGGCGACCTGGCCGGACTCCTGGGTAGCGCTGAATGCTACGGTGCCGGTTGGCATACCGGCAGGCACCCCGCCCACATGAGCTGTAAAAGCGACCGTCGAATTGTTTGGCGACGGATTGGCCGACGACGAAACAACGGTTGTTGTGCTCGCCTGTTCGACAACCTGCCGGTAAGAGACGCTCTTTTGCGCATCGAGCGACGGGGACATGACAGACAATGCCGCGAACAGCAGGCCAACTTCAATACGAATGCGTCTCATCATCGAACTCCCATTCCGCCTCAAATCCTGCCCACTCTCGATCGAATGGAGGGTGCTGCCGGACATGAAAGTCCGGCAGCGTCCTTTGTTGGTTAGTTGTAGTTGCTGTCGCCGGAATAGGTGACAACGATGTTGTGCGTCCCTGCCGTAAAGGCCGGGATAGTGATGCTTGCGTTGCCGGAGGCGTTGAGCGTCAACGTGCCGAGCGTGGTGCTTCCATCGACGACCGTCACCGAGCCGGTGGGCTGGATGCCGACAGAGGACGAAACATTGATGCTCAGCGTAACGGAATCGCCATACACGGATGGGTTGAGCGAGCTCGTAACCGTCGTTGTTACCACGTTGGAACTTGCCTTCGTCACTACGTGGACAATCGGTCCGGAGGTGAGGGCGCTGAAATCCTCATCGCCGCTATACTGAACCGTCAGCGAGTGGGA
>Ga0116118_1001427_pt1 | contig 12527 bp, 10 predicted proteins | sample June2015DPH_11_5_FD_89723 | JGI IMG/M metagenome (GOLD analysis project Ga0116118, IMG submission 89723) | Peatland microbial communities from SPRUCE experiment site at the Marcell Experimental Forest, Minnesota, USA - June2015DPH_11_40 | ecosystem: Environmental > Terrestrial > Soil > Wetlands...
CCGTGCTTGTACGGCATGACCTTGCCGGTGAGGCTCATGGTCAGCAGCGTGCGCCCGTGGAACCCGTGGTCGAAGGAGACGACGGCGCTGCGGCCCGTCGCGTAGCGCGCCACCTTCACGGCGTTCTCCACTGCCTCCGCGCCGGAGTTGACGAGGAAGGAGCGCTTCTCATGATCGCCTGGTGTGCGCGCGTTCAGCCGTTCGCAGACCTCGACATAGCTCTCGTACGGGGTGACCTGGAAGCAGGTGTGGGTGAACCGCTTCGCCTGCGCGGTGATCGCGGCGACGACTGCGGGGGCGCTGTTCCCGACATTCGTGACTGAGATCCCGGATCCGAAGTCGATCAGTCGGTTGCCGTCAACGTCCTCGACGATGCCAGCCGCGGCCCGGGTCACGAAGACACCCAACGTGGTTCCGACCCCCCGGGGGACAGCGGCGGCGCGTCGGTCTGCGAGCGCCTTCGAGGCGGGCCCGGGGATCTCGGTGGCGAGCCGGCGACTCGTGGTGTTCGTCAGAACAATGTCGTCCGGCCCATCGTGGTTGGGCATGGTCGGTCCTCGGGCTGGTCGTGGTTTCCGCTACGGGGCGATGGCGCTCATGACGTGCTTGACTCGCGTGTAATCCTCAAGGCCGTAGATCGACAGGTCCTTGCCGTAGCCGGAGTGCTTGAACCCGCCGTGCGGCATCTCGGCCACGAGTGGGATGTGCGTGTTGATCCACACGCAGCCGAAGTCGAGACGCGCTGACACCCGCATGGCTCGGGCGTGGTCGCGCGTCCACACCGACGACGCTAGTCCGTACTCGACTCCGTTGGCCCAAGACACGGCTTCGTCCTCGTCGCTGAAGCGCTGCATCGTGATGACGGGTCCGAAGACCTCCTCTTGGACGATCTCGTCGTGCTGCTCGAGGCCGGTGACGACCGTGGGCTCGTAGAAGAACCCCTTATCACCGCTGCGCCGTCCACCTGTGTGGATTTCGGCGTGGTCCGGCAGGCGCTCGAGGTAGCCGCTAACCCGTTCGAGTTGGATGGCGCTGTTGAGCGGGCCGACGTCGACGTCGGCGTCGTCCGGCCCGCCGAGCTTTCGGCGGCGAGCGGCCTCGGTCAGCGCGCCAAGCAGCTCGTCGTGGATCCGAGGGCCTGCGAGGACTCGCGTCGCGGCCGTGCAATCCTGGCCCGCGTTGAAGTAGCCGGCGAGCGCGATGCCTTCTGCCGTGGAATCCACGTCGGCGTCGTCGAAGACGACGACCGGTGCCTTGCCTCCCAGCTCGAGGTGCACTCGCTTGAGGTCGGCTGCCGCGGCCCTCGCGATCTCACGCCCGGCCCGGACGCTCCCGGTGATGGAGACCATGCGCGGGATCGGGTTCTCGAGCAGCGCTTGGCCCATCTCGCGGTTGTTCCCGCACACGACGTTCAGCACGCCGGGCGGGAGGAACTCGGCAGCGACCTGCGCCATGTACACGGTGCTGGCCGGTGTGGTGTGCGCGGGCTTCAGCACCACGGTGTTGCCGGCAGCGATCGCGGGCGCGAACTTCCAGACGGCCATCATCATCGGGTAGTTCCACGGCGTGATCTGGGCACACACGCCCACGGGCTCACGGCGTACGAACGAGGTGAAACCCTCCATGTACTCCCCGGCGGATCGACCCTCGAGGAGCCGGCACGCACCCGCGAAAAAGCGGATCTGGTCGAGCGTCGGTGGGATCTCCTCGGACGTTGTGAGACCTCGCGGCTTGCCGGTGTTGTGGCATTCAATGTCGACCAGCTCATCAGCTCGTTCCTCGAGTGCGTCTGCGAAGCGGAGCAGGGCCAGACTGCGCTGGGACGGAGTCGTGATCGACCAGGTCTCGAACGCGTCCTGAGCGGCTTGCAAGGCTTGCGCCACGTCAGCGGGTTGCGAACGGGGCGCCGTGGCGTACGTCTCGCCGGTCACCGGGTCTACCAAGGCATAGGTGCGCCGGTCCTTCGCGTCGATGGACTCTCCGCCGATGAAGTTCTGAAGTTCGCGTTCGTTGAAGGCCACGAGGGATCCTCCTCTTCTCGGGAAACCGTGTGACACTGTCGCGCCTCGGGCTCTCTCGCGCCCAAGGGCTGGTTCGTCGTTGTCGGTGATGCCGTCAGTTCCCGCTGGGCGTTCGTTCTTCGCAGGCCCACGGGGCACCGTGACTGTTGAGGACCTCGAGAAAGGGATCCGCTGGCAAGGCCTCGGGACCGAGCACTCCTGCACCAGACCAGACGCCCGAGTCGAGCAGCTCGAGGGCCACGATCGGATTGACGGCGGTCTGCCACACCACCGCCTGCGAGCCGAACTCGGCCATGGACCAGCCGTTGTCGACGACGTGATGTAGGTAGACCTCTCGGGGGGAGCCGTCGGTCCCTGTTCCCTTGACCCAAGTACCTGCACACGTCACCCCGGACATCCGGTCCCCGAGCGTGGCGGGGTCGGGGAGGCACGCTGCGACGAGGTCGCGGGGTGAAACCTCGGCGTTGCCGACCCTCACCGGCGTGGTCGAGTCGAGCCCGAGTATGTGCAGGTTCTTGAGCACGCCGATGAACTCGTCACCCAGGCCGTACTTGAAGGTGACCCGCCCGGCGTCGATCCAGCGGGGGATGAGCAGGACCTCCTCGTGCTCGACGTTGACGCACTCGATCGGTCCGATCCCGGCGGGGAACGTGAACGTCTCGGGCTCGCTGAAGGGCTCGGTCGTGTACCAGCGGGCGTCCCGCTCCCAGACGATGGGCGGGTTCAAACACTCCTCGATCGTGGTCCAGATGGAGAACGTCGGCGCGAACTCGTACCCCTCGACGACCAGGTTCGCGCCGTCGCGGACTCCGATCTCGTCGATGGACGAGAACAGGCGGTCTGCGGCGTAGCGGGCGAACACATCAGAGAGTCCCGGCTCCACGCCGATGCCGCAGAGCGCGAGAAGCCCTCGCTCCTTCCACTGTTCCTCCATGGCGAATTGATCGTCTCCCAGCTTGACGCCTGGCTGGCGGTATGGATCCTCGAAGTGAGGATGCGACAGTGACATCGCCATGTCGAGGTAGGTCACATCGGCAGCTAGCGCAGCCCGGAAGATCGGCATCACGAAGCGCGGGTCGACGGCGTTCAAGACTGCGTCGACCCGCTCGCTTCGCATGAGGTCGACGATCGACTGCTCGTCGCTGGCGTCCAACCGAAAGGCACCGAATCGATCACCGGCGCCCGCGACCGCCCGCTGTGCCCGATCCGCGTCGTAGTCCACCACCACGACGCGCTCGAAGAGATCCCACAGCGCCGTCGTCTTGGCGACCGCCGTGCCGACTCCACCCGCTCCGATGACCATTACTCGCATCGTGACCTCCGTCGTCCTCGCTATAGCCGGCGACCCCGAGTCGGTCTCTTCCACCGAGCGTCCTCGGCCGCGAGGGACCACCGTTGCCGAAGGTCCTACCACGACCAAGGTTCCACCGGCTGGCAGCAGCTGGCCGACCGGCTCTGGCGGTACCGACCGTACCTCTTTGCTCACGTGCGCCCAATCGGGACCTTGGACTCTGCCGTGCTCCGCTTGGTGCGCCGGAAGATATGGCCATGGCGTCGAGGACGGCACCATCCAGGCGGCCGACCACGCGCCGGCGAGGTGCTGAAAGCCGGGTCCAAGAGCACCTGAGCACGTTGCTGGCGAAGGTCGAGGCGAAGAATCCGGGCGAGCCCGAATTCCACCAGACCGTGCGTGAAATCGCCGAATCGCTTTGGCCCGTGCTCGTCCAGAACCCCAAGTACATCGACAACAAGATCATCGAGCGACTCGTGGAGCCCGACCGGGTCATCAGCTTCGGTGTGAACTGGGTCGACGACCATGGGGAGATCCACGTGAACCGGGGCCTTCGGGTCCAGATGAGCAGCTCCATCGGACCGTACAAGGGTGGGTTGCGCTTCCACCCCTCGGTGAACCCGAGCCTGTGCAAGTTCCTCGCCTTGGAGCAGACGCTCAAGAACTCATTGACGACCCTGCCGATGGGAGGTGCCAAGGGTGGCTCTGACTTCGATCCAAAGGGACGGAGCGAATCGGAGATCCGGCGATTCTGCCAGTCTTTCATGACCGAGCTGTTTCCCTACATCGGGGAGTTCACCGACGTACCCGCCGGCGACATCGGTGTGGGTGAGCGAGAGATCGGCTATCTCTTCGGCCAGTACAAGCGCATCGCCAAGCGTTTCGCCGGCGCGATCACCGGCAAGGGGATCAACTGGGGTGGCTCGCGCATCAGGCAGGAGGCCACCGGGTACGGAGCGGTGTACTTCGCCCGGGAGATGCTGGCCACGCGAGGCGATGACCTTGTCGGTAAGACGTGCCTCGTGTCGGGGAGCGGGAACGTCGCCCAGTACACGGTCGAGAAGCTCCTGTACCTCGGCGCGCGCGCCGTCACGCTCTCGGACTCAGATGGCTTCGTCCACGACCCCGACGGGATCGACCGCGACAAGCTCGAATGGGTGAAGCGCCTTAAGAACGATCGCCGAGGCCGGATCCGCGAGTACGCCGACCAGTTCCCCCGAGCGACATATCAGGCCGCATCGGACAGGGACGAGAACCCCCTCTGGAAGGTCCCCGCGGATTGTGCGTTCCCCAGTGCCACCCAGAACGAGGTCAACGCGAAAGAGGCCGCGAACCTGGTAGAAAACGGTGTGAACCTCGTTGTCGAGGGAGCCAACATGCCGACCGTGCCCGAAGGCGTGGACCGTTTCATCGCCGCGGGAGTGCTCTACGGCCCGAGCAAGGCGGCCAATGCCGGCGGGGTGGCGGTGTCCGGACTCGAGATGACGCAGGACATGCAACTCTCCCAGTGGACCTCCGAAGAGGTCGACGCTCGCCTGCAGACGATCATGAAGCGCATCCACGACACCGCGCGCCAGACAGCCGAGGACTTTGGCCATCCGGGCAACTACTTGGTCGGTGCCAACATCGCCGGCTTCGTGAAGGTCGCAGACGCCATGCTGGACGAGAGCCCGATCTGACATGACGAGCATGGAGCTTCGGGCCGAGACACCGGTCGAGAAGGGGCTCAAGCCGGACGCGTTGAGCTTGGTATCGAACATCGTGATCGGCGTCGCGTCCGTGGCGCCGGCCTACAGCCTCGCGGCGACCCTCGCCTTGATTGTCGTCCTAGTCGGCATCCGCTCGCCCACGATCGTCGTACTCGCGTTCGTGCCCATGCTCTTCGTCTCCATCGGCTACAGCGAGCTCAACAAGGCGGACCCCGATTGCGGGACCACCTTCACCTGGGCCACGCGGACCTTCAAGTCGTGGGTGGGCTGGATGGGGGGATGGGGCATCATCGCCTCGGACGTGCTCGTCATGGCGAGCTTGGCCCAGGTGACCGGCCAGTACGGGTTTCTGCTCTTCAATGCAAGAAGCATCGGGCACAACCCGACGAGCGACTGGGTGCTGCTCGTCGGCGTGATCTTTATTGCGGTCCTGACCTATGTCTGCTACCGGGGCATCGAGCTGTCGGCGCGTCTCCAGCGCCTCCTTCTCTCCGTCGAGGTGCTGATGCTCCTCGTCTTTGCCATCGTCGCCCTCGTACGCGTCGGCATCGGAAGCGCGCCCGCGACCCATCTCGTACCGAGCTGGAGCTGGTTCAACCCCTTCCACGCGCTCTCCCCCACGAAGGTCATCACCGGCCTGCTTCTCATGCTGTTCATCTACTGGGGCTGGGACACCTCGGTGTCGATCAACGAGGAGACCGCCGATCGCACCCGTAACCCGGGTCTCGCCGCCATCATCTCCACCGTCTTGCTGCTTGTCACCTACTTCATCGTGACCTTGGCGGCGCAGGCCTTCGCGGGTGTCGGGAAGACGGGCGTCGGGCTGGCGAACCCCTCCAATCAGAGCGACGTGTTCTCGGGGTTGGGAACAGCGGTGTTCGGCCACTCATGGGTGGGATCGGTCGGCGCCCATCTGCTGATCTTGATGGTGCTCACCTCGGCTGCTGCCTCCACCCAGACGACCATTCTCCCGACGGCACGCACCACGCTCTCGATGGCCGTCTACAAAGGACTGCCCGACGCGTTCGGCCGGATGCACAAGCGCCACCTCACGCCGACGGTTTCGACGGTGGCAATGGGTGGCGTCTCTGCCGTCTTGTACGTGGCGTTCAATCACCTCGCTGGGGGCAACCTCATCCCCGACGCCGTGACTGCCATCGGGGTGTGGATCGCCTTCTACTACGGCCTGACGGGCTTCACTTGTGGCTGGTACTACCGGAAGGTGCTCATGCGCAGCGCGCGAGACCTATGGATGAAGGGCATCCTGCCGGTGCTCGGGGGGGCGATGCTCTACTTCGCCATGGGCTGGAGCCTCTGGGCGGACTGGAACTACAACAACGTCTTCGGAGAGAGCTACACGTCGTGGAAGCTGCCGTTCCCGCCGCACTCCGAAGTCGGTGGGGTCTTCCTGATCGCGGCGGTCTCGGCGGTCGTCGGTGTCGTGGCCATGGTGCTGTGGCGCTTTGCCAGTCCGGCGTTCTTCAAAGGCGAGACTCTGAACCGCTCCACCCCGACGCTCGTCCCCGAGGATGCCGGCAGCTGAATCCACCGGCAGGGCAGGGGTAGACCTGCTAGGTATCGGGCGTGGCCGTAGCTTGGGACCCAACGCAATACGAGCGTTTCAAGGTTGAGCGCGCCGCGCCGTTCTTCGACCTCCTAGCGCTCGTCCTTCCGAGCGAGTCCCTGAGGGTCCTTGACCTTGGTTGTGGTACTGGTGAGCTCTCTTGTGAAGCACATCGCAGGCTGCGAGCGCTGAACACCCTGGGCATCGATTCCTCACAGGCCATGTTGGAGAGGGCAAGGAGGCACGAAGCCCCCGGCGTGGCATTCGAGCTCGCGGACATGGTCGGTTTCTCGGCTCCTCGGTCCTTCGACATCGTGCTGTCCAACGCAGCCTTGCAGTGGGTACCTGATCACGCGTCGGTCCTCGCACGATGGACCTCGTTTCTGACGGAGAAGGGTCAACTCGCCGTGCAGGTACCGGCGAACCTCGATCACCCATCGCACTCCATCGCGGCAGAGGTGGCGACCGAAGAGCCGTTTCTGAGCGCCTTCGGTGGTGATCCCCCGGCCGACCCGGTGCGCAACGTTCTGGCTCCCGAGGAGTACGCCCGGTTGCTCTTCGAGCTCGGCTACAAGAACCAGCACGTGCGCCTGCAGGTCTACGGCCACGTCCTGCGTTCGACCGAGGAAGTCGTCGAGTGGGTGCGGGGCACGAGCCTCACCCGCTTCGCCGCCCGACTTCGGCCGGAGCTGTTTGAAGAGTATGTCCTTCGGTACAAGGCCCGGGCCCTCGAACGCCTCGGTCGGCATTCACCGTTCTTCTATCCGTTCAAGAGGATTCTTCTCTGGGGCCAGCTATAGAGAGGTCGTCACGACATGACGAGAGCGGAATCACGTCTGGCCTCTCGGGGTTTCTGTGTTGCACTTCGGAGAGCTTGTGTTGCACCTGCAGAGAGGAGCAGCGATGACCGATCTCGCTGATGTCATCGTCGTGGGAATGGGGCCAGGTGGTGAGAACGTGGCCGGTCGTCTGGCCGAAGAGGGATTGGACGTAGTCGGGATCGAGTCAACCTTGTTGGGCGGTGAGTGCCCGTACTGGGGCTGTATCCCCTCGAAGATGATGATCCGGGCATCGAACCTCCTGGCCGAAGCACGACGGGTCCCGGGCATGTCCGGATCGACCACGGTTGTACCGGATTGGGGCCCCGTCGCCCGGCGGATCCGAGACGAAGCAACCGACGACTGGAACGATCAGGTCGCGGTGGACCGTTTCGAGAAGAAAGGAGGACGATTCGTTCGGGGAGCTGGCCGTCTCGTCGGTCCTGGTGAGGTGGCGGTCGAAGAGCGTCGCTTCGCGGCTCGGAGGGCAGTGGTGCTGGCGACCGGGTCCCGGAGCTGGACACCTCCCATCGCGGGCTTGGCCGACGTCCCGTATTGGACCAACCGAGAGGCAATCGAGGCGACCGAGCTCCCTCGTTCGCTCATCGTCATCGGTGGTGGCGCGATCGCAGTAGAGCTGGGCCAGGTCTTCGCACGTTTCGGGGTCGAGGTGACGATCATCGAGGCTGCCGACCGTCTTTTGCCGGTCGAGGAGCCCGAGGCGAGCAGACTGGTCGAAGACGTCTTTCGCTCGGAGGGCATTTCCGTCGTCACCGGAGCGAACGTGGAGCGCGTCTCCCACGACGGCGGATCGTTCGAGCTCGACATAGGTGACCGTGGCACGAGGCGGTCCGAGCGCCTGTTGGTGGCTGCAGGCAGACGGGCAGATCTGTCCACCCTGGGTGTGGATACGGTCGGCTTCGACCCCGCCGCGCCGTTCCTTCCGACCGACGACCATCTGCGGGTCACGCCAGGGATCTGGGCGGTCGGGGACGTGACCGGAGTCGGGGCGTTCACCCATGTCGCGATGTACCAGGCGGCGATTGCCGCAGCCGACATCCTCGGAGAGGAGGTTCCCGCCGCCGACTACCGAGCGGTTCCCCGGGTCACCTTCACCGATCCCGAGATCGGCTCGGTAGGACTGAGCGAAGAGGCAGCTCGTTCGCGCGGAATCTCCGTCCGGGTCGGCACAACCCAGATCCTGAGCTCGGCCCGGGGCTGGATCCACAAGGCCGGCAATGCCGGGCTGATCAAGCTCGTCGAGGACGGTGACCGTGGCGTCCTGGTCGGTGCTCTGTCTGCCGGGCCGGTCGGCGGAGAGGTCCTAGGTCTGCTCACCCTCGCCGTCCACGCGAAGGTGCCGACGGCGGTGTTGAGGACGATGATCCATGCCTACCCGACCTTCCATCGAGCCGTCGAGGTTGCGCTCGCCGACCTCGACGGCTGAGTCGGCAAGGAACACACCGCCGGAGTTCAGTTGCCGGACTGCGGTGAACGAATTTGCGGAGCTCCGGTGAGCGCAGTCAACGGGATACGAGGGCCAGAGAACTGTCCGTACCTTGCCGTGCCTTGACCGGGGTCGTCTTGTTGTTACGCCAGACGTGCCAGAGGTAACCGAGGAGTGGCAAGGGGCACACCAAGACGATGATCGCCCAGCCCCACCAGTCGAGCGACACGTTCTCGTAGGTGACGAACATTCCGTGGTGGCTCGCCGATCCGGCTATGTGGAGCACGGCGGTCGAACGATTCGTCCGAACGCTATGTCGGACAGCATGTGAAGGCCCTCTACTGCAGTCCCCGAAGCGGCCGATAGCTGCATCTTGATCGTAACGGTGACCGCAGACGAAGAGGTGGCGACGACAGAACTGGAGCGCGCTCCGAGACCGCTCAATAAGTAGGTGGCGCTCAGCGCCGGGCAAGCGCCGGAACCTGTGGGGTAGACACAGGTGTTAGCCGATCCCTGGGTGTACTGGATGGTGATCTCGGTCGTACCGCAAACCGCGGTGGCGGAGTCGAACAGCGGCCAGTAGGAAGCCGACGTCGAGCTCACCAGTGGGCCCATGGCACCCGCATAGGCCGAAGGCGTGGGTGCGTTGTACAGCAAGGAGATCTGTGCGGAGGACAATATCGAGGGGACGATCGCTGCTTGGGAGAGGTACCCGTTCAGGTACGAGGATGTCGGGGCATCGCTGAGGCCCGTCTCGTATCCCCACCCGAGGTGTCAGTAGCCGGTATACGTTTGCGCCGGAGTGACGGAGGCATAGGAGACTTCTGTGCCGTCGACCCATAGCCACAGTCCCGACGAGCCGATCTCGGCCACGACCATGTGCCGGTTGCCATCGTTGTAGCCGGGGCTGGACCAGACCTCTTCGGAGCCGCCCCCGGCGAGGAGCGGGGAAGGGCGTCCGGGGGGCCTCTTCGTTCTGGGAACATCTCGTCGGCGCGGATTACGGAGCGCGCCTGGCATTCGTAGTGCTAACCGACCGGTGAGGCGCTCGGCATCCGAAGAGCGATGGACGCGTCGGGCTCGTTCACCCGGAAGCTGAAGCTCTCCTCGAAGTAGAGGCGCACGGTGTGAGCGTCGTGGTCGACATACCCGATGGAGATGTCCTGTCCGCAGTCGAAGACGAAGTCGCCCTCACCGCGCAGGCTCAGGACGACAGCCCCCTCGATACCGGGAGCCCACACCACGGTGCTGCCGAGGATCTGGCGCAGGTGGTCCAATAGCGGGTAACCGCCCTGCTCGGTCGTCTCGATGATGCGCGTATAGTCCTCAGGCCCGACGGCGAGGCCGTAGGGGCCACCGACGCCTGACTGGCGCAGGACGTCGACGGCTTTGGCCATCGCGTTCGGGTAGCGCTGGATGTCGGGGTCGAGGGTGATCGGCTGGTGGGAGGAGCGCTTGGTGATCCCCTCTATACCCGCAGCGTTGTATCCGTGGAAGACGGCGATGTTCTCTCCCAGGGCGATCCGTTCGGCTGCCCCGTCCAAGTCGTCGAGCTCGAGATCGGTGGCCCCTCGCTCCGCGTCCTCCAGCTCCGCCCTGGACACCATGAACTGCGCCCGCAGCTCCACGAGGCTCAGCACTCGGCGGCGCGCGGCGCTCACGCCTTCTGAGGGACTCGGTGTCGGTTCCACTCGTCCGAGCTCGGTGGCCGAGTGGGGCCACCCGCTCGGGCCGCGGAACTCGACCAACTTGCGGGCTGCGAGGTACGTGGTGAGCCGCTGGTTCGCCTCTTCCTCGATGGCCTTCCAGCCCGCCTCGGAGATCGGCGCGAGCTCGCGCAGGAGGTGGTCCATCACTCGCGTCCTTTCAGGCTTCCGATGCCGAGGGATCCGCTTCCGGCCGTCCCCGCTCGGTGGGTGTCGTCCCCGTCTCCGACGGCGCCTGCAGTGGCGACGACATCACCCCTGGAGCCGTCGGCCTCTTCCTCTATATCGGTGATCTCAGCCGAGGTGAACAGGTAGGTCCGCAGGTGCCGGTCGAGGATAGAGTCACCTCGTCTCAGCCACTCGAGGATCATGGCGGCGTGCTCCTTTTCCTCGTCGCGGTTGTGTGCGAGCACGGCCGCCAGGCTGGGGTCATGGGTGGCGGCGACACGCTGGTCGTACCAGTCGATCGCCTCCAGCTCCTCTTGCAACGAGATCAGCGCACGGTGACGGTCGACCGTTACCTTGTCGAGCAGCTCGCGTGCTTCATGAAGACCTTCGCTCGCCAATGTCACGCTCCTCCTCGCGCTGGGTACCCCGACGGGTGACGAATACCCCGCCGGCGTCAGCTACCTGTATACCCCGGCTGCCGGCGGTATGCCCGGTTGGCGCCGGACGGATCCGACGGCCCGTCCTGCATGCCGGCGACCGGCCGGAAAGCCGAAGAAGCCGAAGAAGCCGAAGAAGCCGAAGTCCCGATCGTGGACACCCAGGTCGGACATAATTTGTTGGGGCCGATGGGTTGGGTGCCGGGAAGATCGGGCAGAATCGATCCGTGGTTCGCAGTGCGGACAGTGTCGGCGGACGGTGGATCATCGCCGCCAACCGGGGTCCGGTCGAGTTCACCATCGGGCCTGACGGCGAGCGCATCCAGCAACGCGGCTCAGGTGGTCTCGTCACAGCGCTGAGCGCGCTTTCTCCCCATCTCTCTGACAGCGTGTGGATCTGTGCTCCGCGCACCGAGGAAGACAGGGCGGTGGCCCTCGAGGCCCCCGAGGGCTTTCTCACCGAGGGCGGCGGTTCGTACGACACCGCCAAGCAGCGAGTGAAGGTGCTGGCGCTCGATCCGGACAGCTTCGACCAGTACTACTCGGTGATCTCGAACCCGATCATCTGGTTCGTCCAGCACAACCTGTGGGACCTCTCCAATGCGCCGAACATCACGGTCGCAGAGCGAGCTGCGTTCGAGCATGGGTACAGAGCCGTGAACGCGGCGTTCGCCGACGCCATCGTCGAGGCGATGGACGACCATGCAGGCCCGAGCACGGTGATGATCCACGACTACCACCTGTACCTGGTGGGCGGCATGGTGCGCCGGGCTCGTCCTGACGCGACACTCTCGCACTTCATCCACATACCATGGCCTCAGCCCGACGCATGGCGAGTGCTACCTGGGTGGATGCGCCAGGAGCTCATGCTGGGCCTGGTGGGCAACGACCTTGTCGCCTTCCAGACCGAGCGCCACGCCCGGAACTTCCTTCTCACTTGCGAAGAGCTTCTCCAATTACCGGTGGACTACACCAACAGCTCGGTGTGGGTGAACGGGAGGACGGTGGTGGTTCGGTGGTACCCGATCTCCATCGACGCCGCGCAGCTCGAGTCCTTTGCGAGGTCCGAGGCGGTCTCGCAGTACGAGCAGGCCCTCGAGAACGTCAGGCGTGAGCATCTCATCGTGCGCGTCGATCGCACCGACCTCTCGAAGAACATACTGCGCGGGTTCCTCGCTTACGGCAGGATGCTGGAGAAGCACCCGGACCTTGCAGGGAGGGTGACGTTCCTGGCGATCCTCCAGCCGAGCCGTCAGGACGTTGCTGAGTACGCCGAGTACACCGAGAGGATCTTCCGGCTGGTTGCCGACATCAACTTGAAGTACGGCAACGTCGAGTGGCAGCCGATCGACTTGCGCATGGAGGA
>Ga0116118_1001437_pt1 | contig 12467 bp, 6 predicted proteins | sample June2015DPH_11_5_FD_89723 | JGI IMG/M metagenome (GOLD analysis project Ga0116118, IMG submission 89723) | Peatland microbial communities from SPRUCE experiment site at the Marcell Experimental Forest, Minnesota, USA - June2015DPH_11_40 | ecosystem: Environmental > Terrestrial > Soil > Wetlands >...
AAGGCTTCAGCCATTTCGTTACCTCCATAGCTGCTCCGGTTGCTTCCGGCTGGAGCGGTTGCCGGGTGGGACTTACACCCACTGGAAAGCGCCGCCTTTCCACGGCGCACGGGTAAAGCGGACAAGCACAAATGTCGGACCAAAACATCTCGGTCGAAAATGACCCGTAACGTCATTTCAGCCGTATCATTTGCTGTGGTGCACAAAGCGGCTCATAATTCAACAATGTGGTAGGCTCTGCCACTCCGCCCCAAATCTCGCTTCCACCTGGCCACGCGACCACTTCTGCCGCAGCACGATCGCACCGCGCTGATCAAGGCCAACAATATGGAATGAGTTCTTGCCAATATCGATACCGACTATCGCAATCGCGGCTTTTGGATTCTGAGACATAGCGTGCTCCTTGTCTTTGGCGCCCCTTGCCAGCTTCGATCGCTGGCGGGGCAGGAGCACGGCCGGACCAGTGCAGCGAGGCTAGCTGCCATTCCTGCGGGTGAAAGTCCCGCCAACAGAAGAGTCCAGTTACTGTTGTAGTCATATCCAGCAGCGGGAAGGACGACCGACCACTGAAAGCCTGGAAGTAAAAGCCCCCGTTGGCCGGGAGACCGGTCAGATCCGTACAGGGGGGCCAGCAACCTGACAGGCCGTAGCAGTTGTCAACCAGAGTAGCCCCGAAAACCGTGCCCCGCGCGAAACGGATTGCGGGAACATTGGGAGTGCCGAGCCCTTTGGTCCGTGGCGAAGGCCAATGTCGACGTCGGTGCACTGGACTGAAACGACGATCGAACTCCCCGGGGTCAGAGAGGGCGGCATGTCAGGACGGAATGAGCAGCGAAAGCTCGGAACCACTCGGGGGTCGCCTAGGCGCTCCCGCACAGCGAAGGCATCGCGTATAAGCCGCCATGCGGTGAAATCGCGGTGTGCCCGCGAGTGGGACGGATGGGGTCGATTAAGTGATGACGGACCGGGACACTATAACCCGGACCCGAGCGAGGACCCCTGGGGCGGAGGATTAATAACCCTCCAAGGTGGTGCGCAATCGAGTCAGCGGCCCGACGCAGTGCGGGACCACCGTCGTGACTACGAGGTGCACGAAGGGCGGATGCAAACCGAACGTCGGACGGCGTATGCTGGGAGCAAGCTTAAGCTGCTGACGATCCGGGAAGGCACCGTTTGGAAAGCCAGCCTTCCAGCCGTACTGGGGAAAACCCGCCGTACGGAATGATAGGGAGGATCGAGGAAACGTCGGCATCATTCGAAGCCCGATCCGCGCCTCGATCCTACCCGACTTCCATTAAGCGACATTAGCCGACTGCTCAACGACCTGTGCCTGAACTCACACCCTTGCCGCTTCCAGTGTGCTACTTTGACCAGCAGGATGCGTTTGTCCTTGAGCCAATGGGAAGGCAATGAGAAAGCGCTCCACAGCAGGACGCGGAGCAGTTAAAGCGCGACGCCGCAAGACGGTATCGCAACAGCGCCGCGATGGGTCCAAGACCGCGTCCTCGTCCGCCACAATTCAGGATGAAGACATCACTCGGCTCACGCGCGAACGGGACGAGCTGCTGGAGCAGCAGACGGCCACGTCGGAGGTGCTCCAGATCATCAGCAGCGCACCGGGCGACCTCCAGGCAGTGTTTGCAACCATGCTGGAGAGTGCCGCGCGGATTTGCGACGCCAACTTTGGAAATATCTTCCGCTGGGATGGCGACGCCCTGCACCTCGTTGGGACGCATAATACACCGCCTGCCCTCGTCGAAGCACGCAGGCGTGCACCCTTTCGTCCCGATCCGAATGGTCCTTTCGGTCGCGTGTTGGAAACTAAGACGGTGGCTCACGTCGCCGATGCTGCGGCAGAGCAGACTTACATTGAACGCAATCCGGTAGCCGTCACCGCCGTCGAACTTGGCGGCATCCGGACGGTTCTGCTTGTGCCGATGCTGAAGGAGAAGGAACTGATCGGTGTGTTCAGCTTGTACCGCCAAGAAGTACGTCCTTTCACCGACAAGCAGATCGCGCTTGTGAAGAACTTCGCAGCACAAGCCGTCATCGCCATCGAGAATGCGCGGCTGCTCAACGAATTGCGCCAACGCACCACTGACCTCAGCGAGGCGTTGGAGCAGCAGACGGCCACGTCGGAGGTGCTCCAGGTCATCGGCTCCTCGCCCGGCGAGCTGGAGCCGGTGTTCAAGGCCATGCTGGAAAACGCCGCGCGGATTTGCCAAGCGCAATTCGGTACGTTGAATATCTATGATGGAACCGCCTTCCGCAGTGTTGCATTGCATAATCCGCCACCCCAATTCGCGATGAGGCTCGGCGAGGTCATCCGCCCTCACCCAGAAAGTGGTCTTGGCTACGTCGCCCGAACCAAGCGGGTCGCACACATCGACGACATCCGAACCCGTCAACCCTACCTTGAAGGGGACAAAGCCGTCGTCGGTCTTGCAGACCTGGCTGGCGCTCGTACACTTCTCATTGTCCCGATGCTTAAAGAGGGCAAGCTGATTGGCACGATCGCCATCTACCGCCAAGAGGTCCGGCCGTTCACCGATAAGCAGATTGCGCTGCTCCAAAATTTCGCCGCCCAAGCCGTTATCGCCATCGATAACACGCGGCTGCTGAACGAATTGCGTGAATCGCTCCAGCAGCAAACAGCCACCGCCGACGTGCTCAAGGTCATCAGCCGCTCGACCTTCGATCTGCAATCCGTGCTCGATACGTTGGTCGAATCGGCCGCCCGGCTGTGTGAGGCGGAGATGGCGGCGATAGCCCGCCAAAGCGGCGACACATATCGACAGGTTGCGAGTTACGGTCTTTCCGCGGAATACAACGAATACATGGCGCGAAATCCGATTCCATCGGGCCGTGGCTCCATCGCCGGCCGTGTGGTCCTCGAAGGGCGGGCCGTGCAGGTTCTCGATGTTCAGGTCGACCCGGAATATGAATTCAAGGGCGCGGCAAAAGTTGGCGGCTTGCACACCGTGCTGGGCGTCCCGCTCCTGCGAGAGGGCAGTCCGATTGGCGTCATGGTGCTTCAACGGCGCGCCGTGGCGCCATTTACTGACAAACAGATCGAGTTGTTGACCACCTTTGCCGACCAGGCGGTGATTGCCATCGAGAACGTGCGGCTGTTTGAAGCCGAGCAGCAGCGCACGCGCGAACTCGCCGAATCCTTAGAGCAGCAGACGGCTGCCTCGGAGGTGCTCCAGGTTATTAGCAGCTCTCCCGGCGATCTTCAGCCGGTGTTTGCAACCATGCTGGAGAATGCCGTCCGCATCTGCGGCGCCAAGTTTGGCAATATCCATCGCTGGGACGGTGACGCCTTGCACCTCGTTGCGACGCATAACACGCCGACTGGCTTCGCCGAGTTTCGCAGGCGTTCACCAATTCGTTCTGGTCCGGGATATGTAGTCGGTCGCACGATAGCGACCAAAACGGCGGTTCACGTCGCCGATCTTGCGGCGGAACAGGCCTATGTTGAACAACGCGACCCGTCATACGTCGCGGCCGTCGAACTTGGAGGCGTCCGAACGTTTCTGGCCGTCCCTATGCTTAAGGAGAACGACCTGATCGGTTTGTTCACCTTGTACCGGCAAGAAGTTCGTCCCTTTACCGACAAACAGATCGAGCTAGTCACGAGCTTCGCCGCGCAGGCCGTCATCGCCATTGAAAATGCGCGGTTACTGAGCGAGTTGCGCGAATCTCTGCAACAGCAGACCGCGACGGCCGATGTGCTCAAGATCATCAGTCGCTCGACCCTCGACTTGCAGACTGTCCTCGATACACTGGTCGAGTCGGCGACGCGGTTGTCTAACGCCGATCATACATGGCTGCTTCAACGAGAAGGCGAGGTTTTCCGCTGGGTTGCCAGCTTCGGCCATGCGACCGACGTGCATGCGCGCCTCAAGAAACATTTTGAGACCCATGTGGTCTCCATCGATCGGGGCAGCCTCGCTGGGCGAGCCGCGCTAGAGGCAAGAGTGGTTCACGTTCCCGATGTACTGGCGGACCCGGAGTATACCTATGGTGAGGCTCAAAAGATTGGCGGCTACCGATCCGCGCTTGGCGTCCCGCTCTTGCATAAGGGAGGTGTCGTAGGGGTGATCTTCGTAACGAAGACTGTGCCGCAGCCGTTTAGCGAGAAACAGATAGATTTGGTGACCACCTTTGCCGATCAGGCCGTCATCGCCATCGAGAACACGCGGCTGCTCAACGAGCTGCGGCAATCGCTCCAACAACAGACCGCCACCGCCGACGTCCTCAAGGTCATCAGCCGTTCGACCTTCGATCTGCAGCCAGTGCTCGACACTCTCGTAGAGTCGGCAACGCGGCTTTGTGAGGCCTATGATTCAGTCATTCTCCTGCGCGACGGTGAACGGCTTCGAGTCCGAGCGCATTACGGCCCAATGCCAGTGGATTTTGTGGACTGGCCAATCGGGCGTGGTTGGGTCACGGGACGCGCCTTCATCGATCACAGGCCAATCCATGTGCACGACCTGCAGGCCGCCGTGGACGAGTATCCTGATGGCAGCACGATGGCGATCCGGCTCGGTCACCGAACCATTCTTGCTACCCCTTTAATGAGGGAGGACGAGGCGATCGGTGCCCTCATGGTTCGTCGCACCGAGGTGAGGCCGTTTACCGACAAGCAGATCGAGCTGGTCACTACATTCGCCGACCAGGCGGTCATCGCGATTCAGAACGTGCGGCTGTTTGACGAGGTGCAGGCCCGTACTCGGGAACTTGCTCGTTCAGTCGAGGAGCTGCAGGCGCTTGGCGAGGTCAGCCAGGCGGTGAACTCGACGCTCGACCTCGAAACGGTGCTCACCACCATCGTTGGCCGGGCAGTACAGCTGTCGCGCACCGATGCCGGCGCGGTCTACGTATTTGACGAGGAGCGCAAGGAGTTTCGCCTGCATGCCACCTTCGGCATGAGCGGAACCATGACTGCGGCGATCACTGGCCGGCACATCGGCCTCGGCGACGCAAATATTGGGGCGGCCGCAGCGCAGCGCAAGCCGATCCAGGTCCCCGACATTCGCAACGAACCGGCCTCCCCGGTCAACGAGATCATCCTGCGCGAGGGCTATCGCAGCATCCTGATCATTCCGCTGCTGCGCCCAAACCATATCGTTGGCGCGCTGGTGGTCCGGCGCAAGACAACGGGCGAGTTCCCGCAATCTACCATCGAGCTGTTGCAAACCTTTGCCGACCAATCGGCAGTGGCAATCCAGAATGCGCGCCTGTTCGAAAACGTGGAGGCTAGGACGCGCGAACTGGCGAAATCGCTAGAGGACCTTCGCACCGCGCAGGACCGGCTGGTCCAGACTGAGAAGCTTGCCTCACTTGGCCAATTGACCGCCGGCATCGCGCACGAGATCAAGAACCCTCTCAATTTCGTCAACAATTTCTCGGCCATCTCGGTCGAGCTCATCGACGAATTACGCGAGGTGCTTGGCGGGGTTCATCTCGACAGCAAGCTGCGCGCAGAGATCGGCGAGATCACCGATACGCTGCAAGGCAATCTCGACAAGGTCGTGCAGCACGGCAAGCGCGCCGACGCAATCGTCAAGAACATGCTGCTGCATTCCCGGCAGGGTTCCGGCGAGCACCGGCCAGTGGACATCAATACCCTGGTCGAGGAGAGCCTGAATCTCGCCTACCACGGGGCACGGGCGGAGAAGCAGGGCTTCAACATCACCATGGAAAGGTCATTTGACCCGGCCGCTGGCGAGGTCGATCTGTTCCCGCAGGAGATTACGCGGGCGCTGCTCAACCTGATCTCAAACGGCTTCTACGCCGCCACGAAGCGCAAAGCTGAGGTCAATGGCGGCGATTACGAGCCTACGCTTGCTGCCGCGACCAAGAATCTCGGCGACAGCGTCGAAATCAGGATTCGCGACAACGGCACCGGTATCCCGCCCGAGGTTAGAGAGAAGCTGTTCAACCCGTTCTTCACGACAAAGCCTGCCGGTGAAGGGACTGGGTTAGGCCTGTCCATTAGTCACGACATCATCGTCAAGCAACATGGCGGGTCTATTGAGGTCGACACCCAACCGGGCGAGTTCACCGAATTCCGGATTGTTCTGCCGCGCGCGGGAGCGTCCCTTATCAAGTCGGGAGAACGCATGTGAACCCGCTCGTTCTCGTGGTTGATGATGAGCCCGATGTGGAGGTGCTGTTCCGTCAACAGTTCCGGCGCGACCTCCGCGCTGGCCGGTTCACCATGGAGTTTGCCCAATCCGCTCCCGCCGCACTTCAGCGCATAACTGATGCGACAGGAGTATCACTTATCTTAATCCTCTCCGACATCAACATGCCGGGGATGAGCGGTCTTGAACTCTTGCCCAAGGCCAAAGCACTGCGGCCGGATGTCCCGGTCATCATGATAACCGCCTATGGCGATGCGGAGACAAAACGCAGGGCTCTGGAGAACGGTGCTGAGGCGCTGCTTACCAAACCAATCGACTTCGGGATGCTCCGTAGCGAAATCGATATGTGCGTTGAACGCGCCGCATAACATCCCAATTTTGTTGCAGTGCATGAGTCCGTTCCTGGCCCACAGCGACGGTTAGTGCGCGCAGCGGCATGTCCGGAGTTGAGGTCATAGCGGAAGTCGCTTACGCTCACTCAAAATGACGTTCATGACCCAACAGCGACATTAGCCGACTTCTCAACGACCTGTGCCTGAACTCACACTCGGCCCCTTCGGGTGTGCTAGTTTGACCCGCTACGATGCCACGTCCTGAGCCTAGGGGGAGGCAGTGAGACGGCACTCCAAACCAGGCGGCCAGCCAGTTAAAACGCGACGCCGCAAAACGGCAGCGCCAAAGCGCCGCAATGCGCCAAAATCCGTGCGCAGTCGCAGCCCGTTTATTGCCGATCTGCAGGGGCAACTCGATCGTCGAACCCGCGAGCGCGACGAGGCGCTGGAGCAGCAGGCAGCCACCGCCGAGGTGCTCGGAATTATCTCAAGCTCGCCCAGCGAATTGCGGCCCGTGTTCCAGGCCGTGCTGGAGAATGCTACGCGCATCTGCGAGGCCAAATTCGGCAATCTATGGCTCCGCGAAGCCGACAATTTTCGCATCGCCGCAACACATGGCGCGCCGCCCGCGTATCGCCAATTTTTCGACCGAGAACCTGTCGTTAATCCCGACCCCAGAAGCGGTCTGGGTGTAATCCTGAAGACGAAACAGCTAATCCACATCGCAGATATCAAATCGCCGCCGACGTACAAAGATAAAATGCGGAACGCCACCATCAAGCTGGCGAACGCGCGCAGCTTGGTCGCCGTGCCGCTGCTCAGGAAAAATGAAGTTATCGGCGCGATCGCAATTTACCGCCAGGAAGTGCGTCCGTTCACCGACAAGCAAGTCGCCCTGCTGACGAACTTCGCCGCCCAGGCAGTGATCGCCATCGAGAACACGCGGCTGCTCGATGAACTGCGCCAGCGCACCGCCGACCTCACCGAGTCGCTGGAGCAGCAGACGGCAACGTCGGAGGTGCTGCAGGTCATCTCCAGCTCTCCCGGCGATCTTCAGCCGATGTTCGCCACCATGCTGGAGAAAGCGGTCCGCATCTGCGACGCCAAGTTTGGAAATATCTATCGCTGGGATAGCGACGCCTTGCACGTTGTTGCGACGCATAATACACCGCCCGCTTACGCCGAATATCGCCAGCGTTCACCGTTTCGTTCCGATCCGAAAACTCCTGTCGGTCGCATGATCGCGACTAAAACGGTGGTTCACGTCGTCGATTTTGCAGCATCGCAGCGCTACATTGAGCAACGCGATCCGAGCGCGGTTGCCGCCGTCGAACTTGGGGGTGTGCGGACGCTTCTGGCTGTCCCAATGCTGAGGGAGAATGAACTGATCGGTGCGTTGATCGTGTCCCACCAGGAGGTTCGTCCCTTTACCGACAAGCAGATCGAACTGGTAAAGAATTTTGCAAGTCAAGCCGTCATCGCCATCGAGAATACGCGGCTGCTCAACGAGCTGCGCCAGCGCACCGATGATCTCTCCGAGGCGTTGGAGCAACAGACGGCGACTTCGGAGGTGCTGCAAGTTATCAGCTCCTCGCCCGGCGAGCTGGAGCCGGTGTTCAAGGCCATGCTGGAGAACGCGACGCGCATCTGCGAGGCCAAGTTCGGCACCCTGTACCTCCGAGACGCAGATGCTTACCGCGCGGTTGCGATACACAATGCGCCACCGGCGTATGTCGAGGCACGCAAGCGCGATCTGGTGCGACCACCGCCGGATTCGGCTCTTGGCCAGATCGCCAAAACGCGCAAGGTGGCTCACGTCGCCGATATTACGGCGGTGAAGTCCTACATTGAGCGCGATTCATATCTCGTCGCCGCCGTGGAACTTGGTGGTTATCGGACGATCGTCGCCGTTCCGATGCTCAAGGACAATGAGCTGATCGGTGCAATCACAATTTGTCGCCAGGCGGTGCAGCCGTTCAGCGATAAGCAGATTGCACTACTTACGAATTTCGCCGCGCAGGCCGTCATCGCCATCGAAAACACGCGGCTGCTCAAGGAGCTCACGAAGCTGAACCAGCAACTTGAACAGCGCGTCGCGGACCAAGTAGGCGAAATCGAGCGCATGGGTAGGCTGCGACGTTTCCTCCCTCCGCAGGTAGCCGATCTGATCGTCGCGTCCGGCACAGAGAGACAGCTCGAAAGTCATCGCAGGGAAATTACCGCGCTATTCTGTGATCTACGCGGCTTCACTGGCTTCTCTGAAAGTTCAGACCCGGAAGACGTGATGGCACTCCTGCGCGACTACCATGCAGCCATCGGCGAAACCATCATCAAGTACAGCGGCACGCTTGAGCGTTATGCCGGGGATGGCGTGATGGTGGTGTTCAACGATCCAGTGCCAGTCGAGAAGCCAGCGCTCCAGGCGGTGCTGATGGCGCTCGAAATGCGTGACGTTATCGGAACACTGACCGAGAAATGGCGTCGGTTGGGACACGACATTGGTTTCGGCATTGGCATAGCGCACGGATTTGCGACACTCGGCACCATCGGGTTTGAAGGACGCTTCGACTATGCCGCCATCGGGACGGTATCCAATGTTGCTTCTCGCCTTTGCGACGAAGCCAAGCCCAGTCAAATCCTGATTAGCCCTCGTGTCTTCATGGCGGTCGAAGATGCCGTAACCGTCGAGCCAGTGGGCGAATTTACGCTCAAAGGCATCCGCCGTCCCCTGGCGGCTTACAACGTACTCGCTGCCGTAGCGTAAAAAAACCTAGCCAATGAGGGCGAGCCGCCGTACAGGCGAAGTCTGTTCCCGACCCGTTGCGGAAGCCGAGTTTGCACCGCAGCATTGGAGATCATGTTGATTTGTGCGCGGGGCGATCAGCCCTGGTCTCTACGGCGACCATGTGGGGCACCGCTACTCGATCACCTTCGATCCTTTAATTGTATCCGGACTGATCTTTATTCCGAGTTCTCTCGCCGTCCGGAGATTGAAGACGACATCATATCGGCTGTAGCGCTCGATCTTGAGACCGCTCGGAGTTGCGCCTTTCAGGATTAGATCGACGAAGCCGGCGGAGCGCTCGGCACAGCCCGGAACATCCGGATTGACTTGCAACAAAGCTCCCGCTTCACCGGATAACGCCTCGCTCATGGCAAGGGGAATCCGATACTTGAGTGACAAGTCGGCCAGAAGCTTGCGTTGAAAGAAAAAGAAAGGCCCCTGCAAACTTGTGACGGCATCAGCGCCATTCCGTTTGGCGTTGACGATTGCGGCTTCCAGTTCGTCGACCTTACTGATGTCGACAGTCTCCAGCTTGATGTTTGCCTTCAAGGATACGGCTCGCATGGCCGTGAGCAACTCGTCGTTACCAGGATAAGGGTTGACGAGAACCACCAGGGTTCGGGCTGCTGGAAGCACCTTCTTTAATATCTCGACACGGGCAGCCGCGGCTTGATCAGCAATCAAGTTCATGCCGGTCACATTGGTATCCGGGCGGTCCCAACTTTTTATAAGGCCCATCGAAACAAAGTCGCCGCCCGCCGTCGCACTCACAATCGGCACCGATTTCGTAACCTGTGCCGCCGCGACCAGCGCTTCTCCGGCCACCGCAACGATTACCTTCGTATCCTGTTCAACTAAATTTCTTAGAATTGACGGCAATTGATCGAGCTTACCCTCGGCGTACCGATATTCGATGGCTACTGTCTTTCCATCCTCATAGCCCAATGCCGCCATGCCCGCGACAACCGCGCTAATCGATGGGATCGGGCCTTTGGGTCCTGGATGTACGATGCCGACCTTGGGCAGGTCGGCCGCAAGGGATCGTCCTGCGGAGACTAAGTTCAACGCCGAAGCCGCCACCGTAGCAAACAACATTTGTCGCCGGTCTAAGTCGCGCATGGTCGAGTCGCTCAACAATTGCCCCCGTCGTGGGTATCGTCGGACGGGGGTGAATTTACGGTACGAACATAGAACTCCGCGCCGCTGGAAATAATGCGTTCCACCGGGGGGCGGCGATGCCGCTTCCTGCTCAGAACGAAGCCCCAACTTTTTTGCAGCGCAAGAGCCCGTTGTTGGCCTTTAGCGCCGGATCACGTTTTGATGGCTGACGGTCGCTATCGGAGTTGAAGCGGACATGTACGAGCCTGGGCGCTGACCATCTCAGTCGAGAATGACCCGTCGCGACACTTTGCTACGAGACTTTCGTGCAGTGCAGCATGGGTAGCGTGCTGGTTACCCAGGTTCTGCAATCGTGTCCTGGTAGGCGACCTGCTCCATAATCCCGCTCGCAAGAGCGGCGCGATAGATCGCCTCCGCAAAACGGCGGTCATCTATCACCTCATCGGGCGGCTTGCGGAGTAATTGCGGCGTATTGGCAACCGCATTCTCTATCAGTTCGATGTCAAGCGGCACCAGGACGCCAGCCGTCATGGCGAACCTCTCGGGAGTATAGATCCGAGTGGCCAACGCTGCCCCGTCCGGGAGCGAACTCTCAAGACCCTCATCGACCAGCCAAACCTCGCCGCCGCGGAACAAGTCCTTGACGATCAGTCCAGCGATAGGATGCCGGCGCACAATACTGATGATCGAGAAGCGCGCGCGCTGCATGGCCTCGAGCACGAGTAACTCGTCAGACTCCGGCGCCAGCCGTGCCGCTCTGGCATAGCGGTCAATCGCCCGGGAGCGGTCCTTCGGTGCGGTGTGGATCACAAGGTCGAAAGCCAAATTCAAGTCGTCAATGCTGTCGAGGACCAGCGTTTTGCCCTGAGCCAGGCCTATGCGCCGAGCCTGGGATATGACCGCATCCTTGGCCAGGAAATCCAGCGCGGCGGAATGATGCCGCTTGCTGATTTCTCGCAAATGGCGGTAGCGGGTAAGCACCTCGGCGCGACTCAACAAGGTCTCCGGCCTCACGACGGCCATGATTTTCCGAAGGACAGCGGCGGCACCCATGTGACCCCCATGTTTGACGATGGCGCGCCTACTTGGACAACGCCGCGGCGCTAAAGTTACAGTCCGTTTTTATTCCGGTACGCTGATTCGGGAAATTGGCGAAAACTAGTAATCCCAAGCCCAGCTGGGGGTAGCTGGTCTTTATCGAGAATTGCGCTCGTGCCCAAGCCTGCTCAGGCGTACGAGCCCGAAGTGCCCATAGAGGTGCGAGAGTGGATAGGTCCCGCCCCTGCGTCGCCTGACCTTGTGCTTGATGCGCAACCACCGGCTTAGAAACGACGCAATTGGGGGTAAACCGGAAGTCCCCAGCGCACGTCCAAACTTACGTGAATGACCCAACTCGGAAGAGGAATGTGCGTCGCAGCGCGCCCACCTATGCGTTGGGTCAGCACCACTGACTGATTGCTCCAGATCAATGCATCCCACCGTTGCCACGCTTTCCGCTTCGAGGTGGGCAAACAGTGGAGTTACGCCAACAGTCGGCGAATTTAGCTTATGACCATGGAAGACCTCAAAACAGAGATCGAGGTGCCCACATCGCGAGCGCCGGAGCCAAAGCCGGACGCTCGGCGCCGGAAGTTAAGGAAGATCGGCGGCATTATAGCCGGTGCCGCCGCCGTAGGCTCGGTCCTGGCCGGGTTAGCTGGCTATTGGACGACGTATCGCACTGTCACGAAGGAAATACTCGCGCCGGTGGCCAGCGTCGATGACAAGCTCGCTAAAGCGCCGCGATACTCGCTAGTCGTTCTGCCTTTCGCCAATGTGAGCGGTGACTCGGACCAGGACTATTTCGCACAAGGCGTTACTATCGATCTCACCACCGACCTCTCGCATTATTTGTCAGGCAGCTTCGTGATCGCCCCTACCACCGCTTTTACCTACAAAGGCAAGGCGGTTGATCCCAAGCAAGTCGGCCGCGAATTGGGCGTGCGCTACGTCCTGGAAGGCAGCGTGCAGCGGATCGGTGAGAAGATCACCGTCAACGCGCAACTGATCTCCACCGAGTCGGGCGCCCAAATCTGGGCC
>Ga0116118_1001442_pt1 | contig 12436 bp, 12 predicted proteins | sample June2015DPH_11_5_FD_89723 | JGI IMG/M metagenome (GOLD analysis project Ga0116118, IMG submission 89723) | Peatland microbial communities from SPRUCE experiment site at the Marcell Experimental Forest, Minnesota, USA - June2015DPH_11_40 | ecosystem: Environmental > Terrestrial > Soil > Wetlands...
CGGCCGGGCTCCCCGGGGAATTCCGTGCCAGCTGAGAGATTATTTTCTCGCGATCCCTGTTCGGGACCGTCAATGTTGCTAAGACAAGCTGAACCCAGGTTTGCGCTGTACCGGAGATAATACATGACCAGCAATCGTCAATTGCACCTTGGCGCCTTCATGAGGCCGGTCAGCATCCACACCGCAGCCTGGCGTTACCCGGGTGCGTGGCCGGATGCGAATTTCAATTTCGATCATCTTCGTCGTTTCGCGCAGACCCTCGAGCGCGGCAAGTTCGACGCCTTCTTCATGGCCGACCATCTCGCCGTGCTCAACATGCCGCTCGAGGCGCTCAAGCGCAGCGCCACCGTGACCTCCTTCGATCCGCTGACACTGCTGCCCGCGCTCGCCGTCGTGACCGAGCATCTCGGTCTGATCGCCACCGCGTCCACCACCTACAACGAGCCGTATCACGTGGCGCGGAAATTCGCCTCGCTCGACCATCTCAGCGGTGGCCGGGCCGGCTGGAACGTGGTGACCTCCGGCAATCCGGACGAGGCGATGAATTTCGGCCTTGAGGAACATGTCGAGCATGCCGAGCGCTATCGGCGCGCGCGCGAATTCTTCGACGTCGTCACCGGTCTGTGGGATTCGTGGGCGGACGACGCTTTCGTCCGTGACGTAAACGAGGGCATTTATTTTGATCCCGAGAAGCTGCACGTACTCAATCACACGGGCAAGTACCTCAAAGTGCGCGGCCCGCTCAACATCGCACGGCCGCTGCAGGGATGGCCGGCTATCGTGCAAGCCGGTGCGTCTGACGCGGGCCGTCAGCTCGCCGCCGAGACCGCCGAGGTCATCTTCGGGGCCGGCGGCAGCATCGCCTATGCACGAGAGTTCTACTCCGATGTGAAGCGCCGGATGGAACGATTAGGCCGTGATCGCGACCACCTGAAGGTTCTGCCCGGCGCCTTTGTCGTCGTGGGCGAGACCGCCGTCGAAGCGCGTGAGAAACGGGCGCGACTTGACAGCCTGGTACATTACGACAGTGCTATCGCGTCGCTCTCGATTGCGCTCGGCCACGATGCGTCGAGTTTCGATCCGAACGGTCCCTTGCCGCCGATTCCTGAAAGCAATGCGAGCAAGAGTGGACGCGAGAGAGTGGTCGAGCTGGCTGATCGCGAGCGTCTGACCGTGCGACAGCTCGCGCAGCGCGTCGGTGGCTATAGCGGTCTGGCTTTTGTCGGCACGCCGACCATGATCGCCGACCAGATGGAGGAGTGGTTCTTCACCGAGGCCTGCGACGGTTTCAATATCATGTTCCCATATCTTCCCGGTGGTCTCGACGACTTCGTCGACCGCGTGGTGCCCGAACTGCAACGACGAGGGCTTTTTCGGCTGGAATACGAAGGTCGCACGCTACGGGAAAATCTCGGCTTGCCGCGACCCGAGAACCGCTTCTTCCAAACTCGCGCGCGATAGTTCCAGGCGGCTGCCTCGTGCTCGGGCGACACTCGCTATTGGGTTCAGAGGCGCGATCGGGTGAGCACCAATAATCAACTCGGTTGCTCATGCTTACTCCACCGGCGGCGGCTCGAGAACATCGGTCGAAGTGGGAAAATTCGTTCGAGCATCCAAGCCACCCTCAAGAGTCGCGATCCCGCGCGGAACGTTCCGGAGCTTTCGCCGGTTCCTCTGAACCGTTTCTGGGGCGAGCCGTTTGACCCAAATCGCCAAGAGCGCCTTCGCCTGTGGAAGCCAAGGCCTCAATCGCGAATCGTGTGCTCCGTGCCCATTTCCCTCTCCGCCGGATTCTCGGAATCAACAGCTTTATTTCGAGAGAGTTGCGCTCCAGAGCGAGCCGATCGTAGAGCAAGCTCGTTTCATCGGTGTCGAGTAAGGAAGCGAGATAAAATGAGGGTCTGCGAATACTCACACCGCTGCACTCCATCCTGCGCCGATCTTGGGATGTGCAGCGCGACGCCGGCGATGTCGTTGCTCCACGCGAGGTGCGGTACCGTCGTCCCGGCGCTCATCGCTTGCATGGTCCGAGCGTAACGGCCGGTTGGCTGCGCGAAGTTCATCACGGAACGCCGCGACGTCGCCGCGCAGCATCAGCAGCTGTCCTGCCGTTGGGAGCCCGAGAGCCGGCCATAGATTGCCAAAAATGGCAGACGCGATTGCGTCGCCGATGCGCTGGAGACGCAGTGCTGCCTCAAACATCGGACTGGTTATTCCACCGATCAGGCGATTTGCGTAGAGCTGGTTGGCCGCTTCGTTTGCCCAGCTAATCCACGAGTCATACGCCTCCCATCCCGCGTCAGCGTTGGCCAGTTCTGCGCCCAGCCGCGAGTAATTGGTTTCCATTTCTAACTCCCCCGTTTTGGTTCTCGCCGCATGACGCAATTGGTTTCCGCCGCTCCTTAGCTCCAGCGACTCGCGATAAACGAGTCTCCGTTTGCTATGAGCGTGTTCAATGGAGGGTCGAGACCGAGAACCCTGAAAGCCTCTCCAACGGCGCGTCTGGCCCGGATAATCACTGCCTCTTCGGCAACCTGAAGATCGACGAAATCGTCATCGCGCGCATATACTGCGGTGGGCACCGTGCAGTACCCGAGAAGGCTCAGCAGGGGCCGCAACGAATGTTCCAGGAGCAGCGAGTTGCAGTCCCCGCGATCCGTGGCGGCGATGATTGCCACGTGGTCTTCCGATATGGAGACGGTCAGAAGATCGAGCAAATGTTTGAGCAAGCCGGTATATGAACCCTTGCAAATGGGAGTGCCAATGACCAGCAGGTCGGCTGCTTCGATCTTCTGCAGGACGACTTCAAGTTGCGGTGACGCATCTTGGCGCGTGAAAGTGAATGCAAGTTCCGGTGCGATTTCCGCCACATCGATTAGGTCAGTCGTGTGCGGCAAGGGCGCTACCGCCTGCTTGACGACGAACTGAACCAAAGCCTTCGTCAGCGAAGGGGCCGTTAATCCTCCCGAGATTCCGACGATTCTCATTTCCTGAAACTCCGAGCGGCGGCGGGAGCGGCCCGATTCACGTGTGTAGTTTGTTTATTAAGTTTCATTTAATCGATAGATTTACTCGATAATTACAAAACAGTCAAGCGATGACCAATTCGGGCTCTCGCCGCCAGCCTCGATCAGACTTTGGATAGGCGCACGTCTGGCGGGTTGCCCCTAAACGATAAATCATGTAAATCAATCAGCTTACTAGGTAAAACCGAACCGAAGGGGGAGGGCACCGATGCCACATTGGTACGAAGACAATTCACGATCGATTGGGCATACACCGTTGGTGCGACTCAACCGTGTCACCGACGGCGCACCAGCGACAGTTCTGGGCAAAGTAGAGGGGCGCAATCCCGCCTATTCGGTCAAATGCCGGATCGGTGCGGCGATGGTCTGGGATGCCGAGCAGCGCGGCCTGCTGGGTCCCGGCAAGGAGCTGATCGAGCCGACCAGCGGCAATACCGGTATCGCGCTCGCATTCGTCGCGGCCGCCCGCAACCTCCCATTGACGCTAACGATGCCGGACACGATGAGCCTTGAGCGCCGCAAATTGCTGCTCGCCTATGGGGCAAGGCTCGTGCTGACCGATGGCGCGCGGGGTATGAGCGGGGCGATCGCGAAAGCTGAGGAGATCGTGGCATCGGCGCCCGATCGCTACGTGCTGCTCCAGCAGTTCAAGAATCCGGCGAATCCGGCCATCCATGAAGCGACCACCGGGCCGGAAATTTGGGATGACACAGAGGGCGCCATCGATATTCTGGTCTCAGGGGTCGGTACCGGCGGCACTATCACGGGAGTCTCACGGTACATCAAACGAACCAGGGGCAAACCGATTGTTTCGGTCGCGGTTGAACCAAGTGCGAGCCCGGTTATCACGCAGCAAAGGGCCGGTCAGCCGCTGAAGCCGGGTGCGCACCGAATTCAGGGCATCGGAGCGGGGTTCGTACCGGAAGTCCTGGACCTCTCGCTGGTCGATGAAATCGAGCAGGTCACCAACGAGGAAGCGATACATTACGCGCGGCGCTTGACCCAGGAAGAAGGAATCCTGTCGGGTATTTCGTGTGGCGCCGCGGTCGCAGTGGCCGTGCGCATAGCCCGGCGCCCGCGCAACGCCGGCAAGCTCATCGTCGTGATACTTCCTGACTCCGGTGAGCGCTACCTGAGCACGCAACTATTCGAAGGCGTCGCTCAGACCAAAGGGATAGCGGCGTGAGCGGCGACCATAACGGCGGTCCGGGCGTGCAGTGGGACCTCGTGCGGATCGTCGCGGAACTGCGCAAGTCCCGCGGAAAATCGCGGGAGCAAAACAATGGCGACCGGGCGGTATTCGAAATGCCGTCGCGGGAAGCACTGCGGGCGATCCTCGACGGGTTGTTCGGCGTGCTTTTCCCGACTCACTTCGGCCTTTCGGATCTCACCGACGAAGGCATTGATTACTTTGTGGGACACACCCTGGATGCAACCTTGCGATCGCTTCAGCAGCAGGTGAATCGCGAGCTCAAATTCTCGTCGAGGCTGACTGAGCAAGCCCGTGCGCATCAATCGTTTGACATTGCGCGCGAATTTGCCGCACGCCTGCCGCGGGTCCGCGCGATGCTCGAGAGCGATATTCAGGCCGCCTACCAAGGTGATCCGGCGGCGAAAAGCATCGAGGAAGTACGCTTTTGCTACCCAGGGATAATGGGCATCACTCATCATCGCCTCGCTCACGAACTCTATCTGTTGGGCGCACCGTTGCTCGCTCGCATCATCGCGGAGATTGCCCACTCGGCGACGGGTATCGACATTCATCCCGGAGCCGAGATCGACGCGAGCTTCTTCATCGACCACGGCACCGGTGTCGTCATCGGGGAGACTGCGAAAATCGGCCGCCGCGTTCGCATCTATCAGGCAGTCACGCTCGGCGCGAAGAGCTTTCCCGTGGGCGAAAACGGCGCGCTGGTGAAGGGCATAGACCGACACCCGATTGTGGAAGACGAAGTGGTGATTTACGCCGGCGCGACTATTCTGGGTCGCGTCACCATCGGCCGCGGATCGACGATCGGCGGAAATGTGTGGCTCACGCGGGATGTCCCGCCGGGTAGCCAGGTTATTCAAGCCTTGGCCCGCAGCGAGGCCTACCACGAGGGCGGCGGAATTTAGCAAGAACATCCGTACCGTTGGGCGAACGTTATCGCGGGAACCAATTGATAATATTTTCTCATCATAGATCGAGAGCCCTAATACGGCGCTTCTCGGGTTCGCGCCTGCTCCGTTTGCCCCATATTTCCTATGCACTCAATTGTGCCATTAGATAGCTAGACTTTGCGCGATGTGGTTAGCGATCCACACAGATTGACATCTGTACTGTACGCAATCAGAAGGGGTCTTTGATGTGGTTTCCTTCATTCAGAATTGGTCTATGGGCTTACTTGACTAGTAAAAGGAAGGAGGAATGTATTGGTCACAGCCGATGATTATCAAACTGTGATTTTCGGTGTCAGATAGTAAATATTTAGTGAAAGGGGGCGACAGGTGATCGTACTTCAGTTACAGTATGGGGTCACTCAGCGGGTTAGTAGTCCGTACTCAGACCGCGGACCGATCAATTGATTCGTTCACATTTTTTTATTTTAAAGAGGATAAACAATGGCAGAACCGCAACGACCTTTAGCTCCGCACACACTCAGTGTTCCTGCGGCCAGGACGCTTTCGCACCCCACCCTGACCGTGCCGCAGATGCTGGCGGAGTCTCCGCGCTGGCTCCTGCATTTGCTGCCGTGGGTGAATGTTCCGGGTGGCGTATACCAGGTTAATCGCCGCCGCATCGTGCTTCGCCAGAGCGGTCGCATCGGAACTCAATTCGAGGGCGACGTTGCTCGTATCGATTCCGGCGCCCTGCGCGCATTGTCGCTTCTTAGAACGGCCGATGAGACATTGCTGACGGCAGTGGCGGGAATGTTGGTTGAGGAACGCCGTGGCGCAGACGAGGAACTGTATAAGGAAGGCGATGCGGGCGAGAAATTCTACATCATCGTTAAAGGCAAGGTCGAGATAACGACAACCGATGCGCACGGTGAGAAATTGCGCCTGGCGCTGTATGGCGACGGAGACTTCTTTGGTGAAACGGCGCTGCTCAACGATTGGCGCCATTCGACCACGGCGCAGACTATTACTCCTAGCGTGTTTCTCGTTTTGAACCGCAACCGATTCCAGCAGTTGCTCAATTCGTCGGCCGATCTGCGTGCGAGTTTTGAATTACTGCTCCGCCAGCGCGAGGAGGGTGGCGGTGTTAAGCATAACGAGTACGGGGAGGCTGGAATCGATATCGCCTCATACAACGAAAACGAAGAGCCAGAGTTGCAGCGCACCTTCGTCGACTACGATGAGTTGCCGCGCCAATATCAACTGCGGACTATCCAGACCGTCATCCGATTACATACTCGCGTAACCGATCTTTACAACAACGTCTATGACCAATTGCGCGAGCAGCTTCGCCTGACGATTCAAGGCATGAAGGAGCGCGAGGAGTCGGAGATTCTCAATGATCCGGAGCACGGCCTGCTGTACGCTGCGACTCCGTCGATGCGCATCAGGACCCGGTCGGGACCGCCGACCCCCGACGACCTCGACGATCTGCTTGCCCACGTATGGAAGGAGCCTGCATTCTTCCTGGCTCATCCGCGGGCGATCGCGGCCTTCGGGCGGGAATGCACCCGCCGCGGGGTTCCGCCACCGACCTTGCAGATTTTTGGGTCGCCGTTCCTAACGTGGCGCGGAGTGCCGCTCGTTCCTTCGGACAAGCTGCCGGTGAATCGCGCTGTGGGCTCCCGAGTTCCCCACGTCACGAATCGCGACGTCGATGGATCGGCCGGCCTGACCAGCATCCTGCTGATGCGGACTGGTGAGCCGAAGCAGGGCGTCGTCGGGTTGCATCAAATCGGGTTGCCGGGCGAGCAGATGCCAGGGCTGTCGGTACGCTTCATGGGTATCGATAACTACTCGACGGCATCGTACCTGGTCACGTTGTATTTCTCAGCCGCGGTTCTGACCGAGGATGCGCTCGGAGTTCTCGAGAACGTCGAAGTAGGCAATTATCATGACTACGAGGAGTGAAATCCCGGTTTCCGGTCTGTCCGGCGCCGGAGTCGGCCCGAGCGATCTGCCAGCGGTTGTCGATGAGGCCGATCTGGATCGGATTGCCAGAAGCCTGTTGTCGGCAATTCCGGGAGCCGCGGTTCCCGAGACCGCTATCGCGGCCGCAACTGCGGCTTCCTCGACCGCGATTCCCGGCATGACACCGAGTGGACTGCCCAGCCCGCCGTCATCAGTTGCTGGATTTCCCGGTGCGCCAGGTTTACCAAGTGCTGCATTCGATGCGGCCATACACCAGTGGTCTGTCATTTCGCCGACCGCGGCTGGCGCGGCGGCTTCGCACACCGCATTACCGCAAGCCACAAGTGCGACGTTGCCAGTCGCTATCCCGAGCGATGCTGCGTTTCCCTTGAAGGTCGACGGCCTGACGGGAGCCTTGCCGCGTATGTTCGATGATGCGGGCCCCCGAGTGGCGCCGCCGACCGGCACGCGATCGTATTATTTCCTGACGCCGGCATTGGCAACTCCTTCAGATACTCCGTCACCACAGTTCTCGCGACGCGCCTTCGATGTCCATGAGCTTCGGCGCGACTTCCCGATCCTGCAGGAACGCGTGCACGGCAAACAGCTCGTATGGCTGGATAATGCGGCGACCACGCAGAAGCCCCGCGCTGTCATTGACCGATTGGTGCGGTACTACGAGCACGAGTACTCGAACGTCCATCGCGGAGCGCATACGCTTGCGGCGCGTTCGACCGACGCGTACGAAAGCGCGCGCGAGAAAGTGCAACGCTTCCTCGGCGCCGGGTCCGCCAGCGAGATTGTGTTCGTGCGTGGCACTACCGAAGGCGTCAATCTGGTCGCCGCCAGTTACGGTCGCCGCTTCGTCGGCAGGGGCGACGAGATCGTGCTCTCAACGCTGGAGCACCATTCCAACATCGTGCCGTGGCAATTCCTGGCTGAAGAGGTCGGCGCGGTCATCCGTGTGGTTCCCGTGACCGATCGGGGCGAGGTCTTGCTTGGCGATTTCGAGAAAACCCTTAGCACTCGCACGCGCTTCGTCGCGCTGACGCACGTATCCAACGCGCTCGGAACGATCTTACCGGTGCGCGAGATGATCCATATGGCGCATCGGCGCGGTGCGCGCGTGCTGATCGACGGTGCCCAGGCCGTCTCGCATTTTCCGGTCAACGTGCAGGAACTCGATGCGGACTTTTACGTTCTGTCCGGCCACAAGCTGTTTGGTCCGAGCGCGATCGGCGTGCTCTATGGCAAGAAAGCCTTGCTCGATGAAATGCCGCCATGGCAGGGCGGTGGCAACATGATTCAGCGCGTGACCTTTGAGAAAAGCACGTTCGCGGATCCGCCCGGGCGGTTTGAAGCTGGCACTGCGGCACTCGCTCCGGCCGTAGGGCTCGGCGCGGCAGTCGATTACCTCGAGCGCATCGGGATGGAGAATGTCGCGCGGCACGAGCGCGAGCTGCTGGCGTATGGCACCGACAAGCTCAGCAGAATTCGGGGCGTGCGGCTTATCGGTACCGCACCTGAGAAAGCGGGAGTGCTCTCCTTCGTCACCGACCAGATTCCCGCCGAGGAAATGGGCAAGATCCTCGATCAGGACGGCATCGCCGTGCGCGCGGGACACCATTGTGCACAGCCGACGATGGATCGCTTCGGACTGGAAGCGACAGTGCGTCCCTCGCTGGCGCTATACAATACGCATGACGAAATCGATCAGTTGGAGCGTTCCATCCGCCAGGCGTTGCGGAAATAAATTACAGAGCGCTCCGAACAGGTGCGCCGATACTAAATTCCTAATCTCACCTTCGGCATCTGTGATAGCGCCTTCGCCGGCCGCGGGTGTGCTCACCGCCGCGATAATTGAAAGCGTCCTTCGCCACGCGATTAAGCTTAAACCGAAGACGCCGTATCGATGAAGGCATTGGGCCGTCCCGCGCGTCACTGCGGTATGGTCCGCGGCAGACCGCAGGGGCGTTGCGAACAACGCCCCAATCGAAGACGGAGGACGGCCCAATGCAAAGCTACTATGTCTCGATGTACACAGCCGAGAGAGCGTATTCGTAGTGGAGAACGAGGCGGGCGCGATCGTCGCGCGGGGGTCAGTATCGACGACGATCAACGGGCTGAAGCATTTACGCGACAGCTGTGGCCGGCCGGCCGCAACCGGCGTCGCCCTCGAGACCGGGACTTCGGCCTTTTTCGTGGCCCGTGAGCTGGCGCGGCTTGAGCTCAAGCCGATAGTGATCGATGCGCATGAGGTCAGGCGCAAGGCGCGGCGGCCCAAGCAGAAGAGCCATACCCGCGATGCACTGGAGTTGTGCGAGGGGCTGCGCCGCGGATTTTACTGCTCGCTAGTTCACGTGCCGAGCCCAGCGATCAGTGATCTGCGCACCACTTTGTCGCGCCGGCGCCACTTCATTCGCATCCAAACCGCTGAGGTCAACGCGGTGAATCGGCTCCTGCGCGGGGTCGGACGAAACAGCGCGCGGCGTGGCAGCTGCGCACCGACGCGCGCTGGCAGAGCCTGCTCACCGGCGACCTCGTCCCCGAGCAACTCAAGGACCATCTGCGCCATCACTATGCCGTATGGCGCCAGGCCGCCGAGCGGGCTCGTGCACTCGACCTCAGTCTCGGTGACAGCGCGCGCGAGCGGCGCGAGGCGGTGAAACGACTCGAAACGGTCCCAGGCGTTGGTCCGATCGTCGCCCTCACGGCGATCGCCGTCTTCGCCGAGGTTGGCCGCTTAACCAGAGCCAAGCACGCCGCCAGCTGCGCCGGTCTGGTGCCAAGTACCTTTCAGTCCGGCGAGCGTGATGCCCACGGCCACATCACCAAACGCGGATCGGCGGAGCTGCGTGCGATGCTCTGCGAGGCGGACCGTGCATCCTTTGCATCCTTACTTCGCCAAGGTTTGCACCCGGCGTGGCTACACAGCCGCAGTCTGCGCTCGCCGGCCAAGGCCGCCCTTGATCTGCTTGCCGAGTACTCAGTGATGGAACCGGGCGGAACCCTTTGTGGGGCGCACCACGCATCCACGGCGAATTATTGATGGCGCGGCCACGCCAACGTCTCCACGACACGGCTCTATGATCGCCAAAAAATGCGGCCGGAGAACAGACCGACGTTTAGGGTCAGATACTGAAGAAGGCTTATGACGCCTGCTTTTTCGAACCAGTCCGGAGCGGGCTGCACCAGGCGGGTAAGCCCCCCCGCGATCAGGGTTAGACAACCTTCCTCAAGAATCACGCTGCGGCCATCATCGCCTGCGACTTCTGCGTTATCGCGAGCGCCACTTTCCGGATGTTTTAGGTGCTCACAGTCATGGAACATGCTTCACGCCGAATCACTAACCAATCGAACTCGGGGTATTGATTAATAGGCCCCTGGCCCGAATCGGCCATCCCTGCGGACGCGGCAGAGGTTTGGTGGAGGATCGTCGGGGTCGCTCTGATCCGCGCTCCGGACGAAGCCGGTCTCATAGGACGGGCGCTCGATGCGCTCGATAGGGTGTGACCGCTGACGGGCCGGGTTGGTGGAAATCATGATTATTTCGCCCATCGAGGGCGACTGACCCAACGCGAGCATGAGCGCCTCGGCGCGGTCGGGCGAGCGCACCCCGCGTTGGCGCGCCTTCTCCTTGGGTTCGATCTTCATGCGGCCATGCGAATCGATTTCGTACATGATGTCGGCGAGCTGGCCGATGGTCTCGTCATCGGTGAGGCCGTCGATCTGGTCGTGCTCGAAGGCGTCGGCCAGGGTCTGGTAGAACTGCGCCTTCTGGTTGGCGAAGCGCTTGACCGGATCGTTCTCGTACGAACCGGGCCGGCTTTCGCATGGCATGCTGACGTTGACCAACTCGACCAGGAAGCGCTCGTCGCGCAGATGCAAACCGAAGTTGTGACCGATGCCGATGTCGTCGACCCGCACGGTACTAAGGCGACTACGATAAGGTGCGAGGAACCTGACGACCTCGCCCCGGGTGTCCTGGCCGCGCCAGGCGCCCATCTTGATGATTTTGTGTTGCCCCGGCTTGGACGCACAGAGATAGACCACGGTCTCGGCTTCGCCACCGCCGACGTCGACCCCGGCAATCAGGCTGGGGGCATCATCCTCGACCGGGTTTTTCAATGAGCGCTCCAGGGCGCGTTCGAGCCAGGCCAGTTTGATCAGGGCGTTTTGCGCTTGGTCAGGAAACTGGCCGCGCACCCGCGACATCCAGTTGGGTGAGCTGCGCTCGTCGCCATGCCACCAGACCTTGTGCTGATCGTAGACCCACCGCCTCGTAACCAGGTAGGGAACGGGATTCTGATCGAGCGGACCGCCTGCACCCGGATCCATCTGCAGCAATTGCTCGAGCGAGATGCCGGCCAGGTTGGGCGAATCGAACGCATCGACGCTGATGCAATTCCAGAGATCACGCTCACGGCCGAAGGCATCGAAGAATGCCCCTGCAGGCATGATCGGGTTGCCGGCCATGACCAGGTGGACCTTGCCGCCCGCCATGGCGCCGGCGATGGCATCCCAGATGCCGGACTCCAGGCCGGGCGCTTCGTCGGCGATAATGAGTAAATGTTTGCCGTGGTAGCCTTGGAAGTTTTCCGCCCGATTGGTCGACAGGCCGAGCGCGAAGTTATCCTCGCCCCGGAACTTGAGCTTGGTCGCGTTAATCTCCGGAAGGCCAAACTTCGATCGCGCCGCCGCTCGATGGAGCTCGGACCACAGCTGAGTTTGGACCTGACGCAAGGTCGGCGCGGTAGTCAGGACAATCCCGTCCTCATAGCGGGCCAGCCACCACAGCGCCGCATGCGCCAGCGTAAAGGTCTTGCCCACGCCGTGGCAGGCCTTGATGGCGGTGTGTCGGCGATGCTGAATTGAGCGCAGGATTTCGACCTCGCGTTCCCAGAGCGTCGCTCCGATCATCTGGCTGGCAAACCGCACGGGGTCGCTCATCACCTTCTGTAAATACTTCTTGTGCTTTGGCTTGAGTCCGTCCTTGTTAGTTTTCATCGGGAATCTCCTCTCGCATTTTTTAGTCTTCTTCGGGGATAGGCCCCATCTCTTTGAGCAACTGGACCAAGGTCAGCGGCTGGCCGTCCTTGCCGGTCAATTCATGCTTTTGCGGCGCCGCATAAGCGTGGATCTTCGCGCTGTGGTCGAGCAGCTTGAGGCCGATCTCGATCGCGCGCGGATGGCCTTTGCGGATCCCGGGTTGCAGATTCATGAACATTTCTTCCGCGCGCGCGGTGTCGAGTTTGCGCATTTCCTCGACCTCCAGCGCAGGCTCCCGGGCAATGCCCCTGCGGAACGCTTTGTGACAGGCCTGCCGCGTGATCGCGTAATCC
>Ga0116118_1001453_pt1 | contig 12385 bp, 8 predicted proteins | sample June2015DPH_11_5_FD_89723 | JGI IMG/M metagenome (GOLD analysis project Ga0116118, IMG submission 89723) | Peatland microbial communities from SPRUCE experiment site at the Marcell Experimental Forest, Minnesota, USA - June2015DPH_11_40 | ecosystem: Environmental > Terrestrial > Soil > Wetlands >...
GCGTATTCCCTCAACGTGACGGTGGTGCCCAGCGGTGTTCTGTACTACCTGACGGCTTGGCCGACGGGCTTGTCGCAGCCGCTGGTTTCCACGCTGAACTCATTCGACGGGAGCGTGGTGGCGAACGCGGCGATCGTGCCGGCTGGGACGAACGGAGCGGTCAGCATCTACGTGACGAACCCGACGCAAGTGATTCTGGACATCAACGGGTACTTCGCGCCGTAGGGGGATAGACTTAGGCCAAGGCGGAGTTGGATGCCGACTCGCACTTCGCCGCTGATCTCGGCGCTACGCGGAGCCGACGGCGTCTGGCGCTGGCCGGATCGCTACCGATAAGGCTCCTTAACGCTGGCGTCGAAGTGGCGTCACCAACGGAGGCGGTTGGAGGTACAATCGATGCCAGCCAGGATGGCAAAACGGAAATCCTGGTTGAGAAGGTCAGTATGAATCCCGCTGGGTGCCCCCCCGTCTTTCACGTTTTCCTGGTCAGGCCCTCGAAGTACGACGACGAAGGCTTTGTCATCCGTCACTGGCGCGCCGTGGTGCCCAGCAACAGCCTCGCTTGTCTGCACGGCCTGACCGAGGACGTTCGCGAGCGACGTCTGCTCGGTGACGTGGACTTGCGAATTCATGTGGTGGATGAAGCCGTGATCAGGATCCCGCTGGACAAAATCCGCCGCTTGAGCCACCGAACTGGAGAGCGAGTCCTGGTCTGCCTGGTCGGAGTCCAGACGAACCAGTTCTGCCGGGCAGCCGACATCGCCTTGACTCTCCGGCGAGAGGGCGCCGCAGTCATGATCGGCGGCTTTCATGTAAGCGGGATGCTCGCTATGTTTCCCGCGCTGTCGCCGGAGATCCAGCAACTCGCGGAAGCTGGCGTGAGCGTCGTGGCCGGCGAGGTGGAGCATCGCTGGGCGGACCTGCTCCTGGCGGCCTATCAAGGGCGCCTCCTACCAGTCTATCGGTTCCTGGATGACCCCCCCGATTTGCGCCACGCTCCTTGCCCCATCATCGACAAACGGTCCACGGCGAAGTTCGTTCATTCGAACTACGGCACTATCGACTGCAGCCGCGGCTGCCCCTTCAACTGCTCGTTCTGCACGATCATCAACGTCCAGGGACGCAAGAGCCGCTACCGGTCCCCGGAGTGCGTCGTGGACACAATCCGGCACTCGTTTCGGGAATCCGGCATTAACCTGTACTTCCTGACCGACGACAATTTCTCCCGGAACCCGGCTTGGGAAGAGATCTTCGACAGACTCATCGCCCTCCGCGAACATGAAGGCATTGCGATCGAGTTCATCATCCAGGTGGATATCCTCGCCCATAAGATTCCCGGCTTTGTCGAAAAGGCGGCTCGGGCCGGCTGCTGCGCCGCCTTCATCGGGATGGAAAGCCTGAATCCGCGGAATCTCGAGGCTGCGGGTAAGACTCAGAACCGAGTGCGGGAATACAAGGTCTCCATTGCGGAATGGCACAACGCGCGGGTCAAAACGTTGGTCGGCTACATCATCGGCTTCCCGCATGACACCGAGGAAAGCGTCAGGGATGACATCGAGCGGCTGATGAGCGAGATTCAGCCCGATCAGGCCAGCTTCTTCATGATGATGCCTCTGCCCGGTTCCAAAGACCACCAGCGCATGCTTCGAGACGGAGCCCCGATCGAATCCGACTACAACTGCTTCGATTCCTTCCACGAGAGCATGCCTCACCCTCAAATGAGGGACGGGGCTTGGACCCGGGCCTTTCGCGAAGCGTGGCGGAAGTTCTACAGCTTCCAGAACATGAAGGCCATCCTCTCCCGCACGCACCCCAAGCGTTACTGGGATCTCTTCTACAACTTCTTTTGGTACAAAAACTCCATCGCGAACGAGGGCACTCATCCCATGCTTGCCGGCTTCGTTCGCCTGAAAGATCGCGTGAGCCGGAGGGCGTGTTTCCCGCAGGAGAGCAGGCTCGCGCACCTGCGCCGCCGTATCTCCGACTGGTACGGGTTCCTACGGGGTGCGCTCCGCCTCACCCTGGAAATGGAGGAGCTATGGCTCGCGACGCGCAAGCGCAGCGAGACCGAACGCCGCGTGCTGGAGGAACTCGCGCGCATGCGGGCCGAGGTTCGCCGCAGCTTGCGGATCTCGGAACTCCAGGCGGCCTACATCCGGGCGAAGGCTTACATCCCGTCCATTGTGGTACCCTCGCGCCTCAGCTTGCTTTGGGAGAACGTTTCGCTCGGGCGCGCCGGCCGCCTTCGCGAGACGCGGCGCGACTTGGCGAAGTACTGGATTGGCGTGCGCTGGCAGGTTAGCCATGGCCGGATCGGGACCCTGCTGCGGCTCGACCGGATTGCCCTCAATGCACTCCGCGAAGTCCGGCTGGCGTCGGGGTTCTTCATGGAACTGGCTACGGCCGGGGCCAGCGCCCCGCAAGACCCGGACTGAAAGCCAGGCCGGCACGCCCGGGAAAGACGGCCAGATGTATGGTCCGGAAACCCAAAAAGGAGACTCCAGTTCACTGGACACTGCCACTCGCGGCGATGCCGCGCAGCAGGTATTCCATCGCGGTCGAGGCTTCCTGCATGCGATGAAGGTGCGTTGCGCTGTTTGAGAACATGAAGGGCGGACTGGGAACGCCACGTCGGCTTCCCGCCGCTCATCTGCCGACGCCACTCGGACGGGTCACGCCGAACCGAAATCTGCCCCAGAGTGCGGCCTGCGGCCATGCAAGACGCATACGACAAGTCCAGACTCGATTCTGACTACCAGGCCCGAAGATGTCGGGCGGTGTGTTCTGGAGAGACCTCCGGAGACCGCCCGAATGTTCCACTCAATCGGTCCCGATGGCTCGGCCAACTTCCGAGTGGACCACTCAGGAGCTGACCGGCTGAAAATGGGATGATGCTAAAGGGCCCCTTGATGAGCGTGCCACTTCAGCCAGCTACCGGCATGAAAGCATCCCAGGCAATCAGTTTCTGGAGATTTCAGCTCATGCTTCTGGCCGTGGGCCTCGCGGTCGCGGGCCTGTACTGGCTGATTCTCGGCCGCGCAAGCCTTGCGCCCCTTCTTTTCGCCCTCATTGCCGGCAACTTCATATCCATCTGGATGAGGGTTACCGCACAAGTCTACCAGCGCCAGACTTTCCCCTGGGACTGGTTGGTGTTTCTTGCCATTCTCATTCCGGGCAGCGTAATCGGCAGTTATCTGGCCTCTCTGGCGTGGCGCCTCGTCTCGGGGCGGGGAGCCGGGAGCCTGCTCGGGAGCGACTGGGATGACATTCAAATGGGCACGTTCGTGTCGCTGATTGCCGGGGTGTCGATCTACGTGTCGGTAAAGGGCCGCAACCGCCTGCGGGCTAGCAATCGAGAACTCGAAAACCAGGTCACGCTGGGACAGATCCAGCTGCAAACGCAGGAGGAGGATCTCACGGCGGCCCATGAAATCCAGGCCCATTTATTGCCTCGCGAAATCCCGCAGGTAACGGGTTTGCAGGTTTCCTGTGCGTGGCAGCCGGCGCGCTCCGTAAGCGGGGATTATTTCGACGTGCTGGCATTGGCGCCCGGGCAGCTCGCTGTTTGCCTCGCGGATGTTTCCGGCAAGGGGATCGCTGCCGCGCTGCTGATGGCGAATCTGCAGGCAGCGGTGCGGGCGTTCTCGCCGGGCATCACCGGACCCGGGGCATTGTGCGAGAAGCTCAACCAAGTCCTGTGCGGCAGCGTGGCGCCCGGGAAGTTCGTGACGCTGTTTTATGGCGTCATCGATAGCGAAACCCTGACGCTGCGTTTTGAGAATGCGGGCCATTGTTCGCCGATCGTGCTGCGGGGCGATGCGGCGATCGTATTGGCTGAAGGTGGCACCCCGCTGGGGCTATTCCCGCATGCGAAGTATGAGGAGCGGCGCTTCCTTCTGCAATCGGGCGATTGCCTGCTGTTGACGACAGACGGGGTGACAGAAGCAGCGAACGAAGGCGACGAGGAGTTCGGCGCCGAACGGGTGACGGCATCAGCTCGCGCCGCCCGGAGCCTGGGTGCGCAGGGCATCCGGACCAGAGTACTTGAGGACGCCTCGCGTTTCTGCAACGGCAACTTCCAGGATGACGCGTCACTCATCGTCGTCACGGTGGATTAGGGCGGCGTCACAACCGAACCAGAGCGGGTCAACGTTTACGATCCGCCTCGCCCTGCTCCCCGAAGTGACCCCTGCTGCCATCCACCGGCGGTTGGCCCTGGATCACGCGCCACTCGGAAACAATCCTGCGGATGCCCGCGTGCCGCCGCGCCAGGTTGCCGTCCGACGCACAACGGGCACAACGTGGTGCGCTTGCCGCCGCGAGGAAAGCTTCCGATAAGGCCGCATATCGTTCCGTTTCACAGGTGGATGAGGCTCAACTCCAGGATGTCCGGATTCGCAGTGCGGACCAGTTGAAGAGTGGCCTCCGGGGGGGTGGTTTCGAGGTTTAGTCGGGCAACGGCCGCTTCGGCGCCTTCGAAGACCACATTCTCCATTTCCTGAACGTTGATCTTTGCCGCACTGATGGCATCGAGCACCGAGGCAAGCACGCCCGGCCGGTCGAGATGCCGCACCACCAGCGCGCAGGTGGCGGGCGTCTTTCGGGCAAGATTCACGACATTCGGCGGCTTGCCGGTCTCCTGGAATATGCGCACAATCCGTACCGCCTCCGCCGCAATGGCCTCCTGTGCCTCTTCGGTGGACGCGCCGATGTGGTGAGTGCCGTAGATCGCCGGTGTCTGTGCGATCTCGCTTGTGAACGCGCCCGTCGCGCCGGCTGGCTCATCGGCGAAGACATCCAGACCCGCGCGAATGCCCTTTTCCCGAATCGCGACCTTCAGTGCTTCCTCGTCGACGATTTCGCCGCGAGCCGTGTTGATGAAGTAAGCGCCCTTCTTCATGACCGCAAAAAAGCCGGCGTCGCACAGCCGGCGCGTTTCCGGCCCCAGAGCAAGATGCACGCTCACGATGTCGGCCGTCGCGGCGACTCCGCGGGGCGAATCTCTCCGTTCAATGCCGAACGCTTCCGCTCTTTCCGCGCTGAGACTGCGGCTCCACGCCACCACTCGCATCCCAAAGGCTTTCGCGCGCGGTATCATCTGGCTGCCGATGCTGCCCACTCCCAGCAAGCCCAGAGTGCGGCCGAACAGCCCCCGAGCCTTCGAGAATTCGGCCTTGTTCCACTCGCCGGCGCGCAGCGAGATCACGTTGTCCGCTATGCGCCGGTCGAGCCCCAGAATCAGCGCGAACGCCAACTCCGCCACCGCCATCGAGTTCTTTCCGGGGCAGTTCGAGACGTAGATGCCCCGGCGGGACGCCGCCGCCAAGTCGATGGTATTGTAGCCGGCGCCCGCGCGGACCACCAGCTTGAGCGGTCCGGCCGCCAGCACAGGCTCACCGACTCTGGTCGAGCGCACTATCAGCACATCCGGCTTGAACTCGGCGACCCGCTCGGCGAGCGTCTGGTCCTTCAATCCAGGTTCACAGGAAACCTCGCACCTGAGCCCGGCCAGGCCGTCCAGCCCGGACTGCTCGAACTTGTCCGCTACGAGTACTCGCATGGGCCGCCTCCCCAGTCGTCTCTCGACTCCTGGCTGCAGTATCAGTGTACATCTGCCTGCCTCTGTTTTCGGTGGACGGAAGGGCTGTTGCCGCCAGGAATCGGTAAACGCTGCGCGACAAGGCGGGACCTATTCTGCCGGACCGTCGTTTCGGCCAACTTCCGGATGACCGATCATGTGGGAGTTGAGACTCTTTGGGTCAACAGTGCGGCGCTGCGTTTCGGCAGGGAGATGACGCCGGAGTTCAAGCGGGCAGCTTGGAAGCTGTACTGAACGGCGGATGCGGGTGGTAGCCGGTGAGGTGCTTGTAACTCTCGAGCGCGTTGTAGAGGATCGGACAGAGCGCGGCCCAGCGGGCGAGCGACGACGGACGGCCGCCAAGCGAGTGGGTGCCGACCGCGACGTGGGGGAAGTCGCGGCACATCTTTGGGCGGGCTTCGTAGATCATGCAGAGGTTGCCGTCCAGGAACACGCACCCTTCCCCCGAACTCAGCAGGGCTCGTGAGGCGGGCGCGTCGGGATCAGGCGCTGTGTAAAGGCGGGCGACTGCCTCCGGCCTGGTGCCCAGGCGCCAGGCGATGTTCTCGATCTCCGGCTTGTTGACGGAAACCACTGAGTGGCGGCAGCAATTCGCGCAGGCGGTGCAGTCAACGTGCCGCTGCACGTTGCTAGCCAGGATACGGAAAGGCCTGTCGGGGTAATGGTGGGCACAGAGGTAGCGGCGAAAGGCGAGGTTCTCTTCCGCCTTCGCGGTTCCGAGCCGAAAGACTTCGGCCAAATCGGTAACCACGCCTAAGACTACTCCTGAGCTGCGGGGAAGGCAAGCCGAGGGCGACCTCAAGCGCTGTCGCGGAGGCGGCCGCTGCAAGCCGCGTCTGACGCCCAGCAAAACAAGGGACCCTCTCTCTGGGAACTCCGGAAATGGTTCCCTTTTGATCCGCCTTGAGCATCACGCAGCCGCGGGGGTCGAAGGGGCGCCTGAATGAACGGTTCCTCGTTGGACTTTCGTCGAGATTTCCAGCCACGGCGAGTAATCGAACTTTGCCGCCGCTTCATGCCGACTGGTGAGGCAGACTCGCTACTACTGGCTGCTGCTGGCCCAGAGCCATCTGACCAGGCGGCTCTTCGGGGCGATGGTAGGAAGGATCGCCGTGTTGCCGGTGCCGACGGGGTAGACGTAGGCGATGGGCGCACCGAAAGCAGGCGGCCAGGAGGTGAGGGTTGGCGAGGTGTTTGTGGAATGCGCTGAAAAGACAAGGTTTCCGGGTTCTGGGTTTTTCTGGCAGGGCGACAACCGCGCCTTGTTGGAGCGAAGACGGCTCTCAGAAAAAAGAGCGTAACTCGCCGGATCAACAGATGGCGGCTGGGTGTATACTCGACACTAGCCGGCAGTCCAAAATGGAAATTCCGGCTGAAGGCAAACGCTGGAGCAAAAAGTATGTTCCACTTACTCTGGTATGTTCTTATCGGGCTAATCTCGGGGGTGATCGCGAAATCGGTGATGCACGTGCACATGACGATCTTCTGGACGATCGTGCTCGGCATCATCGGATCGATCATCGGCGGCGGCGTTACCCACATGTTTTCGCGCCCGACAAACGAACGATATCATCCCGCCGGCCTCATTTTTTCCACACTGGGCGCGATCCTGGTTCTCTTCATTTGCTATAAGCTGAAGATTCATTTTCCCCAAGTCTCCCCATTCTAGTGTAGTGCGGCCTAAATAGTAACGATTATCCTTCGCGCGTCGTCTTTACAATGGGAGATCAAAGACGATGCGTGTGGCGCGACCAGTGGTGCTGAGTACGGAGGAACGAGACCTGCTGGAATCTCGTGCCCGTGCTCGGAGCGCTCCGGCGCGGAGCAAGCGCGGTACCGTTCTGTGACCCGCGGGACCCTACCGGGCTGGCCACGCCGAATGTTCGGCTTCCCACACCCGGGCAGGCATGTCCCCACGGTTTCTTCAGACTCCCTGACCGAGGCGGGATCTGAGGATCTGGCGAAGGTGGTCGTGGACCGCAGGCTTGACGACCGGGCTGGCGCAGCAAAGACTGCACTCGCCGTGGCGAATTCTGCACGCGGCGACGATCACACCCGTATACAGGTTCCTCCGCCCTTGATACCGCGCAAATTGCCGGTTCCGCCCGAGCGCGCCCCCTGGCCGGAAGGGGTCATGCTTGCATCTCCGTACGGGCGCCTCGGTTCTCTGTTAGCGATTGCATCTCTTACGGTTGAATAGTCGCCCTCAGGACTTCCGGCCCGCTTGGGCTTGTCGCCCTCGAATCCTGCTCGGCGGTAACAAACACATCGAAACTCTTCAACGGAGTGGAGGTTTCGAAGGTCGCCTTTAGGTTCTTATCCATTTTCAGTTGGCCCTGATTCTGGGCGTTTCCGTCCCGTTCCCGCAACCAAACAACATATGCAGATGCGCGTGGCGTCAGGTTTTCAAGATTGGCGAGATGCTGAACGCTCATCTTCAGTCTCGTGTTGCCGTTGTCGTCCTTGCTGATCGCGACCTCGGCCCGAGCACCAGGAACGATAGACGCTGCAGTCATTGGGTACTTCTTGGCGGCGTACGCGACGATACACAGCAGCGCGGACGTCAAACAGATTGTGTAGAGCTTTCGCATCGGACACCTCATCCTTAGGTTCGTACAAACTCAAAGTCGGTTAATCTCGCTATCGGTTCACATGGTCGGGGTCCAGGATGCCGCAACCACATTCCTTGTGCATGCAACGTTCGAGAAGCAGACCGCCGAAGGCCGCAATGCCGAACCTGCTCCGGCCTACGCGTCTGATGCAGAACTTCCCTTTCATCCCGAGCGACTCCGGCGGCCCGGGTGGGGACTGGTTCCGCCTTCTTCGCCCGGTTGGGTTCCCCTTCGCCGCCACACCCTATCCGGCCTATGCAATCAGGCTTCCAAGGAGCCGGGCCGTATCCAGGGTCTGGCCCGTTTGCGGTACACGTGTCGGCGGGCGCCAGCTCAAGTCAATAACTTGGGGAACCCGTTGCGGCGACTGGCGCTGCCGACGAGGATCGACAACGGGTCGTTGAGTCCGCAGAGATAGAATCGTCCAATCGGCCCATTTCCCTGGCGACAAATCCCCTTGCCACTAGCTTCGTTTTGGAGAAATCCAGCCGTTTCCACGTTTTGGCTTGATGTCCTCGCCACCCCGAGGTAAGGTCCAGTTAGCTAGCGATATGGCCCATTAAGAGGACTGAAATGAACGAGTTAACGTTGGCGAACCGAGCTTCAGACTGGCAGCGGCTGAAGGCTCTGGTCCTGGATAGCGTTTCTTCCCCGATTACCCGGCGGGTCTACAATCTCGGGCTGGACGAGTTCATCGCCTGGTACGGCCAGGCACCGCGGCCCGGCTTCACGAAGGCCACAGTCAACGCGTGGCGAACGGAACTGGAGGCCCGCGGCCTTGGCTCGGTATCCATCAACGTCCGGATCACCGCCGTTCGGAAACTGGCGGTCGAGGCGGCAGACAACGGGCTGCTGGCGCCGGAACTCGCGGCCGGCATCACGCGCGTCAAGGGCGCCAAGTCAACGGGCGTGCGGGTCGGGAACTGGCTATCCATCCAGCAGGCCCAGAAGCTGCTGAATGCGCCGGACGTGACTACCAAGAAGGGACTGCGCGACCGGGCGATGCTGGCCGTGCTGCTGGGCTGCGGATTGCGCCGGTCCGAGGTAGCCGCGCTCACGGTGCGGCACATCCAGCAGCGGGACAACCGTTGGTGCATCGTGGATCTCGTGGGTAAACACGGGCGCGTGCGCACGATCCCGATGCCGACTTGGGTCAAGGTCGCCATCGACGCCTGGACCGCAGCGGCCGGCTTGACAGAAGGCCACGTGCTGCGCCCGGTAACGCGCGGCGACCAAGTTCAGGGGGAGCGCATGACGGAGAAGGTCGTCTGGCAGCTCTTGCAGCCGTACGCGGTGGCTGCGGGTGTCCCCGGAATCGCACCCCATGACCTGAGGCGCAGTTGCGCCAAAATGTGCCGAGCCGCCGGCGGGGAGCTTGAACAGATCCAGCTGCTGCTGGGGCACGCGTCGGTCCAGACCACCGAGCGCTACCTGGGGACCAAGCAGGATCTGGTCCATGCGCCGAACGACGGGATAAAGCTGCGGGTGGCGGTGTAGCCCTCCTTCCGAGACCTCCCCGTGCGGGAGGCGCTCACCTACGGAGTGGGCGTGGAGGGTGCGGCGAGGACTGGCGCGGGAGCATCGGACCGCCGGCCGTCGTCGTGGCTGCTTCTCCAGCACCCACAACGAGCTCTGCTTGGCGGCCCACCCGCTATCTGGTGTTCCGGGGCGCGTTCGCGCTCCCTATCCAGCCGCCGATCCCGTGACGTTGAACGTTGAGGGGAACCGCTTTCTCATCGAGCGCACGTCTACACTTTGCGAATGGGTCGAATTCAAACGCCACCGACTGACCACCGCCCACTGACAGCGCCCCAGAAGACTGGATCTCCCCAAGAAGTCGAGCTGCTGGTGGGCGGGATTCGGATCGAGACGATTCGGAATGGCGAGAAACGAGAGAACATCGTGACCGTGGCCTACCGCTTTCCCAGTGCAGTTGAGAAATGCACGGACACGGATTCATCGCCGCCACCAGCATGAAGTGGGCGGGGAAGGAGAGCGTCATGGCCGCGCGCGCCAAGGTGACCGCTCCGTCCTCGATCGGCTGCCGCAGCAACTCGAGCACGTTCCTCGGGAACTCCGGAAGCTCATCCAGGAACAGGACGCCGCCGTGCGCCAGGCTCACCTCGCCGGGGCGCGGGATGCCGGGGCCGCCGCCGATCATGCCGGCGTCGGAGATGGTGTGATGTGGCGCGCGAAAAGGACGCTGCGCCACCAGGCCCGTGCCGCTGGGCAGGATTCCGGCCACGCTGTGGATCTGCGTGGTTTCGAGGGCCTCCGCGAAAGCGGGGCAGGGCAGGATGGCCGCCAGGCGCTTGGCCAGCATCGTCTTCCCCGAGCCGGGCGGACCGATCATGAGCACGTTGTGCCCGCCCGCGGCCGCCACTTCGAGCGCGCGCTTGGCCGTGGTCTGCCCTCGCACGTCGCGGAAGTCCAGGCCGGCCGCATCCTGCTCCGGCGCCGGCGGAACGCTGCGCTCCACCGGCGCGAACTGCTCCGGCTGGTTGAGCAGCGCCACGGCGTCGGCCAGGTGCTTCACCCCGAACACGCGCACGCCTTCCACCACCGCCGCCTCGGCCGCATTCTCGGCCGGGACCACGAAGTTCGCGATCCGCTCGCGTCGCGCGCTCACGGCCATCGAAAGCGCGCCGCGCACCGGGCGTATCCCGCCATCGAGCGACAGTTGACCCGTCAGCAGATATTCGTCCGAGCGCCGCACAACTCCCATTGCGCCCAGGATGCCGAGGGCCATCGGCAGGTCGAAAGCCGCGCCCTCTTTGCGCAGGTCCGCCGGCGCCAGATTGATGGTCACCGACTTGTTGGGATAGCCGAAGCCGGAGTTCATCATCGCGCTCTTGATGCGCTCGCGGCTCTCGCGCACCGCCGTGTCGGACATGCCGACGGTCACGAAATCGCGCGCCGAGCCGGCCGGATACATGTCCACCTCGACGTCGATCGGGTGCGCGTCGATGCCGAAGACGGCCGCGCTACGCGTGCGAAAGAGAGGCAATCAGACGATAGTGGGGAGAGCGGGCGCTCTTTCTCATGCGAACCCTCGGCTCGCGGCGACCCTGCAGCCCCGCCCCCGCCTGCGATATCGTGGAAGTCCCCTATGATCCGAGTGGATAGGATACGGCCACTTTTTTGCATTCTTGTTGCCTTCACCTGGATTGCTCTCAGTGGCTGCGGCGGTGGTGGTTCGTCGAGCCCAGCTCCGACTCCAACCCCAACCCCGACCCCGACGCCAACCCCGACGCCGCAATCGCTCAAAGTGACAGCTCCAGGGACCTCGTTGACCGTTGGCGACAAGGCTCAGCTCAGCGCCATCGTCACATACAGCGACAGCACCACCAAAGACGTGACCGCCGCTGCGACTTGGAGCTCAACGCCCGCGTCCGTCGCCGGTGTTTCCAACTCCGGATTGCTCACCGCTGTTTCCAGCGGCTCGGCCACTGTGGCGGCGACCTTCGATTCGCTGAGCGCCAATCTGCAGGTGTTCGTTTCGGTGGGGTTGGTCACGCCCGGGAACGCGGGGTTCTCGTGGGAGAGCGTCGACACCCAGGGCATGGGCTACGTCACGGGACTGGTCGCGCATCCGCTGGTTCCCAATGACATTTACATCCGCACCGATGTCGGCGGCGCCTACCGGTTCGACCGCGGCAACCAATACTGGATTCCCCTGCTGGACCAGTACGGCAGACTCGAATCGGAAATCTACGGCGTAGAGAGCATCGCAACCGACCCGGCCGATATCGACACCGTCTATATCGCGGCCGCCCACGGTCGAACCATAACGGGCTCGAATGTATTTTCGCCCGCCGAGGTGCTGGTCTCGCACGACCGCGGCACAACCTGGAGCGACACGGGCCTCGCGCCGCAAGCGCTGTATATCGGCGCCAATGACGACTATCGCGGCACCACCGGCGAACGTCTCGCCGTAGATCCAAACCAGCCCAGCGTGGTTTACTTCGCCAGCCGCCAGAATGGCCTCTGGCGGGGAATCGACTCCTCCGCTCCGCCCATAAAGAACTGGTCGCAGGTTGGCGGAGGACTGCCGGCCAGCACCGTATCCCCCGGCGTCAGCTTCGTTCTGTTCGACCCCAGCGCGGGCGTCACCGGCACGGGCGCTACGCGCAACCTGTACGCCGGCGTTTACGGGAGCGGCGTCTGGGCCAGC
>Ga0116118_1001477_pt1 | contig 12251 bp, 16 predicted proteins | sample June2015DPH_11_5_FD_89723 | JGI IMG/M metagenome (GOLD analysis project Ga0116118, IMG submission 89723) | Peatland microbial communities from SPRUCE experiment site at the Marcell Experimental Forest, Minnesota, USA - June2015DPH_11_40 | ecosystem: Environmental > Terrestrial > Soil > Wetlands...
CCGCTATGCCCCGAAAGGAAGTGAGCGTCCGCTAGCTCTTAGCTTTTTTGTTGCCGCTTGCGCAATCGTACCCCAGGCCCACCACCATTCTCGTCGATGAACTCGACACCGGCCAACTCAAACGCCTGTCTAAGCACCGCAAGGGTCGCCTGACGCGATTCAGCGCCCTCACCCTCAAACAGCCGAACCGTAGCCACGCCGATCCGGGCTGCATCTGCGAGCTCCTGCTGGGTCCAGTCAAGGAGGCCTCGGGCGGCTCTGCATTGGGCAGGTGTAAGCATGTGTCATGGAGGATCAAGGTCGGTGAGTCGGGTCAATTCGATTGTTTTTCAATTGACTCCGGGTTCAATCGTTTTTATACTATTTGAGTGATTATCAATCGATAAGAGATGCAAATGACAGAAAATCCGAGGGTGGCTCATTGCCGTTACTTTATCGGCGGCTCGGACGCCCGGGTCATCATAGGCGATGACGAGGCCGCCCGACTGCGCCTTTGGCGGAAAAAACGCGGCGAAGTCGAGCCCGAGGACCTCTCAACGAACCTTATCGTCCAGCTCGGGCTCGCCACCGACCCCGGAGAGGCACGCCGTGCGCCGGATCATGCCAACCCCGCGCAAGCACCTATTTGGGGGATTTGCCCGTAGGCGGCTTCCGCAGGCGCACGCCAGGCCCTCCGCCGTTCTCGTCAATGAACTCAACTCCGGCACGTCTCAGTACCCCCTCGATTGTGGCCAGCGTTGCTGCATCGCCCGCGTACCGGCCGACCTCAATATTCGTGATGGTGTTCCGATGGAGCCCGGTTGCCTTCGCGAGGTCCCGTACCGTCCAATTCAGCGCTGCTCGAGCCATTCTTACTTGTGCACTTGTCACAGCTCATGACCTGTGCTATTGTCACATGTGCCAACGACACAGTAAGCGATAGCAGGTATCCTGGAGAGTGTCATGTCAGAAGGTTCAGCAATCGATCTTCAATCGACCGATGGGACGTACCCCGCGGCGATCAAATGCGGCATCAGAATCTCTGCCACGGCGCGGCGTTTATCGATTGCAAGTGCGGCGTTTCCACTTGTGCCGACCTCATGCAACCACGTGCCACACCATTGCAGCGGTCCGTCATGCACCTCAATTCCAGCCTTGTAAGGCGTGAATATCGATTGGGCTTCCTGCAGGGTGGCGCGCTTGAAAAGACGATATAGAACATTCCAGTTTGCGCCACCGGTATCCAGGCCGATAAACCAGTCTTGACCGAAATCCAGCTGCTTGTCACTCACAGCATCAAATCGGAACATACAATAACCTGCCCACAGAAACCAGCGCTGACCTGCTTCACGTATCACTCCGAAGAAATTCTGTATGTCCAACAGCGCAAACGGATCATCCGGGGCAGTCGGAAAAAGGTCGTCGTCAATAAAGCCGAAGGCTCTTGGAGCCCCCGGACACAGAACATTGCGCCACACCCAGTTCAGGGCAATACCGTGTGAGCGACTGGATGAGCGCCAAGGATTCCGCGGCAAGCGTAGATATGGAAGTTCACAGCGCGCCGCAACGGCCGCGATCTCCGCCGCTCTTTCGTCCGAAGAATTGTCAATGATAATATGGAGGGCTCGCGGCACATAGTGGCGAATAAGTAGCGCCTGCCAAAGGATGGCTTCGGGATCATCGAACGCGATCGTCACAAGCACGTCACGGCCGGCAATAATACGCACAACCGCTGCCAAATCCCCGCCGCGCGCCGCGCGCCGCCCGTAGCGCTGATTGATCCAGCGATATCTCAACGTCTTCAGCATTTGGGTTAGAGGACGAAGCCGCTTCCAATCGGCTATCGTGTACTCACGGATTGGCCTTGGCATAGAGCGTTCCGGATATCGTTCATAAGGCGGGTCTTAGGAAACATGTCCGAAGGTTCAGTTTATGATGAACGACAGTGCACAATCGAATCTCCGTCGCGCCTTGAGTGGCGGTCTGCCCTCGGCCGAAGCCACATTTTCGTGCAACCTCAACCTACGAAAGTTGGCCGCGCCCGAGCCGCCAAGAAATGGATAATTTCATCACTCCCTGACATCGAGGCGCCGAATGCGCGATAACTAGCGAACTAACCGGTCGTCGTTTCACGTGCGTAAATCAGCTCCTCGAGGACAGCGCTGATCTTACGGGCGGTATCCGACCAATTAGGAACGCGTCGTACGGCGAGAATGCGCTGTTCCATAGCGGCACGTGTTTCCCCATCATTGGCTAGTCTCATCAGTTCACCGCTCCAAGAGACCAAATCATAGGGATCGAGATGGATGCCGAGTCCCTGGCCTGCTTCGGGTAGCGAAGACCGATCTGACGCAATGAAGGTCTTACCGTAGGCCAAGCTCTCGGTTAAAGGCAATCCCCAACCTTCGTACCAGGAAGGGTAAAGGGTAAAAAGACAATGCGCATAAAGCCAACCAAGCTCAGCATCGGAAGCCTCTTGAATTAACGTGATGCTATCGGCAATCCAAGGATCGTTTCGTATCATGTAAAGCAGGTCTGCACTGCCAAATCCGGGGCGTCCTACAACGACCAGATGAGGGGCATCTGGTTGCCGCTCTAGCGCAAAACGTTGCCAAATTCGGTACAACAAATCGAAGTTCTTCCGCGACTGAATCGTGCTTACGCAGAGCACGTAAGATCGATTTCCAAGCGCCGCGATCGCAGCCGGTCTACTCTGCGTGGATTCTCCAAGAACATCGACACCAAGTTCAATTTGTACGATCCGCGTCGGAGAGACACCTGATACGAACCTAAGAAAATCTTCAGTTGTCGACTTTGAAATCGTGAAAATAACATCAGCGCTTGTGCTGAGAAACTCGACGTAGGCTTGGAAGCGGGTCTTGAAGCTACCAGCTTCAAAAAATTGCGGGTGAATACAGGGAATCATGTCTTGCAGCACGGCGGCGATATGCACTTTCCGATTTTTCTTCAGCTCATGCAGGACAGAAAAATCATGACGGCTCCAGTTTTCGCCAGCGAGCAGAATGGTGTCGCCTGGCAGCGCGGTTGGAAACCGAGAGTATTGCCCGCGCACACTAACGGCGATTGCCCTTATCGAACCCTTAATCAGTATACGCGCGCTCCGCTCGACGTTTCGAAGGAACCTGCGGAAACTTCCGCGGCTATGATCATGCGGCGGGCGCGGCCCTGCCTTTACGTCTAGCAACGGAGGATCTTGAACAGTCGAGAATCGGCTCATCACACGGCTGTAGTAGCAAAATCCAAGGCGGCCCGGTGGTAAGCAGGCAGGAAGTTCGCGGATAAGACCTCTTTCGATTCGCGTGGTCCCGTTGTGGACCTTTCCACTCGATTTCGATGTCGTAATATCGAGCCATACACGTGGGCGCCTGCGAGGATGTAATTGCATCAGTCTATTATTACATCGCCATCATGCCGCAGCAAGTCTGGACCGACCCGGCCGCTGGACCACATGCATGCGCCCCAAGTTAGGTGCGTGGGCGCGCCCGGTCTGCAACTGAACGGCGTCGACGAGATTTCGATCCAAAAGTGTCGATGCCTCCGGTTGGCATTTCGGCGCGGTACACCCTTGTTGAAAAATCGACGGTGCAATCGTCGCAACGCTGATCGAAATTCACTTATAGTTTCCTACCGCAGTGAGACGAAGAAAGTCCGAAGAAAGCGGGACATGCACATGCGCTATAATCCGGCCGCAGAAATATGCGTACATCGATTGAAGCGGCAGTATGAGTGGAATTTAATCGAACGATCAGGCTGTTCGCCGCAGCGACTGCTGCACAACACTCCATACCGCTCTGGCTGCAATCCTCGGGTGGTCCTGCAAGACGCGCCTCAACACACGATTCAAGCGTTTATCGAAATAACCAACGCGACGAAGGTAATTGAAACAGGCTCGAACGGCCAAGGTACGCTCCACATGGGAAAGCGCTGGAGCTCGTTCGGTCAAGATGGAGAAATCCAGCTCCTTTGGCATTAAGAGAGATGCATTTGCGTCGGCTAGGGCTAGCACGCGATAGAGCACAGCGTCATCGGCGTAAAAGGAGGTCAGGGATTCCGCGGCATTCCAATTTGGTGGAGCTTCGAGTGCATCGGCGGGATCATAACTCCAATGACGTCGCGCATACGCCGACCGCTGCGCAAGTCGAGATGAGAAAGCTGCGCGGAGGGTCTTGCTATGAGTCACACTTTCCCGATGCCAACGGTAGTCAATTAGTAATTCCGGAAGGTTGGTTACTTTCGACACCTCGGAGACGCGAAGCCATAAATCGTAGTCTTCTGCGGCTTCAAAAGCGGACCGATACCCACCAAGGCGACGCACCAATTCAGTTCTCATCGTGATGGAAGAATGAAGGAAAGGATTGTTGCGCATGAGCTGTTGCGACAACAACTCCGGCTTGGTTGTCGGAGTAATCTTACCAAGCGGCCTCCCATTGGCATCGATCTTGCGAGCCCACGACCCGACTAATCCGAAATCGACATTCGACCTAAGAAAACCGGTTTGGGCTTCGAGCCGCTTAGAAGCTGCTCGGTCGTCCGCATCAAGGCGAGCAAAAAAGGAACCGCGCGCTTCGGCAAGGCAACGGTTGAGGGCAGCCACCAGACCGGAATGGTTCTGTCGCAACACCCTAATCCTCTTGTCCTGATTGACGTAATTGTCCAACAGACGCGGGGTGTCATCGGTTGAGCCATCATCGACGACAAGGAGTTCAAAATTGGAGTAGGTCTGCCTAATGATGCTGTTGATTGCCTCGGTGAGCCAGCGTGACCCGTTGTAGACCGGCATGGCGACGGAGATGTCTGGGGCCATTTGCACATCTCCCGATGAACGAACGCTTGCGACCGATGACTTCTTAGTCGGATTGTCGGGTGATATAGTTAGATTGCTGACTCCGGAATCCAATTGGATTATAGTCCACACTTGCCGTGTTGTGTGAAAATACTCTACTAGCATAAGGCGAGCCATAAGGTCCGGTCATCTAGGCGCTGCCGGGTATTGGACAATCCCCTAGTAACGGGAGAAGCATGGAAGAGAAACTAGTCCGCGAGGCAAAAAACCTCGCGCGCTCCCTGCGCATCGCTGTTGCCGTTGGCAAGCTCAGCATTCTCGGCGGCAAAGAGCGTGACGTGCTGGCGATTGCGGGGGGGCTTGTAGCACGCGGTCACAATGTCACAATACTGACCCGCTCCGCAACCTTGCAAGTTCCGGCCGGCGTCGCGGTGAGCGTGATGACAGGCGTTGGTGGCTGGAGCAATCACGCACGTGCACGCCGGTTCGCTCGAGCCGTCGCCGCAGCCCGCCACGCCGGCAGATTCGACGCGATGATCAGTTTCGAAAAGCTTAAGAACGCCGATGCATACTACGCTGCCGACGTTTGCTTCGCCAGCCAGGTGGGCCGTCTCAAGCGGTGGCTGCCGCGGTACGCTACCTACGCGCGGCTGGAAGCTGACTGCTTCAGTGCGGCTGGACCCGAGATCCTATTCCTTTGCCACAAGCAACAGGAGGAGTACCGGCAGCATTACGACTTCGGTGCGGAACGCGCGTGCGTGTTGCCGCCGATGATTCATCCCACTGGCGAAAAACGTTTCTATGGGCGACGCGCACACGTGCGGAACAGTTTGGGCATTCCGGAGACCGCAACCCTGGCTGCATCTGTGGCGGTCTATCCCAAGACCAAGGGCGTTGATCGTAGCATTTTGGCACTCCGCGATATTCCGGGACTTCACTTGGTTGTAGCCGGGCTTAAGTCGAAGCATGTAGTGTCGCTCAAAGAAATGGCGGCCAGAGCGGGAGTCGCAGCGCGCACCTGGTTGATCGGTCATCGTGATGACGTCCCAGACATCCTCGGTGCGGCCGATCTTATGCTACACCCAGCCCGGGTTGAGAATACTGGCCTCGTCATCCTAGAGAGCCTACTCGCGGGTACGCCGGTGATTGCTAGCGCTATTTGTGGGTTCTCCGAATACATTGAGCGCTTCGGCGCTGGAATTGTTATCGCCGATCCTTTCGACTCAACGTCCTACCTCCACGCAATCCGGACAACGCTAGAACCAAATACCCTCGCCGAACTAAAGTCGCGGGCGCGTGCAAGTGCTCCGCGCTTGCGTGCTGAGGGCGGTCTCGACCGCATTTTGGACGCAATAGAGGAGACGTTGGCCAGACGTCAGCGCGCGACGAAAGAGATCATCGGTACGTAGAACCTCGCAGGTCCATCATCCCTACGGATAAGTACAAATTGTTGGCGAGGGTTGCTGACACCCAAGGTGAGCGAGGCGCAGGCTGCGTTCGCACAACAGTTTCCGCATTAGAATGGGGACTTCCTTAATGAAGACCGGTTACCTGTGAAAAAGGCCTTCGCTCCCGAACCACTTCAGGCTGCCAAACGATGAAGCGCCTAGAGCTTACAGAACAAACCGTACGCCCACTTCGAATCCTGGAGATCGGCGCAAATAAACTATTTATATTGGCCGTGCCAGAGCAGACCGAAATTCTACTGGACGGGAACTAAACCTCGCGGCGAGGCAAAGCGCGCTTTCGGACCATTTCGCATGATCAGAAGCTTAATTAGGCTCCGGCGGCGCGAGTTCGATTTGCTCGTGGCTCATGCTACGCAATATGCACCGTGACATCCCCGCTCAATCCTTACTGCTTTGCGTGACTGGAACATTCTTTCGCCTCTCGGCCTTCTTGCGATTTTTGCGTGGCGGTTTATTCATCTATTTCATGACGTACCGATTGCCGTCATTGATCTGAGCGACTCTTGCCATATCGGTCGCCACAACTTTTTCCTTCTGGATTCCTGCAAAGCGTTCTTCAAGCGCGAGTTGCCCAGTGACCATTAGCTTGCTTTTTGCAAGCCCGGATATCCGAATTTTCCTGGTCGAAGATGGCGCAGCAAGGAGCGCAACCGCCGACGGGTCGAAAAACTCGAGCCGATCAGTCTCGGGCCCGTTTGATTTCCAGAAAATGTTCTCTTGCCGGTAAAGAAGGCAGACATTTTCTTTGCCGGCGATGCCGCTTTTAGCAGTACGGCACGTGTTTCCGGTTTGAACGAGCTGCAGGCGTTCGCGGAGGAAGGTTACATCGTCGATATCCCAGCCGAACCGCTGACCCACCAAGAATTCCTACAGCGCATGTCCGCGGCATGGCTTGCCTGGTCTCCGGGAGGGCTCGGATGGGACTGCTACCGACATTACGAGGCACCCTTAGCGGGATCCCTGCCACTGATGAACTATCCCACGATTATGCGGCATCGCCCTCTACGGGACGGCGAGCACTGCGTGCTTTATGGTGTCGAACGCGGGGGCCTCGTTCAGGCCGCAAAGCGCCCTCGCTGACAAACCCCGGCTCGGTGAAATGGCAAAGTCTGCGGCAGAACATGTTCGCGAGCACCACAACCCTTATGCGCGGGCCGAGCATGTAGCATCGACGGTGCTCGGGCGCCGCCTCGACGGAAGCCGGATCAAACCAAATGAGGAAAAGTAAGAAGTTGCTAAACCTACCACCTGTCCTGTGAGGCTTTAGGTTACCTTCTAGGCGTCTCTGGTTTTCTCGAATAAGCAGGACGCATCATGTTCGCCCGACGCCGCTCGTCGTGAGCTCGCCCCCGAAAGTACCTCGCCAAGCCACGAGATATGATATACGACCCGACCGAAGATCACCAAGGATCAAAGCGGCAACGAAGTTGTGTTCGAGTCGAGTGCCGGCCGGGACGCGCTACGATCCAGGCGGATCACATCAACCAACCGTTTGACTAATGGGAGAACGAGACAAGATTTTTTCCCGGACTAAGGCCATATGCTCGCGGCCCTCGATCGACCCGTCCCTAGGGCACGATCGCGTTGGACGGATCGGCGCTGTTGTCAGACCAACGATAGTACCGGCTTCGGGACGCTCATTGTCGCATCGGTGAGGAAGAGTTCTGTCATCGCATCGTCCCGCAGCATTCTGGCGTTCATCCGCCGCGTATGAGGGAGTTGGACTACCGGTCATCGACAGCATGACCGTGTCGACAGATGGTGTGCTGCCGGAGACGGCCGTGGCCTTACCCGTGATCGATGGTTTCCAGGGACGTGCGCACAATATGCCGTGCAATTGCGTGAGGCGTGTGGTGGGCGAGCACATGGGCGCGCGCGGCCTGCCCCATTGCCTCAAGACGAGGTTTGTCGGCTAGCGCATTAACTGCTGCATTCGTTAATCCGCTCTCCTCGACGTCGTAATAAACCGCGTGCTTTCCGTGCAACAACGGTTGGTATCGCTCAATTGTCGGCTGGTTGAGCAGCGGCACCGATCCGCACATTGCAGCTTCATACTGGCGGAAGCAGTCCCAACCGAGTCCCTCGGGCGACCAAGTCAGTCGAGCCTGCCCACAACGGCGATAAAACTCCGATTGGTCCAATTGTTGCTCGGCCACGTCGATCACGAATCCCCGCTCTCGCAAGGCCAGCAATTCCGACAATGCTTTTTGTCGGATGAAAGAGGAGCCTCTTATCCTTCCCGCGAAGAATATATCTGACGTTTTTCTTGTCGGTAACGCCAGAAATGGGCTCGGCGCCGAGAGTGGAACACCCAGCGAGATTGGCCGCAGCTTATCAATTCGCGCCTGGTTGTGTGTCAACTCTCGAAATCGCGGCGTCGGCAGGTTCGCGTGCGCCGTCTTTAGAAAAACCCGCCAACGATCAGGTGGCAGTTCGCGTTTGAAATAGAGACGGCAGCGATCCAGCAGGAAGAAATTGTTGCGATTGATGATCGGGAGGTCAGAATGATCCAAGATCGCGATCGGGGCGGAGATCCGCGACCGTAGGACCTGGGAACCCATCGTTCGCGGAAAGGAACGTAATCGATGCGCTGTCCGCCGATCGAACACGACGCGCACGAGCCAGCGCCAATGCCAGGGAGAATAGAACGGCGGATGGCAGACAACGAGCGAAGTTTGAGGTTCACGTAAGATTCGCCAAAGCGCCCCAAGCTTGGCGAGCGAAACGACGCAATTCTGGTCATCTACCAGTTTTCGTTCATCCTCATCGGGCCATGTCGAAAAAAACACTGTTTGGCGGGGAAGCGCCTGTTTCACGAATGGCTTTTCGCCAATTTCCACAATTCTCAGGCCGGACAGGTCTTGCATGTGTCGCTTTCCGCACAAGATCGGGCAGCTTGCAGCAGCGTGGTATGCTTTTGCACACACGACGAGTTTTCTGATGGGTCGATCTCTGTCAGACTATAGCGTTGCGGATTGACGCCGGCTACACCCCGAGGCCTCAAGACGACGCGATACCGCTTCGTCAATTTGCAATGCGTAGCGGCGCGGGGGGCCGAAATCGTGCTGATGACCATCGCATTCAGCGATGCCGAGGTCCGGCTGGCTGCAAGATTCGGCTGTTCTTGATATGTTCGTTTCCCGCACCGACAACCTATTGGCGGCGGATTGCTTCAGGTTCGTTCGTGTTGTTGGACCGCCTTGATTCGTAGGCCGGTTATTGCACGTGTCTTGCATGCACGACTGATGTTTTTCGCTCACGGTGGTACTGTCAAGCCACTTCCTGATTTGCGGACCCGGCCATCCCATCCGCACCAGTTACTGCGACGCAGCGATACTCTATCCGAAACTTCAACCTCTCATGGCGCGATGCGCTCGACGGCGCGCGCAACCTCCACAACAGACGGCAAGCTTCCCCGCGCTTCGAGCACGGCAATGCGTCCCGATCCTACCGGGACGGTAAGTCGACTGCGGGGGTGTACGAGGATCGCGACCAGTGGCACCCCGAGTGCGGAGGCGAGATGTACCAGTCCGGTATCGACACCGACGACAAACGCCGCCCCCGCAATTTCCCGTGCTACGGCGTCGAGTGGCCGGCGTTCGCCGACGTGCGCACGTGGATGCCGAGCGGCGATGCGCTCAGCTCGCTCCCGTTCGGCACTGGTGCCCCAAGGCAAGACGAGATCAAGGCCGTTGCGGCCAATGACATTGGCGAGCGCGATCCAGTTCGCTTCAGGCCATTCCTTATCCGGCCGCGCTGTCCCGTGCAGCAGCACGGCATAGCTTCGGTCGGACACTGCCAAGCCGGCCCGATCGAGGCCATAGTCAGGCGCGCCCTGCGGCATAAATCCAAGGGCGTGTCCGGTGAGGATCCGATTGCGTTCGACTGCATGTAGGTCGCGGCTGATGCTATAACGCATATCGTAGAAAATGGACGCTAGCGGTTCCCGGATGCTGCGGCTGTCGTAGCCGTGCCGGCGGCCGTGCGCGACGCGCGCAATGACGGCGGAGCGGATGAGGCCCTGGCTGTCCACGATTTCGTCGTAGCGCCGTGCGCGGATCGCGCGCACGCTGGCGACAATCTCGGCCACGGTCGACAGCGCATAGACCGACTTCCGCCACCGCCGCCAGGCCACCGAAATCACTCTATCGACCGCCGGATGCAGCCTGACCAGCGGGGCGAAGGCCTCTTCAACCACCCAGGTAAAGCTCGATTCCGCACGCATCCGCCACGCTTCGGTCAGCGCCGGCATCTGATGGATCACATCGCCAAGCGACGACGTTTTGACGAAAAGAATCTCGGACATATCGGGCCTGGCAACGACCAAACACTGATCAACGCAAGTCGGTCGACTGCGCTGGCCGCCCTCCTCGTCTGGGAATGTGTGGATTGCCTCGCACTCGACGGCGAACAAGAGCGTACCCCTGCGAACTATAGACACCGTGCGGCCGTCGCGTCACGTTAATTTATGGAAGGAATGCTTGGTTCCAATCAAACTACCACCGGCGTGATGTCCGCAAGTGATGCCGTGGACGGCTCCTTCACCGGCACGTGAGTGCCATCAATGGGGAGCTGTTGAAGGCTCCGACGAATCGGAGGAGCTAAATCATGCAAACGATCACGACAATCAGCCTCGACATCGCGAGGTTCGTCGCGACCAACACGCCAGAGCAACAGAGTTGCCTGACGCTGCATTGTACCCGTCACTTGAGCCGGCGGCTCGTGGTCGGTCCGTCACTGGCGACTGCTCTGATTGCCAGTGTCGCTGATCCCGAAAATCTTCCGGTGAGGGCAGGACTTTTCAGCCTGGATCGGGCTTGTTGCCAAGCAGCGACGGCCCACCAAGATCGGGGTCATCGCGCTCGCCAACAAGATCGCCAGGATGGCATGGGCGATCATGGCAAAAGGAGGCGAGCCGCGCGTGTGCTCGATGGTGCCGGTTCCCGACGAGGCGGATGAGGATTCTCGGCGGTGCGTTCGCGAACGGACCGAAACCACCTTGGAGCGCGGGTCGGCTGTGAGCGGCGTATTGCCAATCAGGGTAGCGGCGGAACAATAGCGTAAGCGATGCGGCTCGGTCGGACCGGAAACCATGTCTGCCGCTCAAGGATCAGCACCGGCTGGACCTCAATGCCACCAAAGGTGGCCCGCAGCTGGTCCAAATTGCCTCCTGGCAGACCTTCCTCCCAGACTAGAACGGCGCCGCGCCGGCGCAAGTCGCCCACGTCGACCCAAGGGCTGAGTCTGAGTTCGCCATGAACGACCACATGCGGCCGGTCCGGCGAGTAGACCGCGACATTATTCGCCATAAACTCGCTGCCACCCACATATGTGACTGGCGTGCCGTAGTGGTTATGCCAGTCGCGCGTCACGATTTCGGCTAAAACGCGACCGGGGAACTGGGTGGCCTTCGGTCGGTGTCTTACGAGCGGCTCGCCAATTTCGGTGGCGACGTAAATGATTGGGAAGGCGACGAAGATGGCGATGAACGCAACCGCAAAGCGGCGCAGTGCCTGGATATCAGCGTCCGGTTTAAGCCACATTAGCAATGCGAGCGGGGCGAAGGACCAGAGCGGATAGCCCCACATGGCGATCACGAGACGTCCAAGCAGCGCGCTGATCGCCGTTACCAGTAAAAACGGTCCAAGCGCGAGGCAGGTAACATAGCGTCTATCGAACGAGACGCTGTCAGCGATTTTTTTATTTCCGCGCAGATAGAGCATTGCGAGCAGACCGGCGGCAGGCAAGAGGCCAAGCACTTGGCTACCAATCCACTGTAGCGGATAGGCAATGAATTGGTACCAGTGAGCGGCCACTCGTGCGCGTGCATCTACGTATTGCAGTGGCAAAAAGTCGTGGCCGATAAGCCACCAGATGTTCGGCGCGATCACGACCGCGAAGCTAATCGCCATCAGAAAGGGTCCGGGCGTACGCCACGCGCGCCGAGCCACCGGATCGGCGATCAAAAACAGCGCAAGCGTCGCGGCAAGCGCGAAGGC
>Ga0116118_1001488_pt1 | contig 12182 bp, 10 predicted proteins | sample June2015DPH_11_5_FD_89723 | JGI IMG/M metagenome (GOLD analysis project Ga0116118, IMG submission 89723) | Peatland microbial communities from SPRUCE experiment site at the Marcell Experimental Forest, Minnesota, USA - June2015DPH_11_40 | ecosystem: Environmental > Terrestrial > Soil > Wetlands...
ACGATCGCGTTGTGCGCGCCCGAGAGAATCGAGAGTCCGATGACCTGCACGTCTTCCTGGAGCGAAGCGTTGACGACCATCTCCGGCGTCTGGCGCAGGCCGGTGTAGATGACCTCCATGCCGGCGTCGCGGAGGGCGCGCGCGATGACCTTGGCGCCGCGGTCGTGGCCGTCGAGGCCGGGCTTGGCGACGAGGACGCGGATTTTCGGGTCAGTGGCCACGGAGATCATTTAACCACAGAGGACACGGGGGAGCACAGGGGGAACTGGACGGGCGGGGACGCCCGTCCCTCACATCGCTAGGTTACGGTTCGATCCCCAACTGCCAGAACAGGAACGAGTACCGATCTGTTCCTTCTTCGATCTGCTTGGTTACGGGCTTGCCCTGTCCGTGGCCAGCCTTGGTTTCGATCCGCAGCAGGATCGGCTTTTGATGGCTGGCGCCGTTCTTGGCTTCGGCTTGCATGAGCGCGGCCATTTTCTTGGCGTGCATGGGATCGACGCGAGTATCCGTATCGCCCGTCAAAAAGAGGATGGCGGGATACTCCTGACCAGGCTTCACATGATGATAGGGCGAGTAAGCGTAGAGCCAGTCGAACTGCTTGGCGTCTTCGGCGGAGCCGTACTCCGGGATCCAAAGTTTAGCGATCTGGAAGTTCTGATAGCGCAGCATGTCGAGCAGCGGCACGGCGCATACGACGGCGCGGAACAGGTCCGGCCGCTGCGTGATCATGGCGCCCATGAGCAGGCCGCCGTTCGAGCCGCCGAAAATGCCGAGGTGATCTTTGTCGGTGTATTTCTGTGCGATGAGATATTCGCCGGCGGCGATGAAGTCATCAAAGACGTTCTGCTTCTTATCGAGCATGCCGGCGCGATGCCAGTCTTCGCCGAACTCGGAACCGCCACGCAGGTTGGCGACGGCGTAAACGCCGCCGTGCTCTATCCACAGATACATGGCGCGGTTGAAAGTTGGCTTCAGCGAGATATTGAAACCGCCGTAGCCGGTCAGGAGGGTGGGATTCTTGCCGTTCTTCTCGATTCCATTTTTGCTGACGACAAACATCGGGACTTTTGTGCCGTCTTTCGAGCTGTACCAAACCTGCCGGACGTCATAGGCAGAAGGATCGATGGAGGGTGCGTCGACCTTGGCCCAGAGCGCGCTCTTTACGTCGGTCAAATCGACGCGATAGATCGAGGGTGGCACGGTGAAGGACTCGAATCCGAAAAAGATTTCGTTGCGGTCATACCGGCCGGAGGCGCTGAAAACATCGCCGATGGCAGGCAGCGGAATGTCGGCGAGCTTCTTGCCGTCGAGCCCGAACAGCTTCAGTTCGGAAGTCGCGTTGTGTTCGTACTGCGCCAGGAGCTTGCCGCCGGTCACGCTCGCATTCTGCAACACGGCATCCGACTGCGGGATCAGCTCTTTCCAGTTTTCGCGCTTAGGATTGGCCGCGTCGGCGACAAAGACGCGAGAGTGCGGCGCGTCTTCGTTGGTGGTGATGTAGAGTTTGCCCTCAAAGAAGTCGGCGTCGTAACGGAAATTTTTACCGGTGGTGATCTCGATGGGTGGATTTTTCGACTGGAGATCCTTCAAATACATCTCCGTCTTCGTCCAGCCTTCGCCAACATTAATCAGCAGCCAGCGGTCATCTTCGGAGAGAGCGACGCCGGGGGTGTCCTGCGGATTGCGGCCTTCGCCGAAGATGAGTGGATCCTTGGCGGGATCGCTTCCGATCTGGTGGTAGAAAACCTTGACGTGGTAGACCTCTTCTCCGTCCGGGACCTCGCCTTTCTTGGGATGGCGGGTGTAGTAGAAAGCGGAGCTGTCATTCATCCAGGCCACGCTGGCGAAGCGGGTGCGCTCGATGGTATCCGGCAATACTTTGCCAGTCGCGCTCTCGACGATATGGAGCGTGCTCTCCTCCGACCCGCTGGCGGACGTTCCATAGGCCACGTACTTACCGTCTTCGGACGGGTACGACCAGTCGAGCGCAACGGTGCCGTCGCTTGACATTTTGTTCACGTCAACGAGAACATGATCGCCGCCGTTCAGGCCCTCGCGCACATAAAGGATGGGCTGGTTCTGGTTGCCTTCGCGGCGAGTATGGAAATAATACTTACCACCCATTTGCGGAGCTTCGACGGTGCCAATCTCCAGCAATTGCGAGAGACGGGCATTGATCTTGTCGCGTCCGGGCAGAGGGTCAAGGATGGAGTGCGTGTAGCTGAGTTCCTGCTCGACGTAGAGCTTGGTGTCGGGATCGTTCGGGTTTTCCAGGTAGCGGTAGCGATCGACGATTTTGTGCCCCTGAACCGTGTCCTCGACCGGATCAACTTTGGCTTTCGGGGGACCGGAAGGAGCGGTGGAATCTCCGGCACGGGACTCCTCTGCGGAGACCAGGGCAACCACACCGATGAAAAGAATCAGGAAAAAAGTCAGCAAACGCGAACCTCCCAGCATAAACACCTCACTCCTGTTGTGGACGAGACGCCGAGGATTAGGTTAGCAGAACAGTGGCCTGACGGACGCGCCCTCTCGGCAACCGCGACGACCCAAGGTGGTCCTGCGGCCCGCGATTCAAAAGAATAATCTTGGCTCCTTTCGGGAGAGAATCGGCCGTGAACTAACTAGGATGAAACGGCCGCGTGCTGATCGCTCGAAACACCGCTGATGTGCGCGCTGCCGACGTGCGAGTTTCCAATCCGCTGCAGCCTCTGATATGATTTCGTTGACAATTCAAGTACGCATGCAAGCGTGCTCCCACTCCTCAGTAGCTCAATGGCAGAGCATCCGGCTGTTAACCGGAGGGTTGTAGGTTCGAGTCCTACCTGAGGAGCCATTCTTTTCAGCCATTTGCAAATACCCCACAAACGAACTTGGAACCGTTTGGAACCGTTGTGTTCCGAGGTTTGAAAGAATTGGGCTTCCGCTGGTGAGAAACCGGGTTCTCCAATTGACTCAAGTCACTCTTACGCTGGCTGAAAATCGCCCGCGTCCGTGAATTGATGGCTGAGCGCACGCTCGCCTGAATTTCCTGCATGTAAATCTCGGCTGTCGTCTTGATGCTGGCGTGCCGCAAGATCTGCTGCGCATCCTTCATCGTCCCGTGCCCCTGCATGTCGGTGCCCAGCGTGCGGCGCATCACTTGAAAGGTCACGAGTTTCCTTGGAATACCCAGCTTGTCGGCGATTGGGTGGATTTTCCATTTGAGGAAGTTCCTTCCCTGCCGAGGCACCACTTCTCCTTTCCGTATGCCACGGCCAAACGTCGGAAACATGAGCGCATCGGGTGAAGTGTTCTTCGACACGCTGCGCCAAGCCTCGATGATCGGTATCACGTCGTCTGGAATCGGGATAGCGTTTCCGCTTTCCCGCGTTTTGAGCCTGCCTTCGTAAAGACGTCCCTCGAACACCGTGTTGAGCGGAATGAGTTTGTCACCGGCGTACGATTTCCACGTCAATCCGAGGGTTTCACTGGTACGAGTTGCGCAGAAAAGAGCGACGCTCATCAGACATAGATCGTGTACATCTTCGATCGAGTCGATAAGTTTTGCGATCTGTTCCGCTGTCATGGTCGGGCGCTTCACTTCTTTCGTCTGGGGCATCTTCAGCTCTTCGGCGGTATCGTCCTGGACGAACTTGAGCTTACGGGCCAGACGCATGATCGAACGGATGTTCACGAACGCGTGTCTCACAATCGATTCCGAATAGATCTCGGCCAGCTTATTCAGATGGACTTGCAGTTCGAAAAGGCCAAGCTGTCGGATCGGAACGTTCTTGAAGTTCTCGACCAGGTACTTATCGATCTCAAACTCGGTTTTCTGTTGGGTCGCAGGCCGCCATCGCCCGCGACGCATGGGGATGTACTTCTCTGTGACGAACCAGCCGAAAGTCACGGAATCGTCGGCTTTCGCAACGAAACAGCTAATGCCCTTTCCGTTCTCCTCCTGCACGATGGTTTGGAGTTTTTCTTCGGCCTCCCACTTGCGAAGGTCTGACTTTTTTCCCAAAACCACTTTCCTGGTTCGTTCAACCTCCTCTCCGTTCCGGCCTTTCAAATAGACACGGAACTTGCCATACCACTTCTTCTCCCGTGCCCCTTGCAGGTACACGGTGCCTTTCTGATAGACCATTGCCATTACTGCGTTCTCCTATCTGGTCCATCGTTGGTCGCGGAGAACAGTATTGTTCATACACTGTCCCGCACGATTTTGGAAGCTGTGGATGACAAGTGAGACATGAGGAAATGTTCGATGTCTTCTTGCCGGAATCGAAGCAAGGGCCCGAGCTTCACAACAGGGATTCTGGGATGGCGTCTGGTTGCATGGTCTCGCACCCAACGCTCGGAGACTCCCAGACGTTCCGCAACGTCGAGGGCGGTTAGCAGACGTTGCTCCGAGAAGAGAGGTTGGACCCGCGAATGGTGAATTAATCTAAGTGTCATCGACTATCCCCCTGGCTGGTGTGGGATTCGTGTACAACCTGAGAACTGCACTTCAGCGCTGCTGACTCCCAGTATGCTTACGGCGCTGAACCCAGGGGCTTGATCTTGCCCCCCGTTGTGCGCGACTTCACACTTGACAATAGCGCACGTGTACACGTATAGTCAATATGTAACGGTACATTTTTATTTACCGTAACCGTCCAGAAAGGGACCGCATGACAGAAAAAACACCGACACCGCAGCAACCCGTGATCTCCATCCGCATTTCCGATGCCCTGCGCTCCCGGCTCGACAAGCTGAAAGAAATCATGGCCCTCAAGAGCGGCGGACCCGTGTCCACATCGGAGGCAGCAAAGCAGCTGCTTGAGTCGGCCCGAGACGACCGTCTGGAGTTGGTCAATCTGCTCTTGGAGCCGACCGAATCCTTGCTGAGAATTCGCGGCAAGGCCGACGCCAGACTCTCGCTTTCCCAGGCGGAATGGACGATGGTGGCCCACTACTGCGCGCTGGGCGCGGAGTCGTTTGCCAACACCGCCCAAGGACAGATTTCCTTTGAGTCTCTGGCCGAAATCCTGGAGGCATTCCTTGCGGTTTATGCCGTCGTGCGCAGGTCGAAAGAGTCCCCGCTGGACTTCCTGTACCTGATGACTCTTCCGGGGGACAAACAGGCCGAAGCAAAGGCTGAGGACATTGGAAGCGACGACGTGCGCCGGGTGGTAACCAATACGCTCCGAATGCTGAGGAACCCAGCCCAAAAGCGGCGCAAACCGATCCTCGCCGTGCGCAATCTCTACACACTTCTCGACCAAGAGAAGTTCTCGAATATTGAGAAGCTGAACGAGGCGCTCTGGCCGCACTGGTCAGCCCTGTGGAAGGTGTGTGCGCGCGGCCACTATTTCCTTCATCGAAAGCCCCTGCGCGAGAAACCGCCAGCGGAGACCGAGGACGAGGACTTTGAGCTGGCGGTGCAACTGGCATTGCCCTCGTTCGAAGAAGGCGGATACCGCCTCGATCTGGTGCGGGAAGAGGGGAACGATTTCTCTCCGCGCTTGCAGTTTCCGGGAGAGCTTGCCCCGAGCTATCCGGTGGTGGGATGCCCGAGGATTGCGGAGTTCCGAAGGATGCTGGAAGAGCTGGATTTGGCGCGGGATCTTTGCCAATGGAAAGGCCACTATTTCTACGCGCACACGGCGATCTTAGACAACGAGGAACGGGGTGTGTACTTCTTTGCGCGGGAGAACGGAATTGCTTTCAGATTCCCGATGAAACACTGGCAGTCGATCCGCAATCTGTTTCGGCGCGCATGGCAGGCCCCCGAAGTGATCCACACGTGGGAGGCTCAGGTGCTTGAATATGGCGAGCTGTAAGAGAGGCGACGTTTTGCGCCGCAACGTGGATACGAAGCGGAATTCTGAGCGCGCTACGCGGGTGTGGGGAGTGACAACGCTGCTTTGCAGCGGGAGAAATGTGGACACGACACCCCCAAACGGGATCTGCGGAGCGACAGATTGGCGGGTTTGATGTTTACGCAGGTTAACGTTCACGGTATCAGCAGATTGGATTGCTTAGTGAAAATGTTAGCGGTAGCGAGCGATAACTGTATTTTGCGACAAAGTGCTTTTAGCGTCGATCAGGTAAACGCGTTGAAGCGTAAGAACTTTCTGTGAACCAGCATTTCGCCGCTTGACGGCGGCAGAGCAGGATGCGGTATGGGCAACAAGGCGGTTTCCCCAATGAGTATTCGCCGCATTCAAGCCGCGCCACAGTCCAGTCTGCCATTTGGCGAAGAGACGAAGCCCGGATTTCGCACCAAGACTGCCGCCACGCGGTTGACTCCCGAAGAGCTTTCCGAGATCGAAACTGCCGCCGAAGGCGCGGGGCAGGCGCTCTCCGAATGGCTGCGCGCGACCGCTTTGCGCGCCGCGCGGCAGCGTCCCGCCGACCCTGCGGAACTGGTGTTGGCCGAGGTTTGGGCACTACGTTATGCCCTTCTGAATCTCTTCCATGCTGGCGCTCAAGCGGCATCGGAAGGCAGGCAAATGATGCCCGATTCCATCCTCAAAATCCGCGACGAAGCCGATGCGCGCAAGCTGCAACAGGCTCGTAAATTGCTCGACAATTTTCTCGCACCGCAGGGCATGGAACGAGGACAGAACCCATGAATGACATGCCGTTTCCCAGACGATTTCCGTGGCTGCCTGCGATGGCAATACTGGCCTTTTCCGGGGCGTTGTTTCTGTGCAATTGGCTGGTCTGGACGCCCATGCAACGCTACTACCTTGGAAGTTATTTGAGGTGCGCTTTGTTTGGTACTGACCCGGCTTCGAGTACCGAAGTCCGATGGTTGTACAAGACCGCGCCGCACAAGCAACAGGAGTTGGCTACGGATGCCGACGTGGTTCCGGCAACTGCGGGCGACGAACGTGGAATCCCGATGCGGCTTTCGCCAGTGGCGCGGCAGGCCGGCTGGACCGGCCTGCTACAGGGGCCGGATGAATGGCTCCAAACCGTCAGACTCCAACCGCTTCTTGAGGCGCAGTTCTATGACGGAAAGAACTTCTGGAGATTGCTGTTAACGCCGCTGCTGTGGGGAGCCGCCATGTTCTTTTCTCTACTGGCGGGAGGAAGTATATTGTGGGGCCTGAACGCATATGACGAGTGGGATTTAGAGAGGATCAAATGGGGTGAACCACCGACAAGCTGGCCGCAGAGATGGAGAAAAAAGATCGGCAGAATGCGATTCAGCCTGCCGGGATTTGCGATGCGGAAGATACCAGAGATTGCGCGGAAGGTAACGCCACAAACACAGGCCAGCATTCGCGCCGAGTCGTTGAAGAAGCCGATCCAGCCGGTGCTTCCATTCTTCGGTCCGACCATCGCTGCCGCCGATGACAGACCCAAAGAACGGTTTGTCTCGAAGGAGGCGAAGAGAATCGAATGACAGGCAAATTGCCGAGAACACGTTCTTACTGCATTCACCGTCGGTGCGGCGCCGGTTCCCCGCGCAGTTGAGAAGCGCCCATGCTTACGATCTCGAAACCGCTGTCCGCCAGCCAGGCGCGTACATACCATGCGCGGGAGTTTGCCGCGCATGAGCAGAACTATTGGAGCCGCGACCAGCAAGGCCACAGCGAGTGGCAGGGCAGGCTCACCGAACAATGGGGCTTGCATGGTGCAGTCGGCTCCGAACATTTCGCGCGGTTAAGCGAAGGCCAGCATCCGTACACCGAAGAGCAGCTTGTCCGGCATCAGGTTTCGAGAACCTATGAAGGAAAATTCGGCAGAGAGGTGACCAGCGCCGAGCACCGTGCCGGATGGGACGCCACGTTTTCCGCGCCGAAATCGGTTTCTCTGACTGCGCTTGTGGGCGGCGATGACCGAGTGCGGGAGGCGCACCGGGAGAGCGTCCGCGTTGCGCTCTCTGAGTTGGAGCGGTACACGCAGGCGCGGATCGGCAATGTCCACGCCCCGGAGACAACCGGAAAATTCATCGCCGCCACCTTTGAGCACGACACCGCACGGCCCGTCGATGGCTACGCTGCCCCGCAGCTTCATACTCATGCGGTGATCTTCAATGTAACGGAGCGGGAGAACGGCGAAACGCGCGCTTTGCAGCCGCACGAGATGTTTGTGTCGCAGCGTTACGCCACAGCGGTTTACCGATCAGAGTTGGCGCTGCGTCTGGAAAGGCTGGGCTACGAACTGGAACGTGGCAAACATGGGCAACCGGAAATCCGAGGTTACACGAAGGAGTATTTGGAGGTTTCCAGCCCGCGCCGGGAACAGATCAAAGATCATCTCCGGGAGCAAGGCATCGACGGGGCAGCAGCGGCTCAGATCGCGGCTCTCCATACGCGCGACCACAAACAACTGCTATCGCCGGAGGAAGTCTTGCGGCGGCACCGGGAGCTAGCCGCACAATATGGACATCAGGCGGACCGCGTTGTCGCCCAAGCGCGCGAACACGGGCGACATCGTATGCAGGACCCGGAGATGCAGGCGCAGCGGGCCGTGACCTGGGCGCGCGATCATGTTTTCGAGAGATCGGCTGTACAGGACCGCCGCGCGATCCTTGAAACGGCGCTCGTGCGCGGCATGGGAGAAACCACGTACGACCAAGTCCGGCAGGAATTCGAGCGCCGGATCGGGGCCGGGGAGTTCCGGGAAGTTTCACAGACTGGAACTGGCCAACAATTCACGACCGCTGCGATGGAACGTATGGAGCGCGAGATTGTTGGCCGGATGCAGGAAGGCAATCGGCGCGACTACAGCGATCCCATGCTGGTTTCGCCGGATGTGCGTATCGCTACGGAAGACCGTCACCCGGAACTGAATGCTTCGCAGCGCCAGGCGGTAGACGAAATCTTTCTCTCGCGTGAGAAAGTTGTGGGTTTAGATGGCATCGCAGGCGCGGGCAAGACAACAACTCTGTCCGTCATCCGTGAAGGCGCAGAGGCCGAGGGCTACAGGGTAGAAGGCTTCGCGCCCACGTCCCGCGCGGCGCAGAAACTAGCCGAAGCAGGCATGGAAACATCCACGCTACAGAAGCATTTGGCGCGTGGGCAGGAACCTGACACCGGCGAGAAGCGCCTTTATGTGCTCGACGAATCCTCCTTGGCATCGACCAGGCAGGTGCATGAGTTCTTGAACCGGCTCCATCCGAATGACCGCGTGTTATTAGTTGGCGACCGGCGACAGCATGAGGCGGTTGAGGCCGGGCGACCCTTCGCACAACTTCAGGACGCCGGCATGAGGACGGTGAAGCTCGAAGAGATCGTACGCCAGAAAGACCCGGGACTGAAACACGTAGTCGAGCAGCTTGCGCGAGGCGAAGTACGCGAAGCAATAAAGAATCTTAACCGGCAGAACCGAGTCCATGAAATTCCCGACCACGACGAGCGCATCGTGGCCATCGCAAAGGAGTATGCAAAATCGCCGGAGAACACGCTTGTAGTTTCGCCCGACAACCGCTCCCGCATGGAGATCAACGAGCGTATTCATGTGGAATTACAAGGCCGGGGCGTTGTCAGCGGCGAGGAGCACTGCGTCCGAACGCTTGTGCCGCGCCAGGACCTCACCGGCGCGGATCGGACTTGGGCGGAGCGGTACGAAGTCGGCGACGTGCTGCGTTACTCGCGCGCGTCGAAGGAGACCGGCATTGGGAAAGGCGAGTACGCACAGGTGAAGAGCATCGACGCCCCGAAAAATCGGCTGACGGTCGAGCGGCAGGACGGTACGACGCGAACCTACGATCCGCGCCGACAGCAGGGCGTCTCTGTCTTCCGCGAAGAGATGCGGAGCTTTTCCGCGGGCGACCGCATCCAGTTCACAGCGCCAGCGAACGACCTCAAAATCGCCAACCGCGAGTTGGGAACAATCGAGAGCATCGACCAGAACGGGTGGCTCAGTCTGAAAATGGACGGGGGCCGAGCGGTCGAACTCGATCCGCGCAGGCATCCGCATCTCGATCATGGCTATGCCATGACCAGCCACTCCAGCCAGGGACATACTGCCGACCGCGTTCTGATTCACGTGGACAGCGAGTTGGGCGCAAAGGACCTGCTCAACAGCCGCATGGCCTATGTCTCTGTCTCGCGTGGACGCTATGATGCGCAACTCTTCACCAACGACCGCAAGAAACTGGGCGCGACGCTCGGCCACGATGTTTCTCACCAAAGCGCCCATGCGCCGGAGGTGAAGCAGGAGCAGTCTATCGCGCCGCAGCTGGAGCATGGGCCGGGCTTCGGAATTAGTATGTAGCCCCTACCTGCCCCGGATGACGGGAGCGTAGCCCAGCCTGTCCGCGTGTCAAGGCCGCAGCCGCTAGCGCGGTGCCTTCGGCAGCCTTGACACACGGACAGGCTGGGCAAAATCTTCCCACTATTCCGGGCAGGTAGGAGAAACAAGGAAAGGCGTGGTCAGAGATGGAGCATACATGGAAGCTCCATCTTGCGACCAAGAATAGAAAATTGGCGAAGGCCGGGAGGCCCCTCATTTCTCGCTATCATGCCACTGATTGCAACAGTCGGCACAGTAAGTTTGAGGGATGGAGTGAGGACGAACACAACGAGTTTGTGCTAGGGCTGTTCGGCATATTTAAGCGCACTCACATCCTCACGATTGCCTACGATTTGAACCTGGATGATCTTTGCGAAGTGCTTCCGGAACACTTTTCAAGGTGGACACGACAACGCTTTACCGGGCGCTTGCAGTGACCGTTGCGTGAGTTAAAGTAAAGACATAGTAAAGAGAAGAGGCTGATCCTAGCGGAAGAGGAATAGATGCAAGGAACCATTATCGCAATTGCGGGGTTTGCCACAACACTTGCCGGAACACTTGGGGGCGTCGTCATCGGTCAGCGCATGTCAAGATCATCCCAAAGGGAGCAATGGCTTCTCGATACTACAAAACAGGAGTACCGCGAGCTCTTGAGTGCGTTCTCTACCGCCCACATGGCATTCCAACGGCTATATGAGCCCGGTAACGTAAGCTCGGAGCAAGATCAGCGCCAGTGTTCTGCGGTTGAACTAGATTCCTACCGCGTGCTACGCGACAGACTTTATACTGCCGTGGAGCTTGAACGCGAAGACATCCGACGTCGGTGGGCCGAAGCCCTCGTGAACTTCAAGGACACAAAGGACGCGCGAAAGTTCGCAGACCGATTCAGTAGTATTTGCGATACGATAGTTTGGCTCGCAACGGACAAAAAAGGTGAGCGGCCAAACGTTGTTTGATGGTCAGCAGGGGCAAATCCGTGAGGTTGTCCCGACAGGGACGGTCAACGTGAGTCAGATCATGAAGCGTTTGTTATGCCTAGCCCTCCAATTGATTGTATTACAGCACATTCCACTTCACGCGCAAGACAAGGGCGAACACAAATTCAAGAACTGCGCCACGGCATACCGGTTGGTCGAAAAAAGTTTGGATGACGACACAGCCTTGCTCGCTAACGCACGCGATTACCTGACGCACTGCTCACACGACCGCTTCGCGGAACTTGCGCCGGTACGAGCGCGCCTACTCGGCTGGATGGGCAGTGCGCTTATTCACACGAGACAATTCTCGGAGTCCGTTCCAATTCTTGAGGAATGCGTGAACATTGCCGGAAAAAATGGCCTTGGGGGAGACTTTGCCAACTGCTTGGTTGATCTTGGGATAGCGGAGGCCAATCAAGGGCAGTGTGAGTTGGCGGAAGTCGACTTCAAGGCGGCTCTCGATTTGCCGACAACAGACAATCTCAGTTCTGCGAGTCACGATGAGGCAAAATGGTGGATGGACGATTTGCACAAGGCAGCGAGCACCGGGACCCTGCGACTGCCGTCACCGGGAAAACCATATACATGCTGTTCTCAGATCAGGTGTTTGCCGCCGACCACACCGTCGGTCGAGAAATCCAATCCGTCTCAGAAGCATCTATACGGAACAGCTTTCTTCGTTTCAAGTGATGGCCAATTGCTGACAAACGACCATGTCGTAAACAACTGTACATCGGTGACCTTGGGAACTGGTGAGAAGGCCCAGATAACCAGCAGAGACCCCAAAAACGACCTTGCTCTACTCAAGATCGGCAATAAGGCAGAGCACTTTGCCACTTTCAGGGGCGGAGTCCCCGCCCGACTATTGATTGTTGAATAATATAGTGACATTTCTAGCTGGGTATGCTATCGTCGGCCCATGGGAAATCCGGCGGGAGTGCGGCGAGATTTTCAGGCACTGGAGCAGCGACGCTTGCGGGCGGC
>Ga0116118_1001507_pt1 | contig 12055 bp, 17 predicted proteins | sample June2015DPH_11_5_FD_89723 | JGI IMG/M metagenome (GOLD analysis project Ga0116118, IMG submission 89723) | Peatland microbial communities from SPRUCE experiment site at the Marcell Experimental Forest, Minnesota, USA - June2015DPH_11_40 | ecosystem: Environmental > Terrestrial > Soil > Wetlands...
CAACCTCCCAAAGAACACCCCGAACCGCGAAGCGGTGCTGCAAGAGACGCTGGGGTTCCTCGGCAAGTTTAAAGGCCTTTCCACGGCGCAGGTCAAAGATCTGACCCTGATGCGCCAGAAGAATGGCAACGTGGACCCCGAACTGGTTGATTTTTCGAAAGTCGCCACGGCGGATGACCTGGCCGATGCCCTCGAAAACCACTACAGCGCCGGCGGCCTCCTTGTCCTGATGAATGGCGAATCACTGAAGCCTGCGCAAGTGGCTGAAATAGCTTGAGATAACGCCCAAAACCGCCGAGTTTGAACTCGCGCCGGGCTGGTGACTGCGCCGCGCTGTACCAAACAGCATTAACAGCTATGCCTCCGCATTGGTGCAGCATGATCACTTCAACCTCCCTCCACGCGCCGCGCAGTCGCGCAGTTTAGCTGTTACCAGTGGGCTTTGCTGAGGAACGTCGGCTCATCGTCGCCGTTGTACGTTTGAGCGCCATAGTCGATGATGATGGTTGTCGCCTGGTTCTTCAAGAAAGTCACCGGGAGGCTGGCGATGATCAGTTGGCTGCCGCTCAACTGCGCCGTCGCCCCATCAAGGCCGCCGACACTTACATAGCTTTTGAGGCATATGAAGTTGGTGCCCTGGAAGCCCGAGCTGGAATCCCCGTAGTACATCTTCGCATAGACCGTCCTGCAATCCCTGATGAAGTCGTCGATTACCGCATTTTTGGCCCCGTTGGAGACGGTTCCAAAGTGATCCACGGCTACGGCCGATACGATAACTATCACGACGATGGTGGCCACCAGCTCGATTAAAGTAAACCCGGCGCGGCGTCTAATCCTCATGGACACATTGTAGTTCAATATACCTGCCGCAGCGTCTTCCGCCAGATCGTTCCCAAAGAAAGCGTGATGTCCGCGTAGCGGATCCCGCTCTTGCTCAGGATGTCCCAAAGAGGCATGTTGGGTGCAGCCAGCGCTTCTCCAAGCAGCTTTTGCATGGCCCCGCCCTCGATCGTCACGGGCAAGGGCAGGTTATAGAGCCTAGCCAAGTCCAGCAGCGCCGGCTTTGCCACGATGCCGTGGAAAGTGTATGCCTCCAGAATATCGATGTGGTCCAAGACCCTGTAGCGGTCGCGCAGCAGGTCAGGGCTGCCGATGGGGACTCCTTGCACCGAGCTGCGCACATAGAGGAATGGAATCGCAAATTTGCGTCCATTGAATGTGGCGATGAGCTCCTTCTGGACCCTGTTGACCTCGGCATGCACCCGCCAAAAGCTCGCCAGCATCTCCTGCTCGGTCATGCACAGCTCTATGTCGGTGTCTGGAATCTGCACGCCTTTCGCCTCGCCGGGCAGGAATGCGGTCGATCTGCCCGCCTCCCGCCCCAGGTAGATGGCGGCGATGCGGGCCTGGAAAGGGTTGAGCCACCCCGAATCCTCGGCGGACAGTGCATCATCGCGGGCCTGGCAGTGTGTTTGGATATAAATGGAGTTCATGCGGTTTGGGCGCTCAAATCGTCGCAAAACCCCGGGCCGAACGGGGTGTCACGCGGCGGAATCCGCAGCGTCTTCAAGAGGGGTACGTTCCAGCCAGCCTCCGTGCATAGGCCGGCTGGGAGGGCGCGCCGGTTGAGGTATTGAGCAAGCAGTTCGGCGGGGTAGTCCTTGAGCCGAAGCGCGAGAGTCGTCGGCCCTGCGACCATCTTCAGTTCGAGCCACTTTGGAACGACCGCGGTCTGAAATCGGCCATCTTTCCCCGCTAAAATCACGTCCCCGTCGATAAGGAGGCCTGTTACCGGCACCGTGCTCTCGGCAGCTTGGTATAGGTCAAGGCGTCCGTCCTTCAAATGCTGGGTCTCCACGACAAGGGCCGCGTGCAATCCGTTGGTTGAGCACGGCAATTCCGCCGACGTTAGATACAGTATGTCTCCCAGCTTCATTTGCTTTTGGTTTGGTGCGAAACAGCTTGGGCCGCCAGTTCGGCCTTCGCAGGGATAACCCGGAAGGCTTCGGGCAGCTGCGGCTGAGTGCTCACGACATAGCCTTTATTCAGCTAATGCATCCAGTGGTTGCTGAACAAGGGATTCAATATTCGGCAAGGACTTTGGCAATGGCTTTCCTTTTTCGGCGCACTCGTATATCTTGTGGAATACGCACCGAGCATGCCGGAGTTCCTCGTCAGTGGGTATCCGCATGTCGATATTGAAGTAGTCATCAGCAATCCCCACCAAATTCCTGAAGCCGCTGCTGGCACTCAATGCGTTGATCACCGGTGCCCCCAATTGCCAGTCCCGGTCCCAGAAAAAGAGATTGTCGAGCACCATGCACTGCCAGTATTCCTCATCAAGCTTAATCGGGATTGAAACTTGCTTCCGCCGACCGGCCCGCCGAAGCAAATTGTTGATGGTTACCACATAGGCTTCGCTTGATTTCCTGACATTCGGATCGCGGTCCCTGGATTGATCACTGCCCACCTCGAATACGCATGAGAGAATATCATAGAGGAGGGCCTCCTCAATTGCACTGTTTCCCTCATCAGGAACCGGGGTGTTGGTAACCAATGTGTGCATGAGTCGAAAGCTCTCGTATGCCAGGATGCGAGGATCGATCTTGTCGTAGGGCTCGCTGACGTAGCACGGAGCTTCCTCGAAGTCCAATGTTGCCTGACCCACGGTGAGGCAAAGTGCTCCGATATCTTTAGGCGCCAATATCAAGTTATGGTTGCGAGGTGAGTTCCACATATAATTTGTTTCTGATTCGCTTTTCAGTTGATTAAGCTATTTGACGTATTTGTCATATTACCTATTATAGATCGGTTTTCTTTTTCCGTAATAAAAGCTGGCAGCTCGATTTCCCTCCAGATAAGATGGTTTGAAATTGCAGCGGTGTCGCTACAGGCATTTGACGACTCGGCAGACGTGCGCCGGCACGCAGAGGAGTTAAAAAGAGGGGAGATGTGTAAACCAGCAGGTGTTGGCTGCCCCGAAGTGACTTCGGGGGCCCGGACCTCATGCGGTCACCTCCCATGGGCGGGCGTCAAATAATATTGCCGGAGGACGCCGCCGAGTTTTACGCGGCGAGTTTGGAGTGATCAGAAGATGGGCCTGATGAAGAGTTGGGTTCCCTTTTTGACGAAGGCCAAACGCACGTCAATCCGTCCGAGTGGGTAAGGCTACTTGCGCCTCGGCGAGCGCTTCACCTTTGCGTCCCAACCGTTCAGCTCCAGCAAGTTGGTGCCGGTGAGGGACTCCCCTGTCAGCAAACCTTCGCCGGCCAAATGTTCGGCTGCCTGACGGAGGATGCGCTTGGCTTCCTTCAGGTCCGCCGCATTCAGCTTCCGTGTGTACCTGCAAGTGATAACCAGATCGAGTGACGTATTCATCATCATTTAGTTTGACCAAAAACAAGCCTCTGACCAGCTTTTAACGCTGTATATCCGCTGGGATCGGAGAATCTGGCCGCTTGGTTGGCGGCCTCGGTTGCGCAGGCGGTTCCACCAGTTCTTCGGCGGTCCACGGGCCCGTTTGGGCCGGCGCCGAGTCCAGGATGTCTTGGTGAGGTAGGGTGCCGCCCTGCGCTAACCGCGCCAGCTCGTATATCCAGCGGGGCTCTTCGGCGTTGCCTTGAATGGCTGCCAGCTTCATCTCCATCGTGGTTAGCGCGGCAATGCTCTGCAGATGCGATGCCTTCCGGGTTTCCTCCAACTCCGCCGCCGTTTCATCTATGCTGGCCCGCCTGTTGGCCGGCCAGGCCAGCCTGCCTCCAACCGAAGGCAGGATCAAGGTCTTGCCTGAGGGGATATCCAAGAACTTGGCGGGCCTCTCTGCTTGCTTGGGGAACTTGGCTTCGAGGACCTCGACGAGGGCGCGCCGGACCTCTATGTTTCTGCGGAAGCTGCTGTCCTGTTCGGCATAGCTGGCCGATATCTCTCTTCGAGTACCCTCGCGGTCCCCTGCGGAGAATCGAACGAACTGCTGCCGCCGGTTGTTGTGCCGGCGCTTTAATTCTTCCCGTGTGAGGGAGCGCAGATGGTAGGAAAACTTGTCCCAGGTGAACCTGCGAGCGGCCACCCGACCGTTGATGATGGGTGCTCTGAAGAAGTCATCCATGGCGCTCACGGACGCCTCCCGGATTATCGCGTCCCACTCCGGCTCGATCCGCTGAGGTTGTGCTATGGACAAATCATAGACCTGGCGCTGGATGTTTTCGCGGTAGGTGCCAATGACCTCGTCGAGCATGTTGACGTCCACCCCGTCCCGTCCCGGCTGGGTGCGGTTGCTCATGCTGATCCGCACCCCCTTCCTGGTTTGCGGGAGCAGAAACACATGGGCGTGTATCTGCGGGTCTTGGTCTTTGGGTTGAAATCTGCCCTCGGCTTGAAGACGTTTGACCCAGGCATCGTTGCCATGCACCCTCGCGTCGTGATGGATTCCGAGCACAAACCCAAGCTCGTCGCCGGGGTAAAACTTCCTGGCGATGGCGGAAAATGTGTCCTCTGCCACCCGGACAAGCAGCCGATCAATGTCAACCTGATCCATCAGCAACTGCGTGACTTTGACCGGGTCCATGCTCAGGATCAGCCGCAGCCCCATGATCTTTCGCCCCTTCAGTTTTTGCTTGCGGCAGTGCTCTTGGATGAACTCCAGTGTTGCTTCGTTGTCCGCCAGGCCGCGGGTCCTGTTCAATCTGGCGACCTCCTTCTTTCCGAATCCATGGGCTGAGAGCGTGCCGCGGGGACGGCTTGTGAAGTAGGTTTGGCCAATTAAAATGCCACCCTCCACCTCCTTGCCCTTGTGCTTTTTGATCTCATTGCAGTAGCCGTCCGCCCACCCGACCGCTCTTTTGGCAGAGGTGACGACCGTCGTCTTCTTAATTGTGGCGACCTGGTATGCCATAATCTGAGCGGCTTACTTGAGATTGGCCGGCGGCTTTTGCTCCTTGAGATACTGGGCTTTGTAGAGAGCCAGCACTCTGGCGGCCTCATCCCTCAGGAACTCGGTCTGGCGGAGAGCTTCGTCTATCTGGCTGACCATTTCGCCCATCCGTTCGACCATCTCTTGCGTCTTAACATTTTGGTTGCGGAGGATGCTCGACAGCATCTGCTCGGTGCCCGGATTGGTGTAATCGGTGTGCAGATGAACGTAAATGATCTGTCGGCCGACCAGCATATCGATGAGCGTTTTATACGGTATCGAGTAATGCCCGGCGAGCCTGTGAAGAAGGTTCTCATGCTTGCCAACTTCGTACAGACCGTGCAGCAGCTGGTCCAGTTCCTCCGGATTAAGCTGCTGCACCGACCCCCAGGCGGTGAGCTTCTTCTGGATACCCTTAATGAATTGGTTTGCGTCTTCCATATCAAACCTTCAGCGCGCTGTCTTTGGCGTTCTGCTGGAAGGAATGGAGCAAAGTCTTATACTCTCCCGTTGCGCCAAGCACGGCCAGGAGTTTAAGAAGGCTTAGCGTTGTCCCGTTGAGTTCATCGAGGCGGTCGTGAATGGCGATCTGCAAGGCAGCCATGTCGCTCACGTCTGGAAGGTAAGCCTGCCCCAGCGAAATGCTCATTTCAGCCAGCTGGCTCACGACATGCCCTAGAGATCCGGAGTCATCCGGCACACCCAATTTGATGAGGCGATCTGCAACGTCCTTACGGATGTACACCCTCGGGTTGCGCCGTCCAATGACCGAGCATGTAGCCTCCCCATCAGCTTCCGCTAACGGATCGTCCGCCTGGTTTTCCGGATGCTCTTGGGCACCATCCTCCAAGTCTGGTGATACACTCATACAACTATTTTATGGCTCCAGGGGGTGTTTGCAACCGTGCGAGATAAAAACATCGGCGGCAGGTCAGATGTTAGGCAACCGCAGGGGTAGTTGCTTGGGGAGGGCGCATCCGTGCGGGAGGATGACACCAGGCTCGCTGCAACCGCGCAAGAATTTGCATGGTGATAGAGTGCAACCGTAGGGGTGAAAAGAACCTGTTTTTGGCGTCGGAAACCCCTTCTTGTGCTATACCGCCTTTGTCTTCTCTCTCCAACTGTCTTGGCGCAGCGCCCATAATTTGGCCTCTCCCTGCGTCCACGCTCCACCGTAGAGCCTCTTCCCACTCCTTCCAGGGGACGGTCCCTCCTTTTTACGTCTTCTCTTCCAGCGCAGCTTTGGCGCCGTCAATTCCCTCCCGCCACGATAAGGTCTCCCGCAGTCCAAATGTAGAGAAGGGGGAAAAGCCCGTGGATAATTTGAAAAGGGAGGTCATCCATTTGAGGCGCCTAATGCTGGTGCTGGCAATTTTGGGGTCTGTCTTCCTGGATGTTTGTTTTGCGAAGCAGGGGAGGTCTGCTCCTCTACTGGTGTTGATGGCGCGGATGAATTGAGTTTGTGGAGGTCTGCTATTTGGAGTTGGAGGTTGGTATTTTCCTATCAGTGGCCGGTAATTGGGGGGAGATCATGTTGGAGTTTGTGCTCCATTTTTGGTGATGATGACGTTCAATTCCGCCTGTCCTGCGATTCCAAGACTCTTCAAGGGGGCGGTAATTCCTCTGTTGGTCTTCCCCTCCAACCCACCACGATCGCCGCTGTCAGCATCCTGTGAATAACCAAGCTGGGCCCTGTGAACATCCTGTATTTGTGGTGAACAACTGGGGGAAAACTGGTGAACATCGGCCTCCTCCTGCCAATCCTGGCCGTGTTTGTGGCGCTTGAAATCTTGAGAACTGGAACCTGCATGATCGGAGATCTGGTCTCCTCAAGCTGGTGTTTTCAAGCCGCGCATATCGCAATTCCCAGCAGTCTGCTTATGATTTAAACTGGGGGACGGTCTGGTCTTTCTTGGTTTCCTCTCTCCGTGGCATCCCTGGTATGGCAGAGCCTTTCCTTGATGCCGGTTTGGGCTCTTGCGATCCCTATTTTACGACAACTCCTGGAGCCTGACCTCGCTGTGCCACCCATCTTCCATGGTCAGCCTGGCGCAGTCGTCTTCGAGGTACTCAATGGTCAGCACCTTCCCGGTCCTGGTGCAAAGCCCCTCATCTGGGTCGTTCCAAGTGACTTCATCCTCCCGCTGGAGTTTGCGCCGCCAATCGTTCTTGCGTAGTTTCTCCATGTCTTAAGTTTGGCCGATTACCCCATACAATGGCCGGCTTAAATGTGTGGCAAGCCTTTGATGTCTGGGACCGTCTGGCTAACCGACCTGGCCTTCCGAATGGAGTCGATCAGGATGCCCATGTGGAGCTTGTCGACCCTCTCCCCCGGGTTCTCCATCTGCTTCTGGCAGATTTCGCGAACCCACTTGGCGTCCTCTGCGGAGGCGAACTGCAAATGAACGGTATGCATGCACTTAAGTCTGGCGAGGAACTTTGCGAAGGGTATTGACCCTGGAAAACGCGCCTGGATCCCGCTCGCTGATGCCAGTACGGTACCACTGGCGGTGTTACCACAGGGTCCAAACTCGTGATCCGCGGCATTCCCCCCACAGCGATGGGAGCGTACCCGGGGCAGGGATCGGCACGAAATTATGGCCTCAATCTGTTCCGAACCAGCCTCCAAATGGACACCTGTCTGGCGTCGGATTTTTCGGCGGACACATCCGTAATATCTGGCGCCTCCCGGAGATGCCCGTCAGAGTGGAGCTGATGCATCGCGGCATGCCCTCCACGGAGATGGGAGCGCGCCCGGGGTCCCTTTCCGTCCGCGACAGCCCGACGCGGGGGAGGGGGGTGGCCTTGAGAGTTTTCGGCCGTAAGGCCGGCTGCGGTTCATACCCGAAGGGGCGAAGGTCCATCGTTCCAGATGTTCATGGACCCCGTCTGGCCCGAAGACTTCCAGCCGAACAGGGCGCCTCCAAAACACACGCTGTTTACCCCGGGGTATGCGGAATAGAACGGGCCCTCCAGTTGTTCCGTTGCGCCGGGGGCAACTTTCGATCCGCAACAGGCCGGCGTACCGATGGGTGGCTTCAAGGGTTGTTCGGCCGCAAGGCCGACTCTCCGGTTCATACCCGAAGGGGCGAGGGTCCATCGTTCCAGATGCTTGGGGAGCCCCCGCGGGCAGGAGCGGGCAGGGACTTAAGGTGCGGCGTACCTGCTGGCCCTTGAATGGATTTGTGCTGAGGACTCGGAAAACTGGAACCTTGCGGGGTCGGATATCTCATCCCAGCCCAACCCATTTTCGTGTTTGACTCCCAACCCCTCCCCACATTACAAATTCCGCCATGATAAATATTACAAATTTAACGACCAGCCAACTCCGCCAAGTTCTCGCCCTAAAAGAGCAGATCGAGGCGCTGCAAAACCAAATTGATTCCATTGCTGGAGGTGAAGTTCCATCTCCTTCAACCGAAGACGCCCCCACTCCCGGCAAACGCAAATATCACATGTCCGCCGCCCATAAACGCAAACTCATAAAAGCTTTGGCCAAGGCGAGGAAAATACGCTGGGCAAAGGCGAAGGGGATGGCGAACAAGGGCAAGAGGCGAATAAGCGCGGCAGGAAGGGCGGCCATGAGTGCTGCGGGCAAAGCGAGATGGGCGAAGGTGAGGGCGGAGGGGAGGAAGACGCTGTAAGGCGAGTTGGGGGCCGAGTTGGGTGTTTGCCGGCCATGATGTGCGGAACGACCAGAAGGGAATTGTGAGGCCAGAGGATTTTGACGCGAAGTATCCGTTGATCTTGAGTTGGATTCAAGGAACGCTCGCCAGACACATGCGCCAAGCACACCCGGTCTCTTCCCTCAGCTTCAAACGTCTGCGGCACTACTTCAACCCAGAGTTTTTGGCGTCCTCAAAGGTGGTCTACGTTGCAGCAGTGCCCACCCCTCCATTGAGCGCGCTAGGATTCAACCAATTCTCGGACTTTGAAAAGATGAACGCGATGGGTATTACGTATCTTGATACGTTCTTTTCACGGGAGGAAGGGCGTGGGAACGAGAGTCTTCACTTCCACGAACTGGTTCACGTCCTCCAGTGGCAACTGCTTGGCCCAAAAGCATTCATCGCCGCTTACGCCGATGGCCTGGAACGGAACGGCTATCGTCGAAGTCCGCTTGAAGTCATGGCATACACCCTCGAAAGCGTTTTCAAGAACAGTGCAAATCCGTTTGATGTGGCTGCGGTTGTTCGTGACCAGATCACTGCACTTTACCCAACGCCATGAAACTCACTAAAAGTTCACGCCACTCGAAAATCACCGGCGACTTTGGTGAATCAATTGTGTTGTATCTGCTTTCCCGCCACGGTTTTGAATGTGCCCGGGTTGACCACACTGGAATCGACCTGATAGCGCGGCGACCAAACTCCCCAGAAGTGCTTGGAATTGCTGTAAAAAGTCGGAGCCGCCAAACTGGCACTGAAAGCTCACACCTCGCACTGCCCCATGACGGGTTTGCTAAAGCTAAGGCTGCGTGCGATGCGTTTGGCTGCACTCCCTATTTTGCGCTCGTTATTGATGCTGGCGAAAAAATTCGGGTGTTCCTGCTTTCACTCCGCCATTTGCAGAAGCTGTTTCCTGGTGGGCGCAAGGTCTCGGCGTGGCAAATGTCCGAAGCGTTTTTGCGAAAGTATTACGCTGACCCTCAAATCAAAATCTTTGAATTCTCAGCCCACGATCAAAAGTGGTTTTGAAGTCTCTTCTCCACTAACAAGGGGGTCACGATGTACCAGGGCGGCCCGTTTTGTTGCTGGGACGGTTAAGCCCGAAGGGCGGCTTCCCCCTGATCATGGGTGGCAATTTCGTTGATGCGGCGGACCAGCTCTGCGTAACAGGCCGCTGAATCCGGCAGTTCTTGGCCGGTGTTCTTGTAGCGGTGGATATTCCACTTGCCGGAGTGGCCGTTGAACTCGCCACCGGGCAGTTGGCGGACCTTTTTGGGTTCGTGAAAGCGGAGGGCGATCCAGTGGTCCATCGCTGTGACCTCCAGCGGTCCGTTGACGGTGTCGAATATCCAGCCTGGCCTGTCGGACCTCCCGGCCGGTCTGGCGCCGAAGGCCCTGGCGAGGCTTGCGACGCTCTCCGCGAGCGGGAAGGGCTGGCTCTTAACTTTTGGCATGGGATATGGTTGTTTCGATCACAGGTTTTTCAAGCGCAGTTTTGTGTCCGACGACAAACCTCCTGCAGTGGGATTGTGTTGGGGCCGCAACCGGGCGATCATCGTGTCCATGGCGAGCGCGCTGTAATTTCCCGATTTCTTCATCTGCCGGGCGAGGCTGATGGCGGCTGACTTGTGGCCCGAATTGGCCAACTTCGCGAGGCGATCGAGCTTGGTGTTCACGTTCAGGTTGGCGCGGCGCGAATCCTTGGGGTCAAGCGTTCCGGCCAGGAGGTTGCCGAAGAAGGCCGCGAACGCTGAGACCCAGATGAAGGCCAGCGGGAGGATGCAGGCCAGCGCCTTCAGGCCGTTCATCGTATAGGCGTCGTGGTCGAGAACGATGTAGCTCTCGTCACCTGTCCCCATTTCGTTGCCCGTGTGCATCGCCTTCCAAGCCGTGGAGATCAGAACCAGCGTCACGAGGATGCGGACGATGCGGGCCCTGTAAGTGTCCTCTTGGTTCAGCTTCCAGCTCAGGAGGCAAACCACTCCGATGGGTATCCAACCCAGGGTGGCCAGGACGTCGTGCGGAATTGTCTTTGCGATTGAGATCGTGTGATAAACAAGTGTTGTCATATGTTTCTCATGAAAAGTTGGGCGAAGCCCGTCCTGGGGGTCAATCCGGCGATGATGAGTTCCAGGTGTGTTTTCATAGGTGTGTTTGTTCAGCCTTGCGGACCTGATTGGCGTAAGCCGCAGCGAGCGGAAAGGGGCGGCTTTCACACTCCCCGGAGGGGAGGCGAGGGTTCATCGTTCCACCGCTTGCAGGGTGGCCCAGCGGCCGGAGCGGTGCTGGAGCGAGCAGTTCGGTTTCATATTTTGCCTTAATTCACCGGCAGCGGCTTGTTGAAGACCGGCAGAGACTGACCTGCCGGGGTTTGCACCGGGTTGACGAACTGCTGGAGGGTTTGCTGGTAGCCGTTCCATCGGGCTGCCTGCGGATCCTTGTTCATTTCCTTTTGGCAGTTGTGCAGCTGCCCCAGCATCCCCTGGGCGCTCCCCTGGATGTCCGATATCCCGATGCTTCTGCTGGCAAACTGTTGCATGGCGCCGTAGTAGGACTCCCTCGCTGCCGCTGTCTGGGGATCGGCGCCGGCGCCGATGTAGGTGTCCGCGACGCTCTTGAGGAGAATCTGGGCCTCCGGGGTCCGGAGCAGGGCGCGCATTTCGTCTTCGGAGTGGGGCTGAAAGCACTCGGCGAGAGGATCGACGGTAGCGCTGGAGGTCCGCCCGGCCGGGTAAGCCGGCTGGCCGCTGCAAGCCAGCGCCGCGGCCGGTTGGGCAGCCGGCACGAACTTCAGATCGCAGGAGCGGATTTGGCTGTTTGAGAAGCTGATTTGTTCGCCGAACGAGGAGATGACGATGTTGGAGCTGCTCTGGCTGATCAAGACGCCCGACATCAGGGACTGGTTGGTCACGACGAGAATCGCGTTGGTGTGCGCTGCCGTATGCGACTGGCGGGTTAAGACGATCGTGCGGTTGGTCTTGGTCTGGGCTTCCACCTGGAGCGAGGCTGTGAGGACAGCGAGTGCGAGGAGTGCTTTTTTCATAATTGGTCTCTCTGGTATTCTATGCTCTCAGCCCATTTTGGATTTGCGCAGCATCTTCTTTCCCCGTAATCCGGAGGCATCTTGATCAAACCGCGGAATTCGATCGGGCCTTTGGGGTACAAGTTCAATGGGTACTGTAACTGGCTTCCCCCATGCCGTTGGCCTCTCGGCAGAGGCAGATGCCCTTGCCATTGGCATCAACCCGCATCTCCGTGAAGCGCATCCTCGTTTTCGGATACTCCGGGCCGGAGAACCGCGCGAAGAACCTACCTGCCACTCAGGGATGGGTGAGGCGATAAAACCGACCAGGAACTGACTGCATGGGCTCGGAGAAATAGGCGGAACCGCCGGCAAGAGTGACGGCCTGCAGCGGGGTCCAAACCGGGTTGGCCAGGTTGTTGCAGGCTTCCACCACGACCGGGATGTTGGGTGTGC
>Ga0116118_1001508_pt1 | contig 12053 bp, 4 predicted proteins | sample June2015DPH_11_5_FD_89723 | JGI IMG/M metagenome (GOLD analysis project Ga0116118, IMG submission 89723) | Peatland microbial communities from SPRUCE experiment site at the Marcell Experimental Forest, Minnesota, USA - June2015DPH_11_40 | ecosystem: Environmental > Terrestrial > Soil > Wetlands >...
ATACCGAGATGGCGGCCGTGTACTGGGTCGAACTACTGGACGGCGTCGTGCCGTTTGTGGTGTAGTAGATAGTCGCGCCTGAGGTGGCATCGCTGATGGTCACCGTCTGTGTTCCTGTATAGGTGCCTGCGGCCGGGCTGAAGGTCGGCGTAGCTACCGTAGTTGTGGCTCTACCAACAACTGGAGCGCAAACAATCGCCAGATAAACCAGGATTTGGGACAGCAAGGGGGTGACGCGCATCATGCGATTCATTTGAAGCCCTTTCTATGCAGGATGTATGGGTACATACACCGCCTGCGGATAGCAGTGAACATGGCGGCAAAAAGCGGCCGTCCGCCACTACACTAGGACCTCCGATTATTTCTTGAAGTGGAAATGCTAGGGGAAGCACTTCGCATTCAGTTTTTTAGCCCGATTGCAACGCATGAGTCGTTATATTGCCAACGCGCACCTCTGCATAGGCAATATAAGAGTAGGGAGAATTAGCAAGTCACTCGGCATAAGAGTCCCTTGCAATTGCCTTGTCGAAATCATAGAAACACAAATTTAACCCGCCCGCAATTTACCAACAATGCAGTTGTAAGTCAAGAGTTATTTTCCGTGAATTATTTATCGCGACTATTTTTCATAATTCCTGTGAGATAGATCACTTGGAATTTGTTTACCATATATCATACATTCTCGTTACTAACGATTAAAGGCACTCATATAACTTCTGGTTAGGCGTTCTGTGCGCCGACCGTCCGCGCTTGTTATGGGATGCATGTCAGCGTCATTACAAAGAACAACTTGCGGTACACTCTGGAAAATACCGAGTATGCGAGATTCAGCCGATTCTCGTTTCTTAGCCGCGTGTTATGTTCTGCCATTTTCTCGCTGCCTATCAATGTGCACTCCTCGATGGGCTACACCGCCGTGGTTTTGCCGGGAGCTCGATTATTACGCTCACATCACGGCCATTTCGAGCCGTCTCTATATTTTGGGGAACAGTCGCCTGTTGCTCGTCTCGCTCCCGCATATCCCAGCCCACGCTCAACTCACCACTTAAACTGGGAAACTTTCCTAGCTCAATTCTACAGTAATTTCATTGGCTTTGCTCCGCATGTGAATGCCGGCGAAAAAGGCCCCATCCGCGGGCCGCTGAATCACCCTCCGAACACGCCTCGGGGGCGAAGGGACTCTTCCGCTACGCTCCAGAGCCCCTTCGCCCCCGAAATGCCATGCCAGATCGCTTCTCCTACTGGCTCCCTTTTGCTCCGCCCCACTGGTTCCCTTTTACGGTTCTTCGTCACTTTTGGTGAACCATGGCTGGCACTTTGCCGGCGGGACGATCGGCGTTAGAACGGGATCAGGTTCTGGCGATGTCCGGCGACGGTTATGGAGCAGCGGACGTTGTTGCCGGATGCCGGCGAAGTCGTTCTGGATCGGTTGCAGGTCTACGGGCGGGACCGGCTCGTGATGGTGCTGCGTCCCGTAGCGAAGGGAAGCTGTTGCCCAGCGTGCCAGCGGATTTCGCGGCGCACGCATAGCTGGTACAGTCGGCGGCTTGGCGATCTGCCCTGGGAGGGCATTCCGGTCAGCATCGAGTTGCATGTCCGCCGTTTCTTTTGCGACAACGACGGATGCGGTCAACGCGTTTTCACGGAGCGGCTTGCAAGAACGGCTCCGCGGTACGCCCGGCGCACCGCACGCCTGGGCGTGGCGCTGGAGCAGATTACGCGGGCTTTAGGCGGATCGGCAGGGGCTCGCTTGGCGCAGCAGTTGGGCATTCTGGCCAGCGGTTCGACGCTACTGCGGCAGTTGCTCCGAAAGGCATTCGTCGATTGCGCACGGGCGCCGCGAGTTCTGGGTATCGATGACTGGGCGTGGCGCAAGGGGCATCGCTATGGAACGATCCTTTGCGACCTGGAACGCGGCGAGGTGATCGATCTGTTGCCTGACCGTAGCGCCGAGAGCACGGAACAGTGGCTTCGCGAACATCCCGGTGCGGAGATCATCAGCCGCGATCGCGCCACCCTGTATGCCGAAGCGACCACCAAAGCCGCGCCGCAGGCCGTGCAGATCGCCGACCGTTGGCATCTGCTTCGGAACATGAGCGAGGCTCTGGTAGAGGCTCTGGGGCCGCATCATCGGTTGCTTGCCGAGGTGGCGCGCACCGTGGCGGAAGGATCGAAGCTCGTAGCGGAAGTTGTATTGGAACCTTCACCTGCCGAGCGGCTCTCCCGCCCTCGGCTCCGGATCGAGCAGAACCGCGAGCGCCGGATGGCCCGCTATGAGGCGGTCATGGGATTGTTCCGGCAGGGCGTTTCGCAGCGGGAAATCGGGCGCCAGTGCGGCCTGAGCCGCAAGACCGTACGCCGCTTTATCCGCGCCCAGGGCTTCCCGGAACGCAAGCACCATCATCGCTCCTCGTCGGTCGATCCACATCGGGATTACTTGGAAATGCGTTGGCAGCAGGGGTGCCACAACAGCGCCCAACTCTGGCGGGAATTGCGCGCCCGCGGCTTTGCGGGACGGCCGCACACCCTGCGTGATTGGATGCACAAGCATTATGGACCACGAAGATGTCGAGGCATACCACCGTCCCGCGTTTCCACTCCTCCACGTGCTTCTCCGCGACAAGTCGCCTGGTGGATGCTGAAACAGCCACAAGAAGCCCGCCCTTACCTGGATCAACTCGATCGGCGATCCCCGGAAATCGCCAGTTGCGCTGGCTTGGCGCGGGAGTTCTTTCGCATCATCCGCGAGCGGGATACAGCGGCTTGGCTGGCCTGGCGTGACGCCACCACCGTATCGCCATTCGCTAACTTCACCAAACATCTATGTCGTGACGAGGCCGCTTTCCTCGCTGCTCTCAAACAGCCCTGGAGCAATGGTCCCGTCGAAGGTCACATCCACCGATTGAAGCTCATCAAGCGTTCCATGTACGGCCGCGCCAAGTTCGATCTGCTGCGCCTGCGCGTCCTTCATGCGGCCTGAAATCCACTCCCCAATTGCACGCGAGATCCCCTGACACCTTCACCAAATTTGCGGATGAACCCCTTTTACTCCGCCCTTGACAGTTCACAAGGATACCTGTCGAGCTTGCTGAGGTTTCTGTGACGCTTCGTGGTCACACAATACGCTGTTCAGGAATCGAAACTTCCACCCAGAACTTCCTCCGAGTTCAAAAGGCAGATCCGTTTTGAATCCGGATGGCATTTTTGGCGATGGCTAGCTAAACGGAGATCGACCCCGAGAGTTCCTCTGGGCGTGGAGCTGTAGTCGTAAGAACCTCAAAGTTCAATAATGTTCAACAAGACAACACGCTAAATAATTGATTATACATAGTTTGTAGAGGTGGCTCCTTCTGCTCCCAAAGCAGGTCAGACCGTTTATGGAATCCTATTGAAATTGATTGAAATTAAGTGCTTTTGAGTGAAGCGCTTACCGCATACCTCCCGATCCCTGTTGATCCCTGTGGCTTTTGGGTGCTTTGACAGTTACAAAATCGACTACACTCATATTCCGCCACGGCAAATTCCCGTGAGGATCAAAATGGCTCTTGCATCCAGAGATACAAAGCAACAAGCGCACGAGCTGATCGACAACATGGCTCCCGGGCAGGTCTCCGCCGTCGTCGACCTCTTGAAGATCATGCTTGATCCGCTTGCCCGCATCTGAAGCGCCTGATGAACGATTACGTCCGTTATTACCTCAAGGACCGGACGCACCTTGGTTTGGAGAAGCAAACCCCATCGGGTCGTGAGGCAGCGACGGATTCAGGTGCAAATAGCCGGGTCAAAGCCATTCCCAGACTCGGCGGCCTGCATTATCGTTATGATCCGGTTGCCTGAGTTGTAGCTGAGGACATCTCTTGTCAAAGTTGATGATGAACTGCGGGAGAGGTGTGCCCGTCGACCTCTTTCAGCCGACTCAGCTCTATCCTCCTGACGATTCGTGGTCGCCGACTCACCTTCCATCAATCAAAAATCCGTACTCAAACTGCCCCGAGTTTAAAATCAAACCCTCTTCGCATCCGGATGGAATTTTGGCGAGGCACACTATAAAGATCGCGAGGGACAGCTCTCCTGTTGGCGCACATTGGTCCCTATCAGGATAGGTACTTTAGTAATATTAGTAACCAATTGATTCTATTCATTTTTTCTAACCTTACTACAGCCAAACAGTAAAGAAAGTGAAGAAATAAGAAACGCAATGAAGCAAAAATAAGAAATATACGAAATTATAAACTTGACAAACGATATGAAATGGCCGTAGTTTGTCCCCGTAATAAAATTTTGTAACTTGCCGACAGCCTAAGCTCGCCGTTGGAGGGTGAAAAGGAGTCCCTTATGGTAACCAGTCAAATTACGTCCGGTTGTGTGAAGTCTCGCCTTCATTCGTATGCGCTAAGCGCATTCAGCCTTTGCCTCTTTCTTGCATTCTGTGCGAGCGGCACAATGGCTTCGGCTCAAACGGTGGCCACACCTGGCTTCAGTCCGGCGGCCGGGACGTATACCTCGACACAGACGGTCACCATCAGCGATTCGACCTCTGGCGCGACCATCTATTACACCACCAACGGCACAACGCCGACGACCAATTCGACGGTCTATTCCAGCGCGATCACGGTCTCCGTCTCGGAGACGGTGGAAGCGATCGGCGTACTGAGCGGGGATACGAACAGCGCGGTGGGCTCTGCGGCTTACACGATAGGCGTTTTGCCGAACGGCGTGTACAACATCGTCAACCTGGCCAGCGGCTTTGACCTGGATGGCGGCGCAGTTGGCGCGCCCGCGGGAACCTGGGTGGTGCAAGATGCCTACACGAGCACCAGTCAAGTGTGGACCGTTCTCAACGAGGGGGGCGGCAACTATCTGATACTCAACAATGGAGACGGCGGTCCAAACGACGGTCTAGCGCTTGACGACTATCACAACGGGGACAGTAACGGCAATGAGATTGATGTATATAACGCTCCCCTTAGTGGCTTCGACAACTCTGAATTGTGGAGCATTACGCCTACCAGCGGAGGCTACTACACCCTGACTGTGCCCTATTACGCGCCGGGCTACTGCATCGAACCCTCGGGAGGCTCGACTTCTTCAGGCGCGGAAATCGTGTTGTATACCTGCACCAGCACCAGCGCGCAGCAGTGGGCGTTTGTTCCGGTCAACCCGACGTCCGCTCCAGCGGACGGCGTGTACACGATCCAGAATCTGGCCAGCGGCTTGGTCCTGGATGGCGGCGGATCTGGCACGACCAAGGGAACCTGGGTGGTGCAAGATGCCAACAGCGGCGGAACCAATCAACAGTGGAACGTTTACAGCCTGGGAAACGGCAGCTATGAAGTATTCGGCGTTGCAAACGGCCTGTCGCTGGACGACGACGCCGATGGTACAACCAACGGTACTGAAATTGACGTCTACACCATCAATGTCAGCACCGGTCAAGAATGGTATTTTACGCCTACCAGCGGTGGCTACTACACCATTGCGTCGCAGGATATCGTCAACGCCGGCGGCGGATACTGCATTGAACCCTCGGGAGGCTCGACGTCTTCAGGCGCCGAGATCGTGATCTACACCTGCACCGACACCAGCGCGGAACAGTGGGAGTTTGTTCCGGTCAACGCGGTGGCGGCCACGCCTGCTTTCAGTCCGGCGGCTGGGACCTATGCTTCGGCGCAGACGGTGACCATCAGCGATGCGACTTCCGGCGCGACCATCTACTACACCACCAACGGAACCACGCCCACGACCGCATCGAGCACCTATAGCTCTGCGATCACCGTTTCGGCGAATGAAACGCTGGAGGCTATCGCAACAGCTTCAGGCTATACGGCAAGCTCAGTTGGTTCGGCGGCGTATGTGATCAACGGACCAGCGGCCACGCCCGGTTTCAGCCCCGCGGCTGGCGCATATGGGCCGGCGCAGAGCGTGACCATCAGCGATGCGACCGCCGGTGCGACCATTTACTACACCACCAACGGAACAACGCCCACGACCAGTTCGAGCACCTATAGCTCGGCGATCACGGTCTCGGCGACTGAGACGTTGGAGGCTATCGCCGTGGCACCGCTTTATATGACGAGTTCTGTGGGCTCTGCTGCTTATACCATCAACGGGGCGGCAGCCACACCTGGCTTCAGTCCGGCAGCCGGAACCTATAGCTCGGCGCAGACGGTGACTATCACCGATGCGACCTCCGGCACGACAATCTACTACACAACCAATGGAACCACGCCGACGACTGCCTCGACTACCTATAGCTCAGCGATTACTGTCTCTGCCACGGAAACGGTGGAGGCTATCGCCACAGCTAGCGGCTATTCGCAAAGCGCGGTGGGTTCGGCGGCTTATACCATCAATGGGGCTGTTGCCACGCCGACCTTCAGCCCGGCAGCTGGAACCTACTCTTCGGCACAGACGGTGACCATCAGCGATGCGACCGCTGGCGCGACCATCTACTACACAACAAACGGAACTACGCCAACGACTGCATCGAGCACTTATAGCTCGGCGATTACGGTTTCGGTTACAGAAACGCTGGAAGCTATTGCCACGAAGGCTGGTTATTCGAACAGCGCGGTAGGTTCGGCGGCTTATACCATCAACGGAGCAGCGGCTACGCCGGGGTTCAGTCCGGCAGCCGGAACATATAACTCGGCGCAGACGGTGACTATCACCGATGCGACTTCCGGCGCGACGATTTACTACACCACCAACGGAACCACTCCTACGACCGCATCGAGCACTTACAGTTCGGCGATTACAGTCTCGGCCACTGAGACGCTGAAGGCTCTTGCCACACACAGCGGCTACTCGAACAGCGCGGTGGGGTCGGCTGTGTATACCCTGAAAGCAGCTACACCGGGCTTCAATCCGGCGGCCGGGACCTACTCTTCGGCTCAGACTGTAACCATCACCGATGCGACGTCTGGCGCGAGCATCTATTACACCACCAACGGAAGTACGCCGACGACCGCATCGAGTGTCTATAGCTCGGCGATCACGGTGTCGGCCACTGAGACGCTGAAGGCTCTTGCCACACACAGCGGCTTTTCAAACAGCGCGGTGGGGTCGGCTGTGTATACCCTGCAAGCAGCTACACCGGGTTTCAGCCCGGCAGCCGGAACGTATTCTTCTGCGCAGACGGTAACCATTACCGACGCGACCTCTGGTGCGAGCATCTACTACACCACCAACGGAAGTACGCCGACGACCGCATCGAGCGTCTATAGCTCAGCGATCACGGTGTCGGCCACTGAGACGCTGAAGGCTCTTGCTACACACAGCGGCTACTCGAACAGTGCTGTGGGCTCGGCAGCCTATACCATCACCAGTGCAGTGCCCACACCAACCTTTAGTCCAGCGGCCGGCGCATATGGTCCAGCGCAGTCTGTAACCATCAGCGATTCGCTTTCAGGATCGACGATCTACTACACCACCAACGGTACGACTCCAACGACCGCCTCGTCTGTCTATAGCACGGCTATCAATGTGTCGGTCACAGAAACGCTGGAAGCCATCGCAACGCACAGCGGATATACGCAGAGCGCAGTGGGTTCGGCGGCCTATACCATCAACGGGGCGGCAGCTACGCCTGGCTTCAGTCCGGCAGCCGGCGCTTATGGACCGGCGCAGAGCGTGACCATCAGCGATGCGACCTCCGGCGCCACCATCTACTACACCACCAACGGCACAACTCCAACGACCGCCTCGTCTGTCTACAGCACGGCCATCCCTGTGTCGGTCACAGAAACGCTGGAAGCACTCGCCACACACAGCGGTTATTCGAACAGTGCAGTGGCATCGGCGGCCTATACCATTAACGGAGCGGCAGCCACGCCTGGCTTCAGTCCGGCAGCAGGCGCTTATGGACCGGCGCAGAGCGTAACTATCAGCGATGCGACCTCAGGCGCAACCATCTACTACACCACCAACGGAACCACTCCGACGACCGCATCGAGCGTTTACAGTTCGGCGATTATGGTCTCGGCTACTGAAACGTTGGAGGCCATCGCCACTGCTTCCGGTTATTCGCAGAGCGCGGTAGGCTCAGCGGCCTATACCATCAACGGGGCGGCAGCCACGCCGACCTTTAGCCCTGCGGCAGGAACGTATTCCTCAGCGCAGACGGTGACCATTACCGACGCAACCTCAGGCGCGACGATTTACTACACCACCAACGGCACTACGCCAACGACCAGCTCGAGCGTCTATAGCTCGGCTATAACAGTCTCGGCTACAGAAACGTTGGAGGCCATCGCCACTGCTTCCGGTTATTCGAATAGCGCGGTGGGCTCGGCGGCCTATACCATCAGCCAGCCCGTGGTCGCCACGCCTGGCTTCAGTCCGGGGGCCGGTGCGTATTCCTCAGCGCAGACGGTGACCATTACCGACGCAACCTCAGGCGCGACGATCTACTACACCACCAACGGAACAACGCCGACCACTAACTCGTCCGTTTATAGCTCGGCGATCACGGTGTCGGTTACAGAGACGCTTGAAGCTCTCGCCACACATAGCGGCGATACCAACAGCGCGGTGGCATCGGCGGCTTACACGATCGGCACGTTCGGTGCTCCGTCGAACGGCTACTACACGATCCAGAACCTGGGCAGCGGCCTGGTTCTGCAAGGTGGCGGACTTGGCACGCCCAAGGGAACCTGGGTGGTGCAAGAGGCCAACAACAGCGGCGCCGCGAACAGTCAAGTGTGGGGCGTCAGCAGCCTGGGAAATGGCGCCTATCAGATCATCGACATGGGAACCGGTTTATCGCTGGACGACGACGCCGATCAAACTAGCAACGGTTCTGAGATTGACGTCTATCCAAATTCCGCCAGTAGTGGCAATACCGGTCAAGAATGGTATTTGACTCCTACCAGCGGCGGGTACTTCACCATTGCGTCGCAGGATATGGTGAACGCCGGCAACACTACCTGCATTGAACCCTCGGGAGGTTCGACGTCCTCAGGTGCCGAGATCGTGATTTACACCTGCACCGACACCAACGCGGAGCAGTGGGAGTTTGTTCCCTATGCAGGCGCCGTCGGTCCGGCAAACGGCACTTACGAGATCCAGAGCCTCTCCAGCGGCCTGGTCCTCGATGGCGGCGGATCTGGCACGAGCAAGGGAACCTGGGTGATTCAAGATGCCAGTACCGGCGGCACCAATCAAGCATGGGCTGTCACCGGACTGGGAAGTTACGATGGAACCTATCAGGTAATCGCCGTGGGAAGCAACCTATCGCTGGACGACTACGCCGATGGTACGGGCAACGGCAATGAGATTGATGTTTACACCATCAATGGCAGCACTGGTCAAGTCTGGATAATGTCGGCTGCCGGCGGCGGTTACTACGCCATTGCGTCGCAGGATATCATTAACTCCGGCGTTGACTCCTGCATTGAACCTTCGGGAGGATCGTCGGCTTCAGGCACGGATATCGTGATCTTCACCTGCACCCCAACCAGCGCCGAGCAGTGGGAGTTTGTTCCGGTTTCAAATCTCAACGCGGCGCCAGGCACGCCAACCTTCTCTCCGGTAGCCGGAACTTACAACGGCGGAACGACGGTTACGATCAGCACGGTAACTCCGGCGTCAACCATCTACTTCACCACCAACGGAACCACGCCGACGACCGCATCGGCCGTGTATAGCACACCGATCCATATCACTGCCAATGAGACTCTGGAGGCCTTGGCCACGGCGCCCGGCTACACGCAGCAGAGCGCGGTGGGTTCGGCGGCCTATACCATCACATACATCGCAAACATGCCAATCTTCAGCCCCGCGGAAGGGACATATGACGAGGCGCAGACGGTGACCATCAGCGATTCCACGTCAGGCGCAACCATCTACTACACAACTGACGGAACCACGCCAACGACCAATTCAGCGGTCTATTCCAGTCCGATTACGGTTTCTGTCTCAGGAACGATCGAAGCCGTGGCCATAGGGGGTGGTTATTCGTTGAGCGAGGTGGGTTATGCAACGTATACCATCAGCAATGGATCGTCAGGAAACTGCTCCGGCATGACGCTTGGTTCTTCTGAGAACGGAGCTGCCAATATGAACGGATTTGTTCCGTTCCCGGTGACTAATGCCTGGAACGTTAACATCGCCAACGCTCCCGTCGACCCGAATAATGCATTGATTCAGGCTACGGGCGGGTATGCCGGCGAGGCCACGCATGTCAATTTTGGAGCCGGAACGGGCGGCGGCATTCCCTACATGATCGTTGACTCTTCTCAGACCCCCACCGTGTCTATCCATGTGATCGGCGGCGCAAGGGAGAGCGATGTGGTTGTGGCGCCGTATCCTACCAACGTTCCCATTGAAGGCGATCCAACCGACTGCACAGGCTGGCCGGATACTTACCAAGGCGATATGCATACCAACGTGCTTGACCGCCATACCTGCTGGGAATATGAGACGTACAACACGAATCGCTGCAATGGATTGTACGATGCCGACGCAGAGGTGATTTGGGACATGGCCAACGGCGAGATGCGGCCTTGGGGCTGGAGTTCGACGGATGCCGCCGGATTGTCGGTATTTGCCGGACTGACGCGTTACGACGAAGCAGCTTCCGGACACATCAATCACGCCATCCGCTTTACCATGCAATCAACGAAGAACGATGCCAATGACGGATACTTCGTGGCACCAGCCACTCATGCCGCGGGTAATTATTGGAGCGCTCCAAGCGTGGAGGGGATGCGGGTACGATTGGCTTCAAGCTTTGACATCTCGGGTTACTCCGCGATCAACCAAGCCATTTTAACCGCGATGCAGCAGTATGGGATGATCGTGGCGGACAATGGCGGCTACTTCTATATTCAGGGTTCGGAAGATTCGCGCTGGAATAACAGTGATTTGGAAAATTTGGCCGGTATTCCCTCGTCCGACTTCACGGTAATCCAAATGAGTCCCGAATATCCTGGTTGGGATTCTGCTACAGCGCCAACCGGATCAGCACCGACGATCAGCAGCTTCACATCGTCGCTGCAGACCGTATCCTCGGGATCTCCCGTTACCTTCAATTTCAGCGTAACCGGCGATTCCTACGATTACATTGACATGATCGGTCCGGTGAGACTATCGGACGGCACCGGGAGCGTTACAATCAACCCCACGGCAACCCAGACCTATATGTTGTACTCGGTGAACCAGTATGGCAACAACGGAGACGGAGAAGGGTATGGCGTGACTGTAAGCACTCCGATTACAGTTGTGGTGCCTGGTTCCGTAGTGGTTCCGCCGACCTTCACACCGGTGGCCGGCACGTATAGCGCGGCGCAGGTGGTTACGCTGAACAGTACAACGTATCCATACGCGACCATCTACTACACCACCGACGGATCGACGCCAACCTATCCACCGACCGGAACGACAATGGAGTATCCGGTCATTCCTCAACCCATGTCTCCGCAGAGCCAGGGCAATCTGGAGTCAATCACTATCTCCACTTCGCAGACGGTGAAGGCTATCGCCATAGCTCCCGGCTACTCGTCGCCCAGCGCGGTAAGCTCAGCGACTTATGTCATCAACTAAACAGCATCACCATTAACCTGGCCAAAGGCGAGAGAATCCGGGCTCTCTCGCCTTTGGCTGCTGCTCTTCGCCAAAATAGCGATCTGCTGTCAAATCAGGTAGTTAATTGGTACATACACTTTGACCGGTCCCCGTGTAAAACTGGCCTCATGATGCGCTTACTGAGGCTTCTGTCTGTTCTTGCCACCCGATTCTTTCTCTATCGCCGCGACCTGATCTTAGAGAACCTGGCTCTTCGGCAACAGCTCGGCGTTTTAAAGCTGAGGCATCCTCAGCCGCGGTTTGCCACACCTGACAAATTGTTTTGGGTGATCTTGCGTCGGCTCTGGCCGGGATGGAGGCGGGCATTGATTCTCGTTCAGCCGGAGACCGTTGTTCGCTGGCATCGGACGGGGTTTAAGCTGTATTGGACGTGGCTTTCGCGGCATCGAACCCGTGTGGGAAGAAAATGCGTCAGCAGGGAATTGCGCGAACTCATCTTCCGCATGGTTGCCGAGAACCCCACCTGG
>Ga0116118_1001512_pt1 | contig 12037 bp, 10 predicted proteins | sample June2015DPH_11_5_FD_89723 | JGI IMG/M metagenome (GOLD analysis project Ga0116118, IMG submission 89723) | Peatland microbial communities from SPRUCE experiment site at the Marcell Experimental Forest, Minnesota, USA - June2015DPH_11_40 | ecosystem: Environmental > Terrestrial > Soil > Wetlands...
GAAACTCTCACGCTCTCGGCGCAGGTCGGCAACATCCAGACCAACGTGCAGTTCGGTTTCACGGAACCGTATCTGTTTGATCGCCCGCTCGCCACCGGATTTACGGTCTTTTTGTCGAAGTTCGACTACAACACGGCCCGCCAGGAAGGCATATTGTTCGGCCAGCAGGTCGCCATCAATCCCGCGCTTCAGGAGAACTACAACACCGACTCGAAGGGATTCACGGTCTTCGCGAGCTATCCGTTGCGCAAACTGTCGTTCACGAGACTGGGACTGAACTACGGCTGGACGACGACAAACATCACTCCCTTCAGCCAATCGGCGACGCTGCTGTTCGAGTTCACCAAGTTCACCAGCCTGGCCGGACCATCCGCGCTGAACGGCATACGCCAGAGCCAGATCACGGGAACGCTTTCGCACGATACGCGAAACAGTCCCACCTACCCGACGCACGGCAAAAGCTATTCATATGGCGCCAGCTTCGTCGGCGGCCCGCTGCAAGGAAACGTCAACACCATCAACAACGTCTTCGATACTTCGTATTTCCGACCGAACTATCACGGCCGGAACGTGATCGCTCTTCACTTTAAGGGCAGCATGACCACCGGTTACGGCGGGAAAGAAGTCCCGCCGAACAGCCGCTTTTACGCCGGCGGCGAACAGGACGTTAGGGGCTTCGACTTCTACACGATTTCGCCGTTCGTGTTCATTCCGTATTCAACAACCACGCAAATCACGTTCACGAATCCGCAGCTCCTGAGTGGAGGAAAGCCGACGACGGAAACGCTTCCGTTCAACGTGTTGGAGTTTGTTCCCACGCGCCCCGGCGGCGACTTGATGGCCATCGGGAACGCGGAATACCGGATTCCGATTGTGGGATCGTACGTGACGCTCAGCCTGTTCAACGATATCGGGCTCAACGGCATTCTGCGTAGTTCGCAGCTCCAGCTTGATCCTTCGGCGATCGCTTCGTTGCAGCAGCAGTATCCGAATGCCGACTTTCCATGCACTCCGGGTGTGGCAAGTTCTCCGTGCGTGCGGATACCGCAGAATCTGCCGATTGCCAGCGGTACGAATTTCCGGCCGCATACCTCGGCCGGACTCGAGTTGGACATACAGATTCCGATTATTCAGGCGCCGTTCCGCATCTACTACGCGTACAATTACCTGCGCCTGAATCAAACCATCACCCCGCCGCTCGGCGCGTTCTATGTTCCACCGGCGGAGCGGCAATCTTTGGAAGACTTGGGCGTTTACAATACGCAGATCGTTCCCGACCTGCAAAATTTCCTGGCATTGACCCGGTCATCGCAGACCATTCCGCCGAGCCTGTTCGAAGCGGCGAGAACCCTTCGGTTTGCAATCAGCCGGACGTTTTGATGAGACGGCGAAAAACGCCGGAAGAACCACGGCCAACTCAGCGCGGCTTGTTGAATGGGGGTATCGCAGTGGAGAGGGTGGGAGGGAAGCACATGAGAGTATGGGCACTGGGAGCAACGATGCTCCTCGCCATTGCCATTGCAGGCTGCTCGTCGAACGCCACTGTGGTGGGAATCACCATCAGCAGCAACCATGCGTCGCCCATGACGGTTCTCGTGAACACCTCCGTGCAGTTTGGAGCGACGGTCACGGGTGTTTCGGCCACCACGGTTTTCTGGCAAGTGTGCAAGCCGACCGCCACCGGTTCGACGCTCGCGCCGACGGATTGCACGCTGGGCCAGGGGCCAGTCGGGTGCACCATACCAACCGTTACGACCCCTCTCACCGGATTTGGAACCATCAATTCGAACGGAATGTACACGGCGCCTTCCTCGCCTCCGCAGCCCAACAGTTTCCTGGTTGTAGCCACAAGTTGCGTCAAATCCACCGCGTTCGGCACGTTCACGGTGACGATCGATTCGGGGATTCGCGTCCAGATTTCTCCACCAAGCGCCACGATAGGGAGCGGGGAAACCTATCAGTTCACCGCAATCGTGACGGGCACGCCAAACTCGTCAGTGACGTGGTCCGTCTGTCAGTCCGCGGGGACCGGCTGCGACGTGAACGGCCTCCAGAACCAGATCAGCTCAAGCGGTCTGTTCCAGCCGCCGGTCGCCGAAACCGTGGTCGTTCAGGCCGTATCCAATGCGGATACGACTCAATCCGCGACGGCGTCCGTGTCGGTTGTGCTGGCTTCGCCTCCCGCATTGGCGAAGACGACTCCCATCTTCCCCACGACTGCGGCACAAGGTTCCGTGCAGCAAGACGTGTATCTGTCGGGAACTAATTTTCTGTCAACGACCACGATCTTGGTGGGCGGGGTGACGTTGCCAACTGCGGACGTAACATTCATCAGCACGAGCTTGCTTCGCGCTACGATCCCAGCAGCGCAATTGGCGCAGGCGGGGACCATCCAGGTGGGCGTGCAGGATCAAAAGCTGGATCCTGCATCAACGACGAATCTGAGCGTTGTAACGGTGCGTCCTGCGGTGGTCGCTTCATCGCCGGATAGCGTCTCGGAGAACAGCGTGGGCGGCGCCAATGTGCTTTTGACCGGCGGTTTCTTCAGTACCGGCGGACTCTTGGGTGCAGGTGCCACATCCGCGACATTTGACGGCCAAGCGGTCGCCACAACGGTCAACAGCAGCCGGCAACTATCCCTCTCAATTCCGTCGGGCGATCTCAGTACGCCGGGGCTGTACCCGATCGTGGTGCAGAACTCGGGCGTCGCCGCGATGTCGGCTTTGAATCTGGCTGTCACGCCAAGCGCGAGCTCGATTCCGCCATCACCGAATGGATTGCCCATCACGGTCGGAGCGGGTCCCTCGGCCGTGGCGATTGATGAGGCCGATGGCACGGCGGTCGTCGCAAACACGGGCGACAATTCCATTTGGCTTGTGAATCTAGCGGCAAAATCCGCCTCACAATTGATTAAGACCATCGGCAATAAGCCGACGGGAGTGGCCGTGGACGATCTTCTGGCCCACCCGGTGGCTTTGGTGGTGAACGAAACGGACCAGACGGTATCGGCAATCGATCTGACGACGAAAAATGTGGCGACGTTGAATGTGTCAATCAGCGCGACGAATCCTCCGCTGCCGTTCTCGATCGGCGTCAATCCAATCACGCACCGCGCCATCGTGGCGTACCAATCGACGAACGAAGCGTCGGTTTTTGATGTATTCGACGATGTGACCGTTAACGGAGGCACCCCGGTGCTTTCCAACCTGCAGCAGGTCGGGGGAAGCCCGACGTCATACAGCACCGGCATCAGCCCCGCCATCGCGATCGATCCGCGTCTGAATTGGGCCGTGATTACGCCGGGCAGCGGTGGAATCATCAACCTCGTCGACCTGGGCCTCGAAGCGAGTGCGAGTGAACCGCTGGGACGCACTCCGAACGTGGTCGGAAGCCTGTCAATTTCCACGACCGTGCAGGGCGTTGGTATCAATCCGGAAACGCACGAGGCGCTCCTGACCGACCCGCAAGAGGGCACTCTTACGACGTTCAGCTTGCTCGACAATTCGCTCAACCCGGTTGTGCTTCCGGGCAATGTCGCGTTTAACCAGAAAGGGTTTTCAGCTGCGGCTGCAAGTGCGTTGGGAAACGTTGGCATTGCCACCAGCGTGAATTCATCCGGAGCATCCGCGGTTGTCGTAGATTTGGAAAACAATGTGGTATTGCAGACGGTCACAGGGCTGGGAAAGTCTTCGACGGCAACAGCCGTGGCGGTCGATCCGGTGAGCAATCAGGCGGTTATCGTGAACCAGACGGATGGCACCGTTTCGATCGTGTCTCTCGGATCAGCGATAAATCCACTGCAAATCGTGGAGGCTAGCCCGGCGATCACGTTTACCTCGGCAAATAAGCTCACGCTTACGATCAATGGCTCCGGGTTCGTCAGCGGCCAATCCGAAGTGTTGCTGGACGACAACGTGATTGTGCCCGACAGCGTGTCGGCGAATGGGCGCCAGATCATCGCCACAGTGCCCGCAAGCTTGTTGGCTGTGCCGCGGCGCTTTCTCGTGCAGGTGCAGAATTCCGTCAACGCGGTTTCGAATGTCACCGATTTGGCGGTCATTCAGGCCGTTCCGGTCGGCAAGTCCCCGGTCGGCGTCGCGGTGGACCCCGATCGCGATTTGGCTGTCGTGACCAATACTGCTGACGGCACGGTCTCGTTGGTAGCGCTGTCGCCGACGACGCCCACCGGCCCCAACGCTACACCAGCTGGGCAGATCGGCCTGATTCCTGGCGGTCCGATAACCGTGGGAACGACACCCGAGGGTGTGGCAATACTCTCGCAATTGGGTCTGGCCGTTGTGGCGAACTTTGGAAGCAATAACGCCACGATCGTGGACCTGACCCAGACGGCTAGTCCGGTGACCGCTTCTCTTTGCACTTCGGGTTGCGACGGACCCACCGGCGTGGCGGTCAACCCGGACACCTCCTTGGCTTTGGTCACGACTACCAATCCAGGGAGCCTGAACAGTACGGGAAACGTGAGCACATTCACCGTGTCCGAGAGCACCACCACATCTCCGCCCACGATTTCAGCGGGTGGCGCGGTATCGATTACGGTGGATCAGGATCCGGTTGCTGTTGCGGTCGACCCCGTGGTCAGCGGAATTAGTTCGCAGGTGGGTTATGCGGCCGTCGCCACGGATTCACCGGCGAGCAGCGTTGACTTCATTGACCTGTCGACGGACGGAATCGTCGGCCGCGCCGCCAACCTCGAGAATCCAAGCGGGATTATCTTCGATCCGGTCAACCAGGTTTTCCTAGCGGCCAATAGCCTGCTGAACGAGGTGGTGATTCTCGATCCCGTTACGTTTGTGCAGACCCCAGTATCCGTGGCTATTGGGCCGACGTCGCTCGATTACAATTTTCAGACGAGTACGCTCGTGACGGTCAACTCGATCAGCCATACGATGTCGGTGCTGTCGTACGTGTGCCCTCCGGCAAACGCTGCGCCGGCATGCCTCGGCCCTCAGGTCCGTACCGTTCTTGGCTTGGGAGGCACTCAAACATCGACCCCAGTGCTCGGTCCCAGTGCGGTTGCGATCGATCCGACGCTGAACCTGGCCGTGCTCGTGGATCAGGACAACAATCGCGTTTTGCTAGTGCCGCTGCCTCACTAAGCTGGTTTACGCGGTGGACGGGGTAACAAATCTGTCTGGACGGCGGGCCATCGAACGTTTAGGGCAATGCGAACGCCATCTTTAGGCGCGGGCCGAATCCAATTGACCGTGCTCGCGGATCGTGGCTATAATCACGCTTTTGTGTATATAGGAAGTTTCCAAACATTCTTGAACGAGGAGTGAGAATGAAGATTCGAGCGGCAGTTCCAGCCCTCGCAGTGCTACTGATGACCCCGGCGGTATGGGCGCAAGCAGGCGGCGCAAGCGCTCCGGCGCCGACGAAGGTCGGAGTCATCAACATTCAAGCGGCGATTGCGAGCACGGCGGAAGGCAAACAGGCAGGGGCCGAACTCCAGTCGCAGTTTGCTCCGCGGGCAGCCGAGCTCACGAATTTGCAAAAGCAGATCGAGGATCTCAGCAGCAGGCTACAGACCGGCCAGACGACTCTGAGCGATGACGAGAAAGCCAGACTTGCGCGTGAAGGCCAACTGGCAAACCGTGCGTTCCAGCGAAAGCAACAGGAATATCAAGATGATACCAACGATGCGCAACAGGAAGTCGTGAACCGCATCGGACGGAAGATGATCGAAATTCTCGATAAATATTCGAAGGATAACGGCTACGCAGTGATCTTGGACGATTCCTCTCAGCAGACGCCAGTCGTTTACACCGCGAATCAGGTGGATGTCACGCAAGACATTGTGCGTCTGTACGATCAGAGCTATCCGGTGAAGGCTGCCTCAGCAGCGCCACCGAGGACCGCCCCGGCGCCGAGGCCCGCCGCTCCCGCCGCCCCGAAGCCACAGTAGAGCGGCGTCACAATCGATTTCCTTGAAAGCCTCTCCGGCGCAATCCGGAGAGGCTTTTTTTATCTTTGGTCCGCCTCGACGGGCGAAGCGCGCTAGCCTCGGCTGGTTCACGTGGATTCGCTGCGGGGTGGGGCGGAATTTGTGCGCTCTCACGGGTTCGGTTATCATACTTGCCGAAGCGACGCTATTTTTGTTCCAACATTCTTCGCGCGAGCGACACAGGAGGAACGTCATGGCGATATCCGTGGGGGCAGCGGCTCCGGATTTTTCATTGAAGGACCAGAATCAGAAAGATGTGAAGCTGTCGGATTTCCATGGCAAGAAGAACGTCGTCATCGTGTTTTACCCGCTCGACTGGAGCCCGATCTGCACGAACGAACACGCCTGCTTCGTCAACGACATGAAACGCTTCGAACAGCTCGATGCCGCGGTGCTGGGCGTCAGCGTGGATAGCGTCTGGTCGCACAAGGCGTTCGCGGACAAGATGGGCATTCATTATTCGCTGCTGGCGGATTTTCAGCCGCGCGGCGCCGTGGGCGATAAGTTCGGAGTGTATCTCGCCGACAAGGGAATTACCGGACGCGCCATCGCAATCGTGGACCGCGGCGGCAAAATCGCATGGTTCAAGAACTACGATATTCCGACCGTGCCGGATCTGAAGGAAGTTGCCGACGCTCTCGCCAAGATAAAGTGAATCGCCCTGTTCGGCGCTGCGCCTCCTACGGTTGCGGCGCCTCTTCTCGAACCGGCTGGGCTGACGGCGGTTCAGCCGGTTTTTCCGAAAACGTGCGAATGTAGTCCACCACTTGCCACCGCTTTTCCTCGGTTAGCTTGCCTGCAAACGACGGCATGGGTAGGCGGCCGCGCGTGATTTGCCAAAAAAGCTCGCCATCGCTTAATCCGCGCATCTTCCGGGCGTCCGTGAAATCTCCGGGGGCCACGGATAGCTCGCTCGCCTTCTCGCCCTTGCCGTCGCCGCCTATCCCGTGGCAGCTCCGGCAGTGGTCCGTGTAGGTCTGCAGCCCGGCGGCGAGAGCGTCCGTGCTCGGAGGAACCGGATTCTTCAGTTTCCGGGCTCTTGCGGTGGCGCTCCAGTGCGTGGCCGCGTACGCCGTAAGAATTCCGGCCGCCGCGATCGTCGCAAACAGCGCGATGAGTCCGAGCCTGCGAAGTCCTTTGCTGCATTCTTTCGCGCTCACGAGCGGGAGGTGCGCTTGCTGTCTTTATCTATGGTCATCTTGAAGGAGAATTCTCGCATTGCTATCGACGATTTCCAACCTGGATAGCAGGGGTGCCGCCGGTGAACGGTAGGGCAGGATTCAAGGTAGCGCGCGCATCGCCCGCAGCACCTGGATTAAGACGATCACGAGCATCAGTACTACATACGAGCGGAGTCCCCACAACAGCACGCGCACCCTAGGCGAAAGCCTCCGGCGGCCAAAGCGCGTCTGGCGTTTCTCGGCCACGACCTGATCGGCCTCGAGTAACGTCAGAACGACGCGAGGATCATCGAGGTTCGGCTGGTTCGAATTTGCGGCGGCCGGCTCGAACTCAGGTGATTCCGCTGGCCCTCTCTCTTTCTTTCGGTTCAATCACTGCTCCTTGGACGTGCTTGCTATCTTGAGAATCACTATCTGTCAACCGGACTGCGAGGGTCAACCGCCGAGCCACTTTGGAAAGAGCGTCGCCAAGCCGAAAGCGATCCCAACGCAGATCAAAAACACCGCAACCGTCACGCCGGCAATGTTGTCCCACGTGCGGTTCACATACTCCCCCATCACGTCCCGATCGTTGACAAGAAGCAACAGGAACGCGAGCGCCGGCGGCATGGCGAGCACCGCGATCACGTTGACAATCAGCACCACGAACTCCAGCGGAGCGCGGGGAATGAGGACGAGTCCCGCCGCCGCGCAGGCTGAACCCATCAAAGTCGAATAGAAGGGCCACGCATCGCGCAGCGGGCGATTCAAGCTGTGCCCGGTTTGCAGCACCTCGCCAAACGCGTAGGCGGAAGATGTGGAGATCGCGATCGCGGCGACGATTCCAGCTTCGAAGATTCCGAGCGCGAATAGCGCCGCGCCCGTGTGCCCGATCCATGGCTCGAGCGCCTCGGCAAACTGGGCCGCTTGGAACTGAGATGCGTCGATGCCGTGGTGAAACAGCGGCACAGTAGCGAGAATCGCGGCAATTCCAAACGTCGCAGCCAGGACTACCCCGAGAAGCGTGTCGAATTGTCCGGCCTTGATGTCGCGAGGCTGCATGCCCTTGTCGACGACGGCACTCTGCTGAAAGAAAAGCATCCACGGCGTAACCGTCGCGCCGATGTCCGCGAGAATTAAGAGCAGAATCTCGGACTGGTTTCCCTTCGGCAGCGGCGTCCACGTAAGCATCGCATGGCCGACGGCGGACCAATTCGGGTGCGCAAGAATCGCGGCAGGCACGAAGAGGCCGTTGAAAATTGCGAGGCCAAGCGTGACGCGTTCCCACGTCCAGTAGCGCCCCGTGGTGATCGCGGCCAGCACCACAGCCAGCCCTACGCCCACCGCGATTACGGGCCGGATGCCGAAGAAGCCCAGTCCGGCGCGAATGCCGATGAACTCCGTGACGAGAGTCAGGAAATTTCCCAACACCAAATCGCCCATCGAAAAAAAGCCCCAGAATTTTCCGAAGCGGTCGAAGATTAGCTCCGCATGTCCGCGGTGAGTAACCGCGCCGAGACGCACGGTCATCTCCTGCACCACGAATCCCATTAAGAACGTGAGCGCGACAAACGGAAGGAAGAAGCCGATGCCGAACCGCGCTCCTGTCGCCGCGTAAGAGAGCATGCTCGGGGCATCGTTTTCGCCGAGAAATACCAGAACGCCCGGCCCGACGAGCAGCCACAGCACCGAAATTCCCCCGAACGCCTTCGACCTGCGCTCCTTCCATCGCGCCTGCGTAACCCGCCAACGATCGCGCGCGCGATCGCGATCCTCGTGCGTCAAAAGCCCGACCAGGCTGCGTGCCTCGGAAGAGTGCGCGGCGGATTCGGTGGTCGGATGTGCAGAGCGGTAAGGAGCAGAGCCTGAGGCGTCTTTCGGTGCTTTCATGGGTTAATGTCGATAAACCAAAGCCATAAACTACGCTTAACTAGAACGGCCGTCAATCCCTCGCCGTGGTTCTCGTTCCGGAAAATAATCAGGGCGTGTTTCCATGCTCTGCTATAGTTGGCACGGAACCAAGAACCACGGAATCCGAGGAGAAGGCGATGCCCGAACCGCCGAAACAGCAGGTGCAGATCAAGGCCGATGAAAAGGAGCTGCTCGGCCAGTATGCAAATCTGGTTGTCGTTCACCACAACGCGGAAGAATTCACGCTGAATTTCGTCTATTTATTCCCCACGGTGCCGCAGGGAAAGCTCGTCGCAAGCCTGATCGTGAATCCCGCGCATGCGAAACGGCTGATGCGTGCGCTGGAGGAGAACGTGGGCCGGTACGAGGCGCAGTTTGGAAAGCTGCCGGAAGGGCCGGGACCGGGTCCTGAGCCCAAGATTGGATTCGTGCAGTAGGCTGAAGTAGAGCGGTTGTGTCTTGCGACGCGGCTAGCCGGGAAATCCGTCATTCACGACCCAGTGTCCGCTGGGTTCGACGAATTCAAGGCCGACCGCATACCCCGCATGAGGGGCCGTCTCGCAGTAGGCGACCCGCGCGACCGCGCGGAATGAACCCGCCAGGTTCGTAATCACCATCTGGTCGTTGATCTTCCACCGGCGCGAGCTCAAAACTCGCGCTCCACGCTGGCTGACGTTTTCAGTGAATGTGGTTTCAGTGCCCGGCATCCTCGCGTGCCCGCTGATATGGACACCGACTTCCATGGGCACGCGTGTTTCTCGGCGAACGACGGCGAAATTCTTGTTCTTGGGGATTCCAATCCCAAGCGGCATCCGTACCCCCTTTACGTTACAGGCAAGCTGCGACGTGCGTGAGGCGCAATTTCCCCGCGCCCCGCCCCTTCATTCTGTAGAGCGCAAGATCAGCCGCGCCCAGAAGCTGTTCGATGGTTGTGCCGTCCGCCGGGTACACCGCCTGGCCAACGCTGACGGAGATAAACGGCTCCTGGCCGTCCTGCGCGAGCTGGTCGCAAATCCGCGTGGCGGTTCGCTCGGCTTCGCGCTCCCCTGATTCGGGCAGGACCAGCGCGAACTCATCGCCTCCGTACCGCGCCGCGGTATCGATCGCCCGGCTGCCGTTCCGCAGCACAACCCCAAGCCGCTTGATCGCCGCGCTTCCAGTGAGATGGCCGTATTTGTCGTTGATCTTCTTCAGGTCATCGAGATCAAAGAGCAGCACCGCGAAGCTGCGGCGCGTGCGGCGCGAGCGCTGGATTTCGTTCTCGATCGCTTCGAGCAGCCGCCGATGATTCGCGAGGCCGGTCAGCGAATCCGAAGCCGCCATCCGGCTTACCTGATCAAAAAGATGGGCGTTGTCGAGAAGCGTTCCGCCGAGGACGATCACGTAGCTCATGACCATCAGCACGTGAGCCATCGTGTAAGCACCATCGAGGACGCGCTGGGACTGGCTCATCGTGACGTGGCAGATGACGTTGAGGCCTGCCGCAATGAAGAGCGCCCTGTCCAGCGCCGCATTGGCGCGCCGTAGCCGCCATCCGAATCCGATCGTCGCCGCCACGTAAATCGCGGCCGGAAGCAGGTCCCAGGCCCGCGGCACAAGCGCACCGGGCAGAATCTTCGGCGCGCGCGGCAACATGAAATAAAATACGCTCGTCAAATAGGCGATGGCTCCGACGATCAGCGTGACTCCGGCGATCTCTTTTCCAGGGTCGCGCGATACCGGAATCCGGCGCTCCACAACGAGTGCGGCCAGCAGCAGGACGCCGAGCAAAGTCCGGCCGGCAAGCCACCCGAGGGAAATCTCGTCTCCCGGCGACGGGGTAACCAGCATTCCGCGATAAAACGCCATGCTCGTCCCTGCTTCGATCAGTCCGGCGACTACGAAACCGAACGCCAGAATCAGCGATATCCGATCGTGGGTGCCACGGAAACGCACCATTGCATTTGCCGCAAACGTGAAGGCCACCAGGCTACCGGCCATTTCAAGATAGGCGTCCAGAAGAGGGTCGGCCATATACGAGGAGCTGCGAAGGTGCCACAGGAAGACGCAGAAGCCCGCCCCGGCAATCGTCCCAGCCAGGACGAGGCGAACCCGGAAATTCCCCCAAGACTTGCCCGCGCTACCCACACTTCCCCCTACAGCTAGCGATAGATCCCCGCAATGAAAACAGCAACTGCTATGCCGTTTTGGAAGCGTTGATGGCTGTACCTAAGCCTACTATTTTCTGTCGAGTTCGGGTGATTGAAGTTCGGAAACGTCGCAAATTGATACATACCGAATCTCACGGAGGGTGGAATCGTTACAGGTTTGAGAGTTTCTTACCTAGGGACGTTGCGCTAGGCCTTGGGAGTCCCGGGCGTCGCCGGAGGCGCCGGTGGGAGGTCGTGAGCCTGAACGACGCTTTGGAAGTTCATCCTTTTGTGGGCCCCGTCGCAAAAGGGCTTCGTTTCGGAGTGTCCGCAGCGGCAAAGGCCGATCTTCGTGCGGCCACCGAGGCCAAAAACCTTGCCATCTTGATCGACGATTTCGAAGTCGCCCTCGACTCGAATCGATCCATCGTTGCGAACTGTGATCTTTGTACCAGCCATCCAATCCTCCGCTGCGATTTCGCTGACGATCTGCGCGATTGCCAGCCTACGTTGCGGCTGTGCTAGACCGGCCTCAGTATTTTGGCACCGAGGAATCGACTTCGTCCGACCAGCCGAGAATACCACCTTTCAAGTTCCATATCTTGCGGAAGCCCGTTTTGCGCAAGAAGTCGACGGCCTCGGAGGACCGCTTGCCAGTGCGGCAGTGCGCAACGATCTCGCGCGAGCTATCGAGTTCGTGCACGCGCTTCGGAAGTTCGCCGAGCGGGATCAGGTGCCCGTTCAAATTGCAGATCTGATACTCGTGCAGCTCCCGCACGTCGAGGATGTACACATCGTCGCCTTGGTCGAGGCGCGATTTCAACTCACGCGGGGTGATCTCGGGGATGTTGGTGACGGTGGTCGGCGCCTCC
>Ga0116118_1001537_pt1 | contig 11922 bp, 11 predicted proteins | sample June2015DPH_11_5_FD_89723 | JGI IMG/M metagenome (GOLD analysis project Ga0116118, IMG submission 89723) | Peatland microbial communities from SPRUCE experiment site at the Marcell Experimental Forest, Minnesota, USA - June2015DPH_11_40 | ecosystem: Environmental > Terrestrial > Soil > Wetlands...
GAGGCCCGCCTTGAAACCGAATCCGAAGAGTGCCAGCACGAACGCCGCGCTCCTCCAGCGAAGGGGGATCGAGCCCGCGTGGGCGGCGATGACCGAGAGGTCGAGGCTGTGGGCATGGGTGGCGAGGATGACGAAGGCGGCGACCACCATGGCGAAGCCGACCTCTCCGAGCGCCAGGAAGAGGAAACCTCCCTCGCCCACCCCCGCTTGGCGGTGGTGGCGGAGGATCACGAGCGAACAGGCAAGGGTCATCGACTCCCAGGCGACGAGGAAGGTCGTGACGTCGCCGGCGACGAGCACGGCGAGGGAGGCCAACGCCGCCAGGTTGTAGGCGCACAGGTAGACGGCGGTCGCAGGCTCCGGCCGGTGGTATCTCGGCGCGTAGCAGCCGATGGCGAGGGTGACCAGGCCGAGCAGGACGAGAAAGGCGCCGGCGAGCGGCGCCGCCCGCAGATCGAGGCGACCGACGACGTCGCCGGCACCGAGCACCGTTGCGGTGGCGCGACCACTGAGGGCGAGGAGGACACCCCCGACGAGACAGGCCGCCCCACCCGCGGCCGAGACGACCCCCGCCGCCCAAAGGAAGAGCCTACGGGAAGCGCCCAGGCCGAGGCCGGCAGCCGAGAGCCAGGCGATGCCGGCCGCCCAGAGGAGTGGGGCGGTCACGGCGCCGCTTCCTGTTCCGCGATGAAGCTGAGCGCGCTCACCTTCTCCGCCAGCCGGCCGACGGCGACCAGCAAGCCTTGCAAAAGGGCGAGTGGGCTCGGCGGGCAGCCCGGGATGAACACGTCGACGGGGAGGACCCGGTCGAGTCTTCCCCGGACGAGCTCGTCCTCTTCGTAGACCCCTCCGAGCGGGCAGGCTCCGACGGCGACGACGAGCTTCGGTTCGGGCATGGCGGTGTAGGTCTTTCCGAGCGCCACCTCCATGGCCCGGACGACAGGTCCGGTCACCATGAGCAGGTCGGCATGGCGCGGGGAGGGCGTGAAGAAGAGCCCGAGGCGGTGCAGGTCGTAGTGAGGGGCGAGGAGGAGGCGGATCTCCGACTCGCAGACGGCGCACGAGCCGGTGTCGATCGTCCGGATGTGCAGGCTCCGGCCGAAGAGCGCTCGGATGTCGCCGGCAAGCCTGGCAGCGAGGCGATCTTCGTCGCCTCCAGGCGCGGCGGTGGCACCACTCACCGTTCGCCGCCCTCGATCGGGATCCGCTTCACGAGATGGACAGACGAGCTCGCGGCGAGCTCGAACACGCCGCTCAGCGCGACGGCGTCGGGAGCGACGCGCTGGCACGTCCTGCAGGCTGTGCAGGCACCGACGTCGAGTACGAGCTCCCCGTCTGCTTGCCACAGGGCGCCGCTGGGACAGCTCTCCACGAGACGGCGGGCCACCTCGACAGTGAGCTGGCCCGGGACGAAGCTCGGCGGCGTCGGGAGGGCGGCGGCCCAGGGATCGAGCACAGCGGGGTACCTTGTCGTCACCACCTGCCGGGCGAGCCCGCGGAGGAACCAGAGCGCCATCAGCGGGCCAACCCGGCGACGGTCAGCCAGAAGCTGGCCTCGATGATCGGGATGTCGGTGAACACGTTGCGAGAGCGGGCGGCGTCGTCGAATGCCCGCCAGTTGCGCACCGAGGCCGGGCGGAGCCGTGCCCGTGTGACGCGCCCGGCTTTGTCTAGCGCCAGCCAGGCGAGTGCCTCGCCACGGGGAGACTCACACCAGCCGAGTGCCGCCCCTAGCTTCGGTCTCGAGGCCGCCTCCGCCACCCCTGCTCCGAGTCCCGCTCCGACGAGCTCCGAGATGAGCCGGGCCGACTCCTCGACCTCGTCGATCATGACCTGCATCCGCGAGAGCACGTCGCCCCCCTGACGGCCCGAGACGCCGGTCGCCCTGTCGGCGTACGGGACGACGGGATGGTCGCGGCGGCAGTCGAGGTCCTGACCCGACGCTCGGGCTACCGGCCCGACGAGCCCGAGGCGCCCTGCCGCCTCGGAGGTGACGATCCCGCACGCCTCGAGGCGGTCGAGAAACGAGTTCGTCGTCATAAGGGCGTCTGAAACCCGGCGAAGCTCGTCGCGGGCGACAGGCAGCTGCTCGGCGATGGCGGCCGTGTCGAGTGGGCGGGTCACCCCACCGATGGCAAGCAGCCCGAACAGGTAGCGGTGGCCGCCGGCGCCGACATTCAGCCGGAGCAGCTGTTCGAGGGCGATCTCGGCCTGCGCCTGGCCGACCGAGAGGCCGGTCGACTGGGCGATTGCCGCCATGGCGGCGGCGTGGTTGTACATGCGCTCGAGTTCGAGGGCGACCGCCCGCGTGCGCTGGACGTCCTCAGGGACGTTCGCGCCGGTAATCGACTCTGCCGCCTGGCAGAACGCCCAGGAGTTGCCCACGGCCGAGAGGCCCTCGGCCCGCTCGACGAAGAACAGACAGCGTGCGAGGTCGAGGCCTTGCAGGCGTCGTTCGATCCCGCGGTGCTTGTGCCACTGGAGCAGGTACAGGTCGAGCACCTCCTCGCCGCTCGTGACGAGACCGACATAGAGCGACTCTTGGCCGACGGCCCGGACCGGCCCGAAGGGGAACTCGATCGCCTCGCCGGAGACGAAGTGGGAGGCATGGACCTCGCGGGCATCGTGTCTCGGAGCCGAGCCGAGCCGCGGGAAGCCGTGGGCCGCATGAGGCGGCACGACCACCCGGTTGAGCAGCTTCCCGCCGTGCGGACGTACACCGAACTGCTCGTAGATCTCGCACTCCTCGAGGAAGGCCGCCGGCGCGATGTCAGACAGCGGGGGGTACTCCTCGCCCTCGACCCGCCATTCGAGCACGGCGTAGCTGCCATCGCGATCGAGCCCGTAGACGGCCCGCAAGACGAGATCTCCGTCCTCGAGGGCGCCGAAAAGGTCGGCGAGGCGGGCCTCCCCGGTCGCGGCGAGGCCGTGGACGACCTGTTCGAGATCCCCTACTTCAATGCCGGCGACATTCACGCCCGGCTGCGCCCGTCGCCACAGCTCGCCACTTCCGGGCGCCAGCACATCCCGCACCGCCGAGACGGTCCCGGTCTCCTGCGGTTCCGGAGCGAGCTCGTTCATGAGATCGCCCGCACGGCATGCACGAGGAGGTCGTTCAGCTCGCCCGGGATCCACAGACCGAGGAGCGCGAGGACACCGAGCCCGCCGACGAGGGGGAGCCCGGCGAGGATCCGGCCGGAGCGACGAGGATAAGGATCAAGCGGCTCCTCTGGGCCGTGACCGGTCGCCATCGAGAGGGTCGTGCCGACGAGGGCGATGAAGCCGACGACGACGAGGAGGAGGAAGAGACCGGCCAGTACTGGTGCTGGTCCTGCGAAGCCAGCGCGAAGGATCGTGAGCTCGGAGAGGAAGACTCCGAAGGGGGGAGAGCCCGCCACTGCGAGTGAGGCGAGGACGAGGACGCCTCCTGCGAGCGGGAGAGCCCCGAGGGCACCGCGGACCTCTGAGGACTCACGCGTCTTGTAACCGAGGACGAAGTGGCCGGTAGAGAGAAAGAGGACCGCCTTTCCGATGGCGTGGTTGAGCACCTGCAAGAGGGCGCCGTAGAGGCCGAGCATGCCGCCGAAGCCGAGCGCCACGGCAACGATGCCCATGTGCTCGATGGAGGAGTATGCGAAGAGCCGCTTGAAGTTGCCCCGCCGCACCATGAAGATCACGCCGACGAACAGCGTGACGAACCCGAACACGAGCAGGACGTGGTCGGGGTAGGCGCTGCCGAGGCCCATCTTCGCGATGGCCTGGAAGCGGATGACGGCGTACATGCCGGTGTTGAGGAGGGCGGCCGACAGCATGGCGCTCGCCGGGCTCGGCGCCTCGGAGTGCGCGTCGGGGAGCCAGGTGTGCATCGGGGCGAGACCGACTTTGGTGCCGTAGCCGACGACGGCGAGTAGGAAGGCCAGCCGGAGGCTGCCGGGTTGGAGGGCATGAGCGTGGGCGAACAGGTAGGACCAAGTGAGGCGCTCATCCGAGGTGAGATGGAGAGCGCTCCCGGCGTAGAAGAGCCAGAGCGTCGCCAGAAGGGCGATCGTCACGCCGAACGAGCTGATGATGACGTACTTCCAGGCTGCCTCGAGCGAGCGCGCCTTCGCCTCGAGGCCGACGAGCGCCGCGCTCGCGAGCGTGCTGGCCTCGATCAGCACCCAGAGCAGACCGAGGTTCCCGGCGAAGAAGGAGCCGAGCATGCCCGAGGCGAAGACCGAGAAGAAGACGAAGTAGAGCCGCACTTGGAACGAGCTGAGCTCGCCTCGGTCCTCCTCTGCCCGCAGGTAGGCGGCGGAGCCGAAGGCGGCGAGGACGACGACGAGGGAGATTGTGATGGCGAAGAACACCGCCAGCGGGTCGACGTAGAGAAACCCTCCGATCCCCTGCAGATGCCGGCCCGCGATGCCGGCGGCGAGGGCGATGCTTCCGGCGAAGGAACCGATGGCACCGGCGACGAGGGCGACGCCAGCGCCCCGCGCCCGACATCTCGCCGCCACGGCGATCGCTCCGGTGAGGGGGGACAGCACGACGAGGGCGACAAGGGCGATCACCCGCGGAGCTCCCTCAGCTCGGTCGAGGTCGCCTCGGCGAGGCGGCGGGTGATTCCCGAGACGAACACCACCATGATCAGGACTGCCGCCACGAGATCGAGAAAGATCCCGGCCTCGACGATGAAGGGAAAGGTGGCCACCAAGGTGATGGCGCCCAGGAAGACCCCGTTCTCGGTGATGAGCCAGCCGATCAGCTGGGCGACGGTGTGGCGGCGGACGACCATCACGAGTGCGCCGAGCAGCACGACGGCGGTCGAGAGCGGCACGACCGATGAGGCGACGAGGCCGTGAGGCAGGTCCTGGGCACGAATGGCCAGGTAGGCAAAGGTCGTCAGCAAGGCGCCGATGATGAGCGAGGTCGAGAGCCCCGTCGACAGGGCGACGTCGCGCTTCAGTTCGAGGCGGCGGAGCAGCAAGCTGCGCGTCGCGAGCGGGATGGCGAGCCCCTTCACGGCGAACGTGATGACGGCGAGCGCCCACAGCTGGGCGCTGTCGTAGGTGTAGGCGACGACGGCACAGGCGAACGACAGCACGACCGACTGGAACCCGTAGTAGGCGACGTACCGGTTGAACAGCTTTGAGCCGAGGCAGGCGAAGGCGGCAAGGAGGATCACGACCGAACTCAGAGAGACGAGCGTCCCCTCGATCGAGCTCGACGACAGGTTCTGCACGACTAGGTCCCGATCACGTAGGAGGTCACGACGCCGACGAGGGCGATGAGAAAGGCGGCCCCGAGGAACTCGGCGATACGGAAGAAACGCAGCTTGGCGAAGGACGAGTCGATCACCACGATGGCAAGGCCGCAGATGGCCAGCTTGCCGAGAAGGACCGGGATGGCGACGAGGCCGCCGACGATGGTCGTGGCGTTGCCGAGCCCCTGTGGGATGACGAAGACGTTCATGAAGATGGCCGACATCAGGAAGAATTTCATCGAGGCAGCCCAGCGCATGAGGGCGTAGTGACGCCCGGAGTACTCGAGCACGCGGCCCTCCTCGATCATCGAGATCTCGATGCTGCCGCTCGGGCTCTCGATCGGGATGCGTCCGTTCTCGACGAGGATGATCATGAAGAAGGCGACCGTCCCGAGCACATGGGTCGGGAGCACGCGGGCGTAGGCGGACGCCGCCAGGACGTGGTTCATGAGGTACGGGTTGTCGGAGGCGGAGAGGGCCCCGACCGTGAAGAAGACGATGATGAGGGCCGGCTCGACGAGGCTCCCGATCCAGGTGGCGCGGCTCGCCCCGAGGCCGCCATGGGGACTGGCCGTGTCGAGGGCGGCGAGGGCCGTGGCGAAGCCGGCGAGGGTGAGGACGAAGGCGCCGCCGATCAAGTCGGCGAGGAAGGCGAGGGGCAGCGGGTTGCTCGTGATGATCGGGACGATGACCGAGACCGTGAGGTAACAGGAGAAGACGACGAACGGCGCTGCCTGGTAGACGAAGGACACCTGGTCGCTCACGGTCGCGCCCTTGCGCAGGAGCTTGGCGATGTCGCGGTACGGCTGAAGGATGCTCGGGCCATGCTTTGAGGCCACGACGGCTTCGGCCCTTGCGAGCACGCCGACGTACAACGGCGCGAACACGAGCACGACGAGGCTTTGCAGCACCTGCAGCGTGATCGGCACGCTCACGCCGGCTCCTCCCTTTCTCCTAACCGCAGCCAGAATCGAGGTAGAAGCCATTAGCCGGACGAAATATCTCGTCCCACGTAGCGCGGGCCTCATCGCGTGACGCCGTGATGATACTGCCACAGCCCCGCGCCTCGGGGCCGCCGGCGAGCTGGGTGGGCTCATAGCGGCCGTGACGGTGGTCTCGGTCGTGCTTGGCCTCGTGAACCGGCTTGGGCCTGATCGTGCCCGATGGGCCGACATGATGGGTGGCCGGCGTTCAAACGCCGCCCGCCCCCGCGGCGGTGTCGGCCTGTGACCCTCGCGCCCGCCCGCGCGCTGTCAGATCGTCGAGGGGTAGTTCGAGCCGCGAACGTAAAACGCCCGTTGTGTTGAGGAAGTGAGACGATGATGGACCAGCACGACAACGGCGTCCGGATCCTTCACCGTGTCTCTCCGCCAAGCGCTACAAGTTCGGCCGCCACCTTCTGGAGTCGTTCGGCGGCGAGAACCTGACGCTGCCGATCCTCCTCTGCTGACCGCTGCCGCTCCTGAGCTCGTGCGGCTGCCTGGCCGATGGCGTCGATCGAGTGGTCGAGTTCAGCGAGCATCGTGTGCTCGAGGTCGCGGCAAAGCGCCTCCAGGCGTTGGGAGAGATCCCAGCGGGCGCGTCCGGCATGTTTGTCGAATTCGCGCGCCAACTCACCACGGGCACTGGCTAGCGCCCGTGGTCGGGCCGTCCCGGAGGGAAGCAGTCGACCCAGCAGCCGGCCGACGGATTCGAGGTCGCCCCCCACGTGGACGAAGAGGTAAGAGAACCGTTCGGTCTGGTCGGACAGCGCTCGGACGGCGAGACGGGGCAGCGGCACTGAGAAGAGTCCGGCTGCCGCGAGGCGTGCTTCATCGACGCGTTGTTGGGTCTGGGTACGGAAGGACTCGGCCACCTGACGCCAGGCGTCCTCGACGCGGACAGCTTCCGATCGACGGAAGCTTTCGAACGAAGCGCAGACTGCTTCCTCCGCGGCCGTACGCAAATCGTCGACGAGTCGAGCCCGCGGCGTGGCGGAAGCGATCCTGGCCAAAGAAGTGGCGTGCTCGGCTGGCGCCTCGCATGCGAATGCTGCGAGCCGCTTGCCGACTTCGTCGACGAGTCGATCGACATCCCGACGGAGCAGGGTGCAGTCATCCTCGAAAGCTCGGCGCTGCCGGTCCGCCTCGCCCGCAAACTGTTCCACCAGCGACGCCAGGTCGGCAGCGTCGACATTCAGAGCCGCCTGTTCTACCGTGATCGCATCTCGAAGCGAGGTCCCGAGTCGATGCAACTCAGCGCGGGCGGTGGCGGCTCGGGCTCTCACCAGGTCATCGACGATGAAACGTTCGAACTCGGTCGCGAATGCATCGAACTCGATGCCTTCTTCACCCGCCGAGCGGCACCCGTGGACCCTGGCGCGTAGCGCGGACCGGGCGTTCACGGCGAAGATGGACACGTCGTGGCCGAACAGGTCGCAGAGCATCGCCTCGACGAACTGTCTGACCTCCGCCAGCTCGTCGATTGCGAGATGGTCCGCCTTGTTCAGTACGAAGAAAGTTGGCGACCTCCGATCGGCTAGCACGCGGAGCAGGTCACGCTCTTGCTCCGACAGCGGCGCGTCAGCCGACAGCACCATCACAGCGCCGTCTGCATCGAGCAGGGCGGCGCGGCCAGCTTCAGTGTTGTGCCGGTAGACGGACCCGATGCCGGGGGTATCGACGAGGACCACGCCCGGCTCCAAGAGGGGCCACCGGCCACGCACCTCGACCCGCTCCACCCCGAGCTCGTTGCCAGGGTTGGCTGTCTCGGTCACAAACTCGGCCACTCGTGTCGGCTCAATTGTGCGCTGGGTGCCGTCCCGAAGCTCCACGACAGCGGCCGGTTCGCCATATCGGACGTCCGTCGCCACAGCTGTGAGCGGTAACACGCCGGATGGGACGACCTCGTCGCCGAGTAGGGCGTTGACCAGTGTCGACTTGCCTCGCTTGAATTCGCCGACGACCGCCACCACGAACCGGCCGGCCCTGAGGCGATCGAGCAGACGCCTGGCTCGATCGGCTTCGGGACGTCCGGCGGCGGCTGCCGAGAGTTCCTCGGCTCGAGTCCTCATCTCGTCGAGATCGCTTGCCATCTGACCCCCTCCAACACGCACTTCGCGGGACAGGAGTAGGAGCCATCAGCCCAGGCGGGCACCGCGGCGAGCTCCATCGCCGTCGCCTCCGAGGCTAGCCGGTTCACCTATCGAAGGTCGGGTGGGCTCCCACGGATTCGGCACCTCACATCCTTGTGATCTGGCAGTAAGACTGACACAAGACCCGCACTGCAGCCAGTTCTGCAACCCGATGTGGCGCGCCGATTCCTTGACTGCGGTGCGCATCGATAGGGCAGGGGACAGCGCTCGCAACGACAAGTCACACCACAACGATGCGGGCGCGGACTTTGGTGAGCTTCTACACGGGAGCGGCTCCCTCGGCGTCTTTGTGGAGACGTCAGCTCCCAGGCTTCCCGGAGCTCATCCGCCCGGTGTAACGAGCGTCGCCACGTGAGCGAAAAGCCGTCGGAGTCCAGCCGCCTGTCGCCTCCCGGCCGTTGAGTCCCGGGCAGGTAACGGTTGCACAACCGCCTCGACGGTCTTAGCTTGGTGTTTGGTTCTGCCTGCGGCAGTGACCGTGATTGACCCACAACCAAGTTGTGTCAAGTTGTGTCAGGGGAGGGGTGACATGAGGGTTGGCTTCGTCAGTTCTCGTTTCGTGGCGGTGGCGGCCATGGTGGCTTTGGGCGGTGGTCTGGTCGTCGCTCCGATCACGGGCCAGGTTGTGTCGGCTGCGGCCAGCTCGACTGGATCGACGGTAGTCAAGGCCGCGAGGTTCAGTCCCTCGTTGACGGAGGTCGGTCAGGTCAACCTGAGCGCAGTGGCCAGCGCTGAGCGCACCACACGGGTGGCGTCACAGCGCCAGGGATCGACTATCTCGAGGTCAGCAGCCGAGGGCAGCACCACCGGCTACCGGGTGGTTGACAACGCCATTGCGACCCACGGGCCCAAGGGCCGGGCGACCAAGAACCCCAGTCCGGCCACGACTTCGCTGTCCACGACGAACGTGCCCGGCGAGATCGGCTTCAGCGCAATGGGGGGGATCCAACAGGCCGAGACCACCGGCGGGGAGGACCTCGAGCCCCCCGACCAGGGTTTGTGCGCGGGCGGCGGCTACGTCATGGAGTTCATCAACAATGCCTTGGCCATCTACAACGAATACGGGGCGCAGCTGATGGCGCCGATCGGGTCGGCCTCCCTGTTCCTGCAGCCCACCACGGACTTCTTCTCGGACCCCCGTTGCTACTACGACGCACCCACCCAGCGTTGGTTCTTCCAGGAGTTCATCGTCGGGGCAGTGAACGCTTCGGGCCAGCTTGTAACTCCGAGCACCGAGTTCGAAGCGGTCAGCAACACGCCGGACCCCACCGGGACCTACACCGTGTATTCGTGGGACACCAGCGACGCCACGACGACGGGCTGCCCGTGCTTCGGTGACTACGACAACCTGGGGGCCGACGACAACGGCATCTACGTTGCCACCGACGAGTTCGGCATCACCTCAGGTGCCTACAACGGAGTGATCATCTACGCCTTATCCAAGGAGCAGATCGAAACCGCTGCGGCCACCGGCATCCTCCCGACGATCTTCGCCTACCGCCTGACCGAGGATGCTTTCGGTCAGCCGTACGTCGTGGCACCTACCAGCACCCCGCCTGGGGCCCACTTCGCCCCCAACACCGAGTACTTCGTCGAGTCCAACTCCAATGTGGAGAGCGACGACCATCTCCTGGTCTACGCCTTGCATAACACGTCCCTGCTCGGCGCCCCGGCAGCCCCGACGCTGTACAGCACGGAGGTGACCACCGAGGGGTATTCGTTCCCGCCGGACGCGACGCAAAAGCCCGGGCCCCGGCCGCTCGGAAAGGCGTACCAGGACCCGGCTGGCGGCATTCAGGCCGACTTCAACGCCGAGATGGAACCGACTTACCGCGGCGGTGACATCTACGCCGAGCTGGACACCGGGACGACAAGCGGCAGCGACGCCATTGACTGGTTCATTCTCCAGCCGAAGCTGGCGGGGAAGAAGTTGGCTCTCTCGGCCACCGTCGTCCACCAAGGCGTCGTGGCCGTGAAGAACACCAGCTTGCTGTACCCGTACACCGCGGTGGACTCCGCCGGCGTCGGGTACCTGCTGTTTTCCCTGAGCGGCCCGTCCAACTACCCGAGCCCGGCCTATATCAGCTACGGGGCCACCGGCCCGACCGGGCCCGTGATCGTGGCGACCGCCGGCGCCGACCCCAATGACGGCTTCACCTGTTACGCGGCCTTCGTCGGTCCCAAGTACGGGGGCTGCCGCTGGGGTGACTACTCGATGGGGGTCGTCATGGGTGGTCGGGTGTACATGGGCGCCGAGATGATCCCCCAGGGATACCGCGACACGCTGACCAACTGGGGGACATACATCTGGAGCGCCCGGCCGCCGGCCAGTGGGTAGCGCTTCCGGCGTCAAACAGGGTGGTGGACAGAGCCAGGCCGCTCTCTTGTTGCCGTCGAGCTGCGCCGTGGCATTCGAGTGGCATAATGGTGGCATGAGTCGGGTCAGGGTCAGCACCACCGTGGACGGGGGCCTCCTTGAGAACGCGCGGCGGCTGCTCTCGCCGTTGACGGATTCAGCGCTCCTCGATGAGGCGCTCAAGGCGCTCCTGGCTCGGCATCGCACCGCGGAGGTCGATGCCAGCTACGCGGCGTACGATGACCACCCACTCGAGGAGCCCGATGATTGGGGTGATCTGGCATCGTTCCGCGAGGCCGCAGCGGCGTCGTGACGCCGCTTCCTTCCCGGGGCGAGCTCTGGTGGTGCGAGCTGCCGGCGATCGGTCGCCGCCCCGTCGTTGTCCTCTCGCGTGACGTAGCCGTTCCAAGGCTTCGGCGCGCTCTGATCGCCCCGTGCACGACAACCATCCGCGGGCTACCCAGCGAGGTTGTGCTGGAACCTGGCGACGACCCCGTCCCACGAAGATCCAGCGTCAATCTCGACTCGGTCGAGAGCGTCTCTGTCGCTGTCCTTGTCGAGCGCCTCGGACGGCTCAGCGACGCACGGATGCGCCAGATCTGTGATGCGCTCGAAGTGGCTGTCGACTGCCACGGCTGACCCCAAGCACTGGGTCACCGGGCAGGCCGGGTCTCCACGTGCTTAGCGGTGCCTGACATCCGTTGGACGCCGACAGTCGGCACCGAAGTCGGGGAGCGCCTACGGTCTCCGACGATGAGCGACGGCGAGGTGCAAGGAAGGCGAGAACCGCAGGGGCGGCAACGGCGAGTTCCCTTTGAAGGCGTCGTCAATTTCCGCGACCTTGGTGGGTATCGAGCCGCCTCCGGGCGGCTGACACGGTGGGGAAGGGTGTACCGCTCCGATTCGCTTCACCGGCTGACGGTCAGGGACCTTCAGATGTTCCGAGGGCTTGGCATCCGAGCGGTTTATGACTTGCGAAGCGACGAGGAGCGGTTGTTGAACCCGAGCCCGGTGGCGTCGCGGCAGATAGCGGTCGAAAGTCAGGTGAAGCGCGACGAGTTCAAGGACGGGTCTGCGTTCCGAGAGGCGAGCGACGCCGATCGCAGGCTTCTCGATGTCTACCTCGCCATACTCCGCACCGGTGGCCCGTTGTTCGGTGAACTGCTCTCGGTGCTCGCCACACCAGGC
>Ga0116118_1001541_pt1 | contig 11900 bp, 8 predicted proteins | sample June2015DPH_11_5_FD_89723 | JGI IMG/M metagenome (GOLD analysis project Ga0116118, IMG submission 89723) | Peatland microbial communities from SPRUCE experiment site at the Marcell Experimental Forest, Minnesota, USA - June2015DPH_11_40 | ecosystem: Environmental > Terrestrial > Soil > Wetlands >...
CCGGGGATAGCGGTCGCCGCAGGCTCGCTCGGCTCGAAGCACCGCGTAGTGGAAGCCCCTCGCCCGCCACTCCTGTGCCGGCGACAGTCCGAGCTCCGCAAGGCCAGCGACGGGCCAGCGCCTCTCGACCTCGGGACCGGAGTCCAAACACCGTGTACCAGACTCCGCCTTAGATGGGACCGGATCCGAGTCGTAGCCGACAGGAGGTTCCGACACAATTAGGACCCCGCCAACTTGCAGCAGCGACGCGGCGCACTCGGCGGTCACGGCCGGGCGCCCAAAAGATCGGGCGACCACTACGAGATATCGGTGACGCTGGAGCCCTGACTGACCAGCATCCTCGGCGCGGGCGGCCAGGACTTCCACCCTGGAGGCCAGACCCAGCTGCTCCACCGCGCGGCGTAACCACTCGGTCCGGCGTTGGGACACATCGAGCAGGACGATGCGGAACCCAGCACCGCGCGGCTGAGTCGCGAGCACGAGTCCGGGCAAGCCACCACCGGCACCCAGGTCGAGCAGGCGAGGCTCCGGTGAGGCGTTCCGCTCGTCTGGTGGCGAGGCCACTCCGTGCTCGGGAACTGGTCCGAGCACCGCCTCGCAGACGTCGGCGAAGCCGTTCGCGTGCTCGATCTGCCGATCGATCGGCTGGGCCCCGAGAAATCCGAGCTCCCGGGCCTCGGTCAGGAGCGTCTCCAGCCCGTTCACCGAGAGTGTCTCGGTTGGGCCGGGGTGCTACTCGGCGTCGTCGTCCTCGCCAAGGTCGTCCTCGTACTCATCAGCCCTGCCGTCGGAGGTTGCGGAGTCGCTGTCCGCTTCACTCACCGCGTGCTCGTCCGGCGCGTCGTCAGCATCATCGACGTCGTCCTCGGAAGCACTGGCGACCGGAGCTGGTCGGATCACGACGTAGCGACGGGGATCTTCCCCTTCTGAAGTTGTCGCGGCACCCGCGATATCGTGGACCGCGTCGTGGACGATCTTCCGGTCGGGGGCACTCATCGGCTCGAGCGCCTGGCTCTGGCCGGTCTCCACCACCTCGGCTGCGACGCGCTGCGCGAAGTCCTGCAGGGCGGCTGCTCGCCGGGCGCGATAGCCCGCCACATCCACGTGAATACGCCCGGTGTGCTCGTCCGACCGGTGCTGGACAGCCGTCCGCGTCAGCTCCTGTAGCGCATCGATCGTGGCACCGCGGGGCCCGACCAACAGGCCGAGGCCCTCGCCAGTGACGGCCACCTCGATCACGTCGTCAACCACGTCGCTCTGGACCGTGGCGGCAAGTCCGAAGCACCGAACGACCCCTCCCACGAAGGACTCTGCCAGTTCAGCTTGGGCTTCGATACTCATCTCTTCCTCCTTGGGCGCACCTGTTGCGCCGATCACGCGTTCATTGGGCGTATTTGGACGAGCCGACTGCCCGCCCCTCGTCCGCGACCTCGATCGATTCCGTCCGGATGTCGAGCGAGTGCCGTCACTGGGGGACTCAGGACCCGATCGCCGTCGTGGCGGCATCTCCGCCGTGCCGCCACCGTCGCTGCCCGATACCTCGCCGGCCGAGCCCTGTTCCGACTGCTGGTGGGTGCCCTGGGGTCGGCGATTGCGGTTCCGGTTGCCGCCAGGCGGCCGATTTCCCTCGGGTGCGGTCCCGTTCCGGTCAGTGCTGGGTCGCGCAGACTCCTCCGCCGTCCCTGCCTGGCTCTCAGTTCGAGACGGTGTCCGGCCGCGACGGCGGCTCTCTGTAGACGAACCGGCTGTGCGTCGTGAAGGTCTCTTGGCGCGAGCTTGAACTGGGCGCACGCGTGCGCGAATCCGGGCGTTGCTCCGGCGGAGGCCGAACATGGCGTTCTTCGGCTCCTCGAGGACGACGACCTCGACGTCCGACTCGGCGACTCCAAGACGATCGAGCGCGGCCTCCAGCGCTTCGGCGACGGTCTTCCCAGTTGTCTCGATCCACTCCACCGTTAGCGCGGCCTCCGAAGCCGGCGGAGCGGCGACGCGTCGGCTGGCCCAGGTTCGGTAGCTGCCCCCGGCGCGGAACCGTTGCCACCAGCCTCCTCCGCAGGACGAACACGGGGCGGCTTGGTGGCCTTCGAGGCGCCATTGCTGTCGGCTGGTTGGCCGGGACGATTCCGACTAGCTCCCGGATTGGCCGGCTTCGTACCCGGTGGTCGAGAGCCGGGCTTCCGTGGGGCCTGCGGGCCGGACGTGGGCCTCGGTCGTGTCGGCTTGGCCGTTCCGCCGGCTTCAGCTCCACCGGGCCGTGGCCGTGCCGTGCCAGCGCCCGTGGCCCCCCCTTTGGACTGGGCGGGTCGACCATTGCGCGCACCGGCTCCTGGCTTCTGGCCGGGCCGGGCTCCTGGAGGACGGGCTCCTGGCTTCTGGCCGGGCCGGGCGCCCGGCTTCGCACCTGGTTTGGCTCCTGGCTTCCCGGGCACAGCTTTAGCTCCAGTGGCAGGTTCCAGTGAGGCCGTGCCGGAGGCTTCCCGGAGGCGGTCCATGAAGCCCATCTTCGGCCCAGCCGGTGCGGGCGGCATGCTCGCCTTTTGCTCCCGTAACTTGTGCACGGCATCGATGATCTGCGGATCTCGCTTGTACATCCACTCCTGCTGGGCGATCCTGAACGCGCTCGACACGATGAAGTACAGCCCGACGCCAGCGGGGAACTCGATGTAGATGAACACGAAGATCAGCGGCATGAACTTCTGGATCTGCTGCATCTGCTGATTGGCGCCGGCGGTCGGGTTGCGGTTCGTGATCTGCCAGATCGAGACGTACTGCAGTGCCACCGCGATCAGGATCACCACCACATAGGGGGCCACCGACGTCCACGAGTGCTGGTGCGACCGGACCGAGTCGGCCAGGTTGACGCCGAATGCCTCCATTTTCCCGCCGCTGTGGATCAGGTTCTCGTACAGCCGGGTCTTGGGCGGGATGTACAGGGGCTGACCCACGACGTGGGCTGCGGTGCCCTTGCCCACCGTCACCGTGCGGGTCATCCCCCGGATGGTGTTGTAGAGGACGATGAAGAACGGGAACTGCAGGAACATCGGCAGGCAGCCGCCCGTCATGCTGACGCCGTTGTCCCGGTACAGGGCCATCGTCTCTTCTTGCTGCTTGAGACGGATCTCCTGCTTCTCTTCCGAGGACATCCCCGGCTTGGCCTTGTACTTGTTCCGCAGCTTCATCATCTCCGGCTGGAGCAGCTGCATCTTCATCATCGACCGCGTGCCCTTACGGGTGAGCGGGAAGACGACGATCATCGTGACGAGCGTGAGGAAGACGATTGCCAGGCCGTAGTTACCGGTGACGCTGTAGAACGCCGCGAGGAGCCAACCGAACAGCTTGGCGAATGGGGCGATCGCGTTTGTGATGAAGCTGGCGAGGATCATGGGGCGCTCACTTGGCGGGGACAGGATCAAAGCCGTGGCCGCCGTACGGACGGCAACGGACGATTCGGCGAAGAGCGAGCCAGGATCCGCGTACGGCCCCGTACTCCACGATGGCGTCGGCCGCGTACTCGGAGCAGGACGGGACGAAGCGGCACGGTGACAGCCGGCCCACACGGGCGGCCTGGTACAGACGGACGGCGAACAGCAGCGCTCGGACGGGACGGCTCATCGCACGGCCACCCCGCTTGCACGCTGCATCGCTTCGATCACTCGTCTCCTCAGCTCTTGGAACGAGACGTTCCGCACACCCGGCTCCACCCCGATGAGGTACGCCCCGGGCGGGACGCATGACACCGCGTCTCGTGCGACTGCACGAAGTTGGCGCCGACATCGGTTGCGCTCGGTGGCTTTGCCCACCCGGCGGGGGACGGAATAAGCAACCCTGCGACATTCATCGGCAGGTTGGGCTGGCTCGTAGTGTACCGCTACCGGTCCTGAGCGGCCACGTCGCCGTGAGCGCCGGAGCACCGCGAACGAGCTCCGGCCAGAAACCCGGCCGAATACGACGTCAGGCACCGCCTCATCTCCGTTCGGACTGGTGCCAAGGTAGCTTCGGTCCGGCGCCGTCGCGCGACGCTGACGACCGCTTACGCGGACAGGCGGACGCGACCACGACGCCGGCGAGCCTTCACGATGGCTTGGCCGGCGCGAGTGGACATCCTGTGCCGGAAACCATGCTTCCGAGCACGCTTCCGGTTATTGGGCTGGAAGGTGCGCTTCATCTCGCTCTTTTCTTCGTCGCACGTGCGGGTCGCGGATGCCTGACTGCAGGTCGCGCCGCATCCGGTTCGGGGGCGGCTGCAACGGGAGCCTGAGCACTCGCCTCCGTCGGCGCATACGGACGCGCCGACTAGGCGTCGCGAAGGACAGACAGGACTCTAGCGGCTAGCCGGGAGAGATTTCAAACCGGAGACGCCGGTGTCCCGACCGTCACCCAAGCGCCCCTGAGCAGGAGCTACGTCAGCTCGCCGGCCAGTTGCCCGATGACCGTATAGGAGCGATACACCAGCTGCGAACAGGGTAAAGGCACCCCGGCGGCGCGCCCGGGACTTCCCGAAGCACGCGGCCCGGCGGCGAAGTACTATGCCCCCACTTGCGTGGCTTCGCCCGCCGTCCACACCTGTGGATTCCGGTGTGGAGAACATCTCGACCGGAGTGCCCCGAGCTGGTGACTGAAGCCCAACAACTGTGGAATGACTGCTCCGTGGCCCTGCGATCGCAGGTGTCGGAGGCCACCTGGAAAGCGTGGTTCTCCGGGATCCGGCCGGTCGCCGTCGCCAATGGCGCCCTGGTGCTCTCCGTGCCCAACGCGGTCGTGCGAGAGCGGCTCGAAGGGCGCTTTTCGGCGCTCTTGCACGACGCGCTCCACGACGCCTCTGGGAAGGACTATCCGGTCCGCTTCGATGTCGAGGTCGCCGAGGCGCCACCCGGATATGACGCGCCGACAACGGCCGCATCAGGGCCAGGCCACGGCGGCGGCTTGGCGCCGGATGACTTCAGCTCGTCCGACCGTCAAGGCCAGTCGTCCCGGCCTACTGGTGGGACGATTACGAATGCCGCCCGCGGAACAGCCAGTGCCGATGCCCCGTTCAACCCCCGCTACACGTTCGACGCGTTCGTTATCGGACCGTCCAACCGCTTCGCGCACGCCGCCGCGTTGTCGGTGGCCGAAGCTCCCGCCCGGTCGTACAACCCGCTGTTCGTCTACGGGAGCGCCGGGCTCGGCAAAACGCACCTGTTGCAGGCCATCGGCAACTACGTCCACGAGAACTTCCCCCGGTTGCGCGTGCGTTACGTGTCGACTGAGACCTTCATGAACGAATTCGTCGAGACGCTGCGAGCCAAGGACGATATGGGCGCGTTTCGTCGCCGCTACCGGGAGTGCGACGTGCTCCTCATCGATGACGTGCAGTTCATGGACCGTAAGGAATCACTCCAGGAAGAGCTGTTCCACACCTTCAACTCCCTGTACGGCGCTTCCAAGCAGATCGTCCTCACCTCCGACCGGCCTCCCAAAGCCATCGCCACACTCGAGGACCGCTTGCGGAGCCGGCTGCTCTCCGGCCTCACAACCGACATCCAGCCCCCCGAGCTGGAGACCCGGATCGCCATCTTGCGCACCAAAGCGGAGCATGAAGGAGCGGTGGTCAGCGATGAGGTCCTCGATTTCATCGCTTCCAACGTCCGCGACAACATCCGTGAGCTGGAAGGCGCCCTCATCCGGGTCACCGCCTTTGCCAGCTTGAACCGGCAGCCCCTCACCCGTGAGACAGCAGAGACGGTGCTGGCCGACATGGTGGCAGCGAGCCAGCCGCGTCAGATCACCGCCGGTCAGATCCTCGAAACCAGTGCCAAGCATTTCGGCTTCACCCTCGAAGACCTCTGCGGCCCGAGCCGGCGACGGCCGCTCGTCATGGCTCGTCAGATCGCGATGTACCTGTTCAGAGATCTGACGGACTACAGCTACCCGGCGATTGGCCGGGAATTCGGAGGCCGTGACCACACCACCGTCATCCACGCCTACGACAAGATCTCCGGGCTCATGAAAGAGCGCCGCAACGTGTACGACACCGTCACCGAGCTCATCGTGCGCTTGAAGAACAACAGTGGATGAAACTGTGGAGATCCACAGGACACCTTGCTGGCCACCATGTGGGGCGATCGGGGCGATCGGGGGACGCTGGGGGTGTTCATCCCCAGGCGATGTTGCTGGCCACCGAAGCCTGTGGGTCGACGTGGATAACCCGCCCCAGCGCGAAGATGGTGTGATCAGGGAGGATCTGAGCTTCTCCACAGTCCACAGCCCTTACTACTGTCTCGAATTTTTGAACAACTAAGAAGGAGCTACCAACGGTGAGGTTTCGAGCTGACCGTGACACCCTCCTTGAGGCTGTCGTCACAGCGAGCAGAGCAGCTACGGCCAGATCAGGCTTGTCGTCCGGGATTACGGGGTTGCAGCTTTCACTCCGCGGTGACCAACTGGAAGTCATCGGTTCGGATCCGGACCTCGTCATCGAGGCGCGTTGCCAGGTCGCGGGTGATTCCGACGGGAGTGTGCTCGTACCGAGCCGTCTTGTCTCCGACATCGTGCGGTCTTTTGACGACGGTGTGGTCAACGTGGCCGGCGGCGACGAGGAGGTGCGCTTCTCGTCGGGGCATGCCGAGTTCACCGTCCGGGTGGCGCTCGGGGCCGAGATCACACGCCTCGGTGTCCCTGAGCTGCCGGGCATCAAGCTGCCGGCGGCCGATTTCGGCGAGGGCCTTCGCCAGGTGGTTCGTGCCGCGTTGACGGACGACTCCCGGGCACCCCAGCTCACCGGCGTCCTCATGGAAGCGACCGAGCATGGCCTCCGGTTGACGGCCACGGACTCCTACCGCTTGGCATTCCGTGACTTTGAGGGCCTCAGCGTCCTCGAGCCAGACTCGAAGGTGCTCGTCCCCGCCAAAGCACTCGGCGAGGTCCAACGTCTGGTCAGCGGTGTCAAACCCGACGACGACACCGAGCTCGTCTTTCGTCACAGCGACCTGGACGCGGTGTTCGACCTCGCCTCGGTTCGGATCACCACTCGCTTGCTCCGGGGGGCGTTCCCTGACGTGCAGCGGCTTGTACCGACATCGTACGAGTACGAGCTCAGTGTGCGCCGCGAGGAGTTCGCCTCGGCGTTGCGTCGCGTGCGGCTTCTCGTACGAGACAGCAAGGACATCACCACCCCGGTGCGGTTGTCGTTCCGGGAAGGTGGGGTTGAGCTGGCCGTCTTGACCCCCGAGAGCGGCCGCGCCGTCGAGGCGATCAAAGGCGAATTCGCCGGAGCGGACCTGATGGTGGCATTTAACCCCACCTACCTCCTCGAAGGCGTTGAGGCGGTGAGATCCGACACCTTGCTGCTCAAAGTCACCGATCCCGGCAAGCCAGCCCTGGTCTGCGGCGACGGCGAAGACGAGTTCCGCTACCTGCTCATGCCGGTGAAGGTGTCCTGACCGCGACTGACCCGCCGACCGATCGCGACCGGACGGTCATCATCCGACTCGAGGTCGCTAACTTCCGTAACCTCGAGTCCGCTCGCCTGCTCCCGTCGACGACCGGACTCACGGTGATCCGCGGCGATAACGGTGCCGGCAAGACCAGCTTGTTAGAGGCGCTGGTCTACTGCTCCGTGATGCGATCGTTTCGAGGCGTCCCGAAAGAGGCGGTCATTCGCAACGGCCACGAACGGGCCCTAGTCCGCTGCGAATTGCACGCCGGCGCGCGCCACGTCGAGATCGACGTCGCTATCCACCTTGGGCGCCGCGACCGGGCCGAACGGAACCGCCAGCGGGTCGACGGCGCCCGGGATCTATTGGAGGTGCTCCGGACGACGTTGTTCACTCCGGACGATCTCGAGCTTGCGAAAGGGTCGCCGTCGCTCCGCCGCGATATCCTCGATGATGTCATCGAGGCGACACGACCTCGACTGGCGGCAGAACGGGCGAACCTCGACCGGATTCTCCGCCAGCGCAACGCGCTGCTGCGCCAACTGGCCGGCCGTCTGACCGGGGAGGCCGCAGGAACATTGGCCATTTGGGACGAACGGCTAGCCGACACGGGTGAACGAGTGGCTCGTGCGCGGACCGAGCTTGCTTCCCAGCTCGAACCTCTCGCCCGAGAGGCCTTCACAGCTCTAGCGCCGAGCGCCGGCCGTCTCGAGCTCCGGTATGCCCGGTCTTACGAAGGCGTGCTTGTCGACGCGATCGCCAAGGCGCGCGACGATGACCTGCGCCGGCAGGTCACCACCGTTGGTCCACAGCGGGATGATCTGGAGATCAGCGCCGGTGGTCTCGATGCCCGCACGCGGTTGTCGCAGGGTCGCCAACGTTGCGTGGCGCTTGCGCTCCGCTTGGCCACGCACCGGCACGTGACCGACGTGACGGGGGTCACGCCGGTGCTCCTGCTCGACGATGCCTTCTCCGAGCTCGACGAGGCGACGGCACGAGCGCTCGTGAACGAGCTCCCTACCGGGCAAGCACTACTCACCACAGCTGGCGCCCTCCCGCCCGACGCCAGCCCGGATCTGGTCGTGCACCTCGTCGACGGGGTCCTGCGATGATCGGCGACGATCCCGGTGGCGGCCTGGGCATGCCGATCGGCGAGGCGACCCGCCGGCTGTTGCGTGCCCGAGGCCTCGACGCCAGTCTGACCCTCTCCGAGGTAATCACGGCGTGGGCGGACGTCGTCGGCGAGCACGTCGCCGCGCACGTCCGGCCGGCGGCGGTGCATGCCGTCACGCTCACGGTCGAGGTCGACGAGCCGGCCTGGGCGACTCAGATTCAGTTCCTGTCCGGGAGCATTCTGGAGGGTCTCGCAGCACGGCTCGGTGACCGGGCTCCGGCGAGCCTGCACGTGAGAGTGGCACGCCCCCGTGGAGCCGGTGAACACCAGCGGAATTGAGGGGGAAAACCTAAAGAAAACCCTCCCCGTCCTGCCCGGTTCCATCGCTCCCACCCGGTACAATAAGAGCTATCGCCGATCTTGCCCTCTCGCTTGCCGCGGGCAGCAGTTGGCCCTTGCCGTGCACCCCCGTTGGAAGGCCGCGCCCGTGGTGTTGGAGACCGAGAACAGAGACCGGATGTCGGTAAGCGCGTCGTACGACGCCAGCGATATCACCGTCCTCGAAGGCCTGGAGCCCGTCCGGCTCAGACCGGGGATGTACATCGGCTCGACGGGCCCGAGCGGCCTGCATCACTTGGTCTGGGAGGTCGTCGACAACTCGGTCGACGAGGCGATGGCGGGGTACTGCACCCGCATCGACGTGACCCTGCTCGCCGACGGCGGATGCCGGGTGGCGGACAACGGCCGGGGCATTCCGGTCGATCGCCTCCCGAACCAGGACAAGAGCGCCGCCGAGGTCGTGTTGACGGTGCTCCACGCTGGTGGGAAGTTCGGAGGCGGTGGCTACAAGGTCTCCGGCGGCCTTCACGGCGTCGGTGTCTCGGTGGTCAACGCGCTGTCGAGCCTCCTCGTGCTCGAGATCGACCGCAACGGCAAGCACCACCGGATGGAGTTTCGCGACGGAGGCAGCCCGGTCACGGCCCTCGAGATCGTTGGTGAGGCCCCGCGAGGGCGCACCGGCACGACGGTGACGTTCTGGCCGGACGCCGCCGTCTTCGATGAGGTGGAGTTCCGAGCTCAGACCGTGCTCGAGCGCCTGCAGATCATGGCGTTCCTCAACAAGGCGCTCGAGATTCGCTTCAAGGACGAGCGCCCGGGCCGCCAGCTCGAGGAGACGTTCAAGTACACCGGCGGCATCGTCGACTACGTGAAGCACCTGAACACCGCCAAGGAGGCGCTCTTTCGCAAGGTTGCCTGGTACGTGCAGTCAGAGGACGATCAGGAGGCGGAGGTGGCGCTGCAGTGGAACACCGGCTTCTACGAGAGCGTGTACTCCTTCGCCAATGGGATTGCCACTGTGGAAGGCGGTATGCACGAGGAGGGGTTTCGGAAAGCCCTCACGAACGTCGTGAACAAGTACGGCAAAGCGTGGAACTTCGTGAAGGAAGGGGCTGAGACGCTCGACGGCCGTGACATCCGAGAAGGTCTCACCGCCATCGTGTCCGTGCGGCTGACCAACCCGCAGTTCGAGGGTCAGACCAAGGGCAAGCTGGGTAACACCTCGATGCGGTCGCTCGTTGAGCGGGCCACGAACGCCAAGCTGAGCGAGTGGTTCGACGAGAACCCGAAGGAAGGCCGCCAGATCGTCCAGAAGGCTCTGCTGGCCCAGCGGGCACGGATGGCCGCCAACCAGGCGCGGGACCTCACGCGGCGCAAGAGCGCCCTCGACGGTGCCGGGCTACCCGGCAAGCTCTACGACTGCTCGTCGCGTGACGCCCGCGAGTCCGAGATCTTCATCGTGGAGGGCAACTCGGCCGCCGGCTCGGCCGTGAAGGCCCGCGACCCGCGAACCCAGGCGATCCTCCCGATCCGCGGCAAGATCCTGAACGTCGAGCGGGCCCGCATCGACAAGATGCTGAAGAATGCCGAGATTCAGGCGCTCATCATGGCGATCGGCGCCGGTTTGGCCGACGACTTCGACCTCACGAAGATCCGCTACGGCAAGATCATCATCCTCGCCGACGCCGACGTCGATGGCTCGCACATCCGCACGCTGCTGCTGACGTTCTTCCTCCGGCAGATGAAGCCTCTCGTGGAGGCCGGCCACGTCTACGCCGCCCAGCCCCCGCTGTACTCCGCCGAGGTCGGGACCGCGAAGGTGTACCTGAAGGACGACGCTGCCAGGGCCAGGTTCCTGGAGGAGCACCCCAACTACTCCAAGGACTTCCAGCGCCTGAAGGGCCTCGGCGAGATGAACTGGCAGGAGCTGAAGGAGACGACCATCGAGGCATCGAAGCGGTCGCTTCTGCAGGTGACGATGGAGCAGGCGAGCATCGCCGACGAGGTCTGCTCCGTGTTGATGGGTGACGACGTGGAGCAGCGGCGCCACTTCATCCAGACGAACGCAAAGGACATCCGCTTCCTCGACATCTGATCGGGAGCTCGTGAACCATGCCCTCTTGTCTGATCGTGAGGGGCGACGGAGTAACTATGAATTCCGGAGGCAGAGCGACTAATGGCCGCACGAGACGGCAACGGCAGTAACGGATCGGGCTCCGCCGACTCCCCTGACGGCGGAGGGGTGGCGCTCGGTGTCGTGCCGATCGAAATCCAAGAGGAGATGGAACGCTCGTTTCTCGAGTACTCCATGTCCGTCATCGTCCAGCGAGCCCTCCCGGATGTGCGCGACGGACTGAAACCGGTGCACCGCCGGATTCTCTACGCGATGAGCGAGGAGAATCTCCGGCCGGACCGTCCGTTCGTGAAGAGCGCCGCTGTCGTCGGTGAGGTCATGAAGACCTTCCACCCACACGGCGACATGGCGATCTACGACGCCCTGGCCCGGATGGTGCAGGACTTCAGCCTTCGCTACCCGCTGATCTCCGGTCACGGGGACTTCGGCGCACCGGGCCCGAACATGGGGCCGGCGGCCGCCCGCTACACCGAGTGCCGGCTCGCGCCTCTGGCCATGGTGCTGCTCGACGGCATCGACGAGGACACCGTCGACATGATGCCGAACTACGACGGCTCAACCACCCAGCCGACGGTGCTGCCCTCCCGCTTTCCGAACCTGCTCGTCAACGGCTCGCAGGGCATTGCGGTGGGTATGGCGACCAACATCCCCCCGCACAACCTCGGCGAGGTGATCGACGCCGTGCTCCACGTACTCGAGCACCCGGAGGCAACGCCCGACGAACTGATGAGGTTCGTGAAGGGCCCTGACTTCCCGACTGGGGGCCTGATCCTCGGCCGGGCCGGCATCCTCGATGCGTACCGGACCGGGCGCGGCTCGGTGAAGATGCGAGCGGTCGCGGAGATCGAAGAGGGCAAGGGCGGAAAGCCGCAGATCATCGTCACCGTGATCCCGTACC
>Ga0116118_1001545_pt1 | contig 11876 bp, 5 predicted proteins | sample June2015DPH_11_5_FD_89723 | JGI IMG/M metagenome (GOLD analysis project Ga0116118, IMG submission 89723) | Peatland microbial communities from SPRUCE experiment site at the Marcell Experimental Forest, Minnesota, USA - June2015DPH_11_40 | ecosystem: Environmental > Terrestrial > Soil > Wetlands >...
CGCCGAATTCGAGGGCAACGTCGACCCCGAGTCGGTCCAGGGATCTGGAGATCTCAAGTACCACAAGGGCGTCGTGGGCAAGTTCGTCGGGCGAAGCGGCGAGGAGCTGCTCGTCACGATCGCGGCGAACCCCTCGCACTTGGAGGCGGTCGACCCCGTTGTGGAGGGGATGGCGCGGGCGAAACAGGAGCGGCTCGCCCCAGACCGCCATTACGGCGTGCTGCCGGTGCTCGTCCACGGCGACGCGGCGTTCGCCGGGCAGGGGGTGGTGGCCGAGACGTTGGAGCTCTCCCAGCTCGCCGGTTACCGAACGGGTGGCACGGTCCATCTCGTGATCAACAACCAGCTTGGTTTCACGACCGCCCCCGAGTCGGCCAGGTCGTCGGTGTACCCGACCGACGTGGGCAAGATGGTCCAAGCGCCGATAATCCACGTGAACGGCGACGATCCCGAGGCCTGCGTTCGCGCGGCGCGACTTGCGTTCGGGTTCCGCCAGGCCTTCTCGAAGGACGTGGTGATCGACCTGGTCTGCTACAGGCGTTTCGGGCACAACGAGGGTGACGACCCCAGCTACACCCAGCCGAGGATGTACGCGATCATCGACGCGCTGCGCTCGGTCCGAAAGCTCTACACCGAGTCTCTCGTGCGCCGCGGCGACATCACGCTCGAGGAGGCCGAGCAAGCGCTCGAGGACTTTCGGGCTCGCCTGCAAGCAGCGCTGGACGAGACCCGCCAGGCCGCCCCTGCGAAGCCGACCTCGCTAGTGGCACCGCCTGCGGTGCCCGAGACGCAAGGTGCTGCGACAGGCGTCGAGCGCACCGATCTCGAGCGATTGGTGCACGCCGCCACGGCGGTACCCGAAGGTTTCACCTTGCACCCGAAGCTCGCCCGTCAGTTCGAGCAGCGCTCGAAGATGGTGGAGGCCGGGCAGGTCGACTGGGCGCTGGCCGAAGCTCTGGCGTTCGGGTCGATCCTCACAGAAGGCACCGACGTGCGGTTGGCGGGGCAGGACACCCGGCGAGGGACCTTCAGCCAGCGCCATTCGGTGCTGGTGGACCACGACACCGGGGCTGAATGGGTGCCTTTGGCGCATCTCGGGTCCGACGGTACCGGTCGCTTTGCCGTGCTCGACTCGTTGCTCTCGGAGTACGCGGCCCTAGGCTTCGAGTACGGCTACTCGGTCGAGGCACCTGATTCGCTTGTCGCATGGGAGGCCCAGTTCGGCGACTTCGCCAACGGCGCTCAGGTCGTGATCGACAATTTCCTGGTCGCTGCCGAGGACAAGTGGGGCCAGTCGTCGGGGCTCGTCCTGCTGCTGCCCCACGGGTTCGAGGGCCAGGGTCCGGAGCACTCTTCTGCGCGCATCGAGCGCTTCTTGACCCTCTGCGCCGAGGGGAACATGCGCGTCGCGCAACCCACCACTGCCGCGCAGTACTTCCACCTGCTGCGCTCCCAGGCGCGTGGCCCGCTACGGCGGCCCTTGGTCGTGTTAACTGCGAAGTTCCTCCTTCGGGCGCGCGAGAGCCGCTCGAACCTCGACTCGCTGGTGTCGGGCTCGTACTCAGTGGTGCTCGACGACCCCGCCACCACAGGCGGCGCCGGCGAAGCTACCAACGCCGATGTGCTGGACGCAGAAGCGGTACAGCGCGTGCTTCTTTGCTCGGGAAAGATCGCTTTCGACCTCATGGCGCGCCGCGACCAGCTTCGTGCCGGGAAAGGGGACCTGCCGTCCCCTGGTGTCGAACCCTCGGCGGTGGCGGTCGTGCGTGTCGAGCAGCTCTACCCATGGCCGGAGAAACGCCTGGCAGAGGTGCTCGAGCATTACCCCCGGATCAGCGAGGTGGTGTGGGTCCAAGAGGAGCCGGAGAACATGGGGGCTTGGTCTTTCGCTCACGGGCAGCTGCACCGGGTGCTTCGTGAGCGCTGCGAGCTAACCCACGTGAGCCGGATCGAGTCTGCCAGCCCCGCCACCGGCAGCGCTGCGATGCACCAGCTCGAGCACGAGGACCTGCTCGAGCGCGCTTTCTCCTGACTGTGGCGTAGGTGCTCAGCGCAGGGTGATACCCAGTACCGCCTCGAGCTCGGCAAGGGCGCGAGCAGTGCTCGTGACCTTGATCGTGACCATGCCGAGGTCACGAGCGGGCTTCAAGTTCACGCCCAGGTCGTCCAAGAACACGGCATGCTCGGGCTCGACTCCGAGCGCCTCGCAGGCGAGCAGGTAGAAGCGAGGATCCGGCTTGCGTACACCGACCACAGACGACTCGATGACCACGTCGAAGAGCTCGAGCACCTCCGCGTGCTCCGCGCTTCGACTTGTTCGCGAGCCGTCGCCCGTCACGAAATTATTGGTGAGAAGCGCCGTCTTGAATCGCTCGGCACAGCGGCGCACCGCCTCGACCATCTCCGCTCGCAAGGATCCCGAGAGCATCGCGAAGAGCTCGCGGGTGTCGATCGTCGCCCCGGCATCCTTGGCCTCTTTCTCGAACGCGTTGCAGAACTCGTCGAAGCTGAGATCGTTGCGCTCGAGGCGGGCCCACGCGTTGTCGTGATGGTTGGTGGCGTTCAGGGTTCGGATGAAGCCTTCGGGCAGGTTCTTGGCGCGCTCGTAGCGCTCGAACGCCTCGAACGGGCTGTCGGCAACCACGCCTCCGAAGTCGAACAGCACCGCCTCGATCCCTGCACCGGGCACACCCTCATCCTACGGACCGGGTCGAGGCAGCTCTCCGAAGGGGGGATGTCTCGTGCTCTCGTGGCTTACGAGACGCTGGTCTTGGCGCCTGCTCATCCACGTGCGCCGCGAAGACTGCCCGTAAGATGCGCGCGTCGTGTTTGTCGTCCCCGCGCTCTGATGGCCAAGAAGGAATCTGCTGTCGTCGACCGGGGCTTCGTGGTCGTAGACGGCTCAAACATCGCGACAGAGGGCCGGTCCACGCCCAGCCTCGCCCAGCTCGACGAGGCGGTGCGCCAGTTCCAGGAGCAGTTCCCCGAGGTGCAGGTGATCGTCGTCGTCGACGCCACGTTCGGGCACCGCGTCGATCCTTCCGAGCGAGCCGTATTCGACGAGGCAGTTGCTCACGCCGAGATCGTGTCGCCTCCCGCAGGTGCCGTCGGTCGAGGCGACGCCTTCCTGCTTCGGGTGGCCGAGAGAGTGGGCGCTCAGGTCTTGTCGAACGACTCGTTCCAGGAGTTTCACGGGGAGCATCCCTGGCTGTTTCGCGAAGGTCGTTTGATCGGCGGCACTCCCGTCCCAGGTGTGGGATGGATCTTCATCCCTCGCTCTCCCATCAGGGGCGCGCGCAGCCGGGCTGCGACCGAGGCGGTGAAAGGCGATAACGCCGGCACGTCAGAAAAGGTCGTGAAAGAGAAGAAGAAGGCGCAGGAGAAGGACGAGAAGGCGCAGCCGCAATCCGCACCGCAGAGGGCGTCACGGCCGACGAAGAGGGCGACGAGCTCCTCGCCCGCCAAAGCAGGGGCGGTGAAGGGCTTGCGGGCGGTGAAGGTCCAGGAGCCGGCCAAGAAGGCGGCGAAGGTGTCCAAGGTCGCCGAACCGCAGCAGCAGGCCGCGAAAGCTCCGAAGCGAGCCCACCAGGCCGCCAAGGGCGAACGCGTGGCCCAGGTCGCGAAGGTGGAGAAGGTTCCGGGCGTTGGGAAGGTCGAGAAGACCAGGAGCGTTGTGAAGACCGGCAAAGCCGCGACGACCGTAAAGGCCGTGAGGACCGGCAAAGCCGCGAAGGACGGCAAAGGCGCGAAGGCCGGAAAGGCGCCTCTCGCCGAACTCGAGAAGGTCCAGAAGATGGCAAGGGAGCATGGCCGGCGCCGCAGGCGAGGCCACCAGGCGACGGGGACCGAGGTCGAAGCGGCCATCGAGGTCGCAACGGAGGAGGTGCTCGTTCCCGCCGATCTTGTCGTGGCGGAGCGGTCCTCAGGTGGTGGTCGCCGAAAGCGAGGTGGTCCGCCCGTTGCGGTGAACGACCCGCTCACGTTCCTGACTTTCGTGACCGACCACCCGATCGGCGCTCGGGTGGAGGGGGCCGTGTCCTCTTTTACCTCGCACGGCGCGACGGTCGACGTGGGCGACATGCACTGTTACGTCCCGGTCGCCGGGTTGGGTGATCCTGCTCCCCGGAGGGCTCGGGAGGTGCTCGAACGAGGGGAGAGGCGGGTTTTCGTCTTGGTGGCACTCGATGCTCCGCGCCGAGGTGCCGAGTTGGCACTGCCCGAATTAGCTGGATGACAGATGTCGCGCCGGTAGTTAGATCTAACAATGTTTTCGCCCAGCAGGCGATGCGTCTTGGCCATGGGGAGTCACACCGAGTGGTAGGGCCCCTCAAGCCCACTACGGACAGTGCCGATACCGATTCTGGGAGTCTTCCCGGGATGCCGTCGCAGGAGAGGTTCTCGACCAGTGGAGCTGGCCGGCGTTAAGCGCTCGAAGGTTGGGATTTTCAGTTGTTTCGTGCGTGACGCAGGTCAAGACCTGGACGAAAAGTGCCGATCAATAGCTTCGTGGCCAGGATCGCGCCCCACCAGTTGCTGGCCTTCGGTCGGGTTCGTCGCGCCGTCGCGCGTTTAGCTCATCGTGCCGAGCCGGGCCAGGCCGGCTTCTCGCTGATCGAGGTGGTCTTGGCCCTCGTGCTGTTGCTCGCCGCGCTCACAGCGACGTCGAGCTTGGTTGCGTCCGCGCTGCGGGTGGGAGGCAACTCGCGGCTGAAGCAAGTAGCCACCGACATCGCTTCGAGCCAACTGGACTCTGACGTGCAGTCGGGGGCGGCCGCGTTGCTGAACCAGGAGACGTACAGCGGTTCGATCAGCAGAGGCGGGGTCAAGTACACGATCGAGCGCAACGTAACCCCGGGCAACGGCGCGTGCGTTGCCCCGCAACCGGGCCAGCCAATCGAGTTGAAGCTTACGGTTTGGGTCACCTGGGCGAGCACGGCGTCCGGTCAGTGGTGGGACGGCGGATCCGCTACGAGTAAGCTCGTACAAGAGTCGACGTTGGTAGCGGTACCGGCCACCGCGTTGACTGCGGGCGACGGCTCGATCCTCGTCGCGGTCACTGACGATGCGGGCAACGGCCAGGCTGGGGTCAAGGTAACGCTGTCACCCGGTGGTGAATTTGTGTACACGTCCGATGCGGGATGTGCCTTTTTCCCAAATCTGGTTCCGCCTGGGCCCTATAGCGTCACCGCAAACAAGGCCGGCTGGATCGACTCCAACAACGACGTCGACTCCGGGTTCAACCCGGTCCCACCCACCTGGAGCGGTACGGTCATCGCCAACCAGGTTCTGGACTTGCCGCTGGTGGCACCTCTTTACTATGCCCAAGCCGGCACGGTCACCGCGACGTACTCGGTGCCAAACGTCAATGGCGTGGCCCCAAGGCTTCCCGACAATACCTCGTTGTTGCCCCTCTCGTTCTACAACGGAAACATGTCTAGGAACCCTGACATTGCGCCGAACCCGGCGGAGCTCTTTCCTTTTTCGACCTCGTACACGGCGGTGGTGGGCTCTTGCGGTAGTGACAGCGCGCCCGACGGGACGTCGACCGATGGTCAAACAGTAAGCGTGACACCTGGTTCTCAGAGTTATCCTAACTTCACACTCAGCCCGGTCGACGTCGTCGTTACCGATACCCACGGCGCCCAGCAATCGGGAGCCACTGTGACGGCGTCGGCTTCGACCCCCACTGGGGGAGCCGACTCCAGCTGCAACACGGTCGCCATGCCCTTGCTCGGGCTCGGCACCACCGGCCCTGTTCAGATGGCCTACCACCCATCGGTCGGGGCTTCACCTGGGGCGACCCTCACATCATGGTTGGGCGCCTCGCACCTGCGCACGTCTCGTTCGGTCGGGCGAGGTGAGGCAGCCGCTCGGCACCCAACGGACGTTCAGACGTCTCTACTTTCCCTTACCCAAAGATCGTCGCCGCAGCGACCCGTACCCGACTCGCACGCAACGCGTTCCAGCGATGTGAAGAGCTCACGGCGCACCGACGTACATAGCTACGCGGTCCTGACATCGAAGACGACCACTCATACGACTCTCACGTCCAGCGCGAACACCAGCGTCCACGGTCAATTGGTCACCTTTACGGCAGCGGTGGCTGCTGTCTCCCCAGGTACCCGCACTCCGACCGGCACCGTGAAGTTCAAGGACGGAGGCACTGTTCTCGGCACGGGCACTTTGCGCAACGGGGTCACGAGCTACACAATCTCGACGCTCGCTGTCGGGCCAAGGCACGTTGTAACTGCGGTGTACGGGGGTGACACGAACTTCACAGGCTCGAGGTCCAAGGCTCTGTCCCGGCGAGTCCACAAGACGACCACTCATACGACTCTCACGTCCAGCGCGAACACCAGCGTCCACGGTCAATTGGTCACCTTTACGGCAGCGGTGGCTGCTATTTCCCCAGGTACCGGCACTCCGACCGGCACCGTGAAGTTCAAGGACGGACGCAAGACCGTCTATGCGCGCATTCTGAGCAACGGGTTCGCGAGCTACACGGCCTCAACGCTCGCTGTCGGATCGAAGCACAGTGTCACCGTGGTGTACGGAGGCGACACCAACTTCACAGGCTCGACATCTGGCGCGCTGTACCGACAGGTCCAGCAAGCGAACACCACGACCGCGCTGGTATCCAGTGCCAACCCGGCCTCGTCAGCCTCACCGGTGAACTTGATCGCAACGGTGGTCCCGACATCCCCAGGTGCCGGCACTCCCATCGGCACGGTCACGTTCAAGGACGGAAGCACTGTTCTCCACACCGGCACCTTGAGCCAAGGGGTCGTGAGCTTCGCAACCTCGACGCTCGCTGTCGGGCCAAGGCACAGTGTCACCGCGGTGTACGGGGGTAACACCAACTTCACGAGCTCGACGTCCAGCGCGCTGTCCCAGGTGGTGCTCGTGTCCTTCGCCGAGTCGTATCGCAATGCTCACGACGGCTACGTTGCAAGTCCCCTCGTCAGCAACGAGGCGATCCTAGTTTCGTTGCATGGCGGCCTCTCTCACGAGTCCACCGCCCAGCTTGTGGCGACCAGCACGACCACCACCCTCACCTCGAGCGCTAACCCCAGCGTTTACGGCCAGTCGGTCACCTTCACGGCCACGGTGTCATCGTCGGCGGCGACCGGCACGGTCACCTTCGAGGACGGGAGCACTGCCATCGGCACGGGAACCTTGAGCGGAGGGGTCGCGACCTACACGACCGGGGCGCTAACCGTCGCGACCCACACAATCAAAGCGGTGTACGCGGGTGACAGCAATTACAAGACGTCGACATCCACCGCGGTTTCCCAGAAGGTCCAGAAGGCGAGCACCACGACGACCCTCACCTCCAGCACGAACCCCAGCGTTTACGGCCAGGCGGTCACCTTCACAGCAACGGTGGTCGCAACCTCCCCCGGCGCCGGCACCCCGACCGGCACGGTCACCTTCAAGAACGGGAGCACCACCCTCGGCACGGGAACCTTGAGCGGAGGGGTCGCGACCTACACGACCGGGGCGCTTGCCATCGGGACCCTCAGCATCACAGCGGTGTACGGGGGTGACACCAACTTCACAACCTCGACGTCCAGCGCGCTGTCCCAGGTCGTCAACAAAGCGAGCACCACGACGACCCTCACCCCCAGCGCGAACCCCAGCGTGTGGGGCCAACCGGTCATGTTCACAGCAACGGTGGCCGCGGCTTCCCCTGGCGCCGGCACCCCGACCGGCACGGTCACCTTCTACGACGGGAGCACCACCCTCGGCACGGGAACCTTGAGCGGAGGGGTCGCCACGTACACCACCTCGGCGCTCGCCATCGGGACCCACAGCATCACCGCGGTGTATGGGGGTAACACCAACTTCACGAGCTCGACGTCCAGCGCGCTGTCCCAGGTGGTCAACCAAGCGAGCACGACGACGACCCTCACCTCCAGCACGAACCCCAGCGCTTACAACCAGTCGGTCACCTTCACAGCAACGGTGGCCGCGGCCTCCCCCGGCGCCGGCACCCCGACCGGCACGGTCACCTTCTACGACGGGAGCACCACCCTGGGCACGGGAACCTTGAGCAACAAGGTCGCCACGTACACCACCTCGGCGCTCGCCATCGGGACCCACAGCATCACCGCGGTGTACGGGGGTAACACCAACTTCACGAGCTCGACGTCCAGCGTGCTGTCTCAGGTCGTCAACAAAGTGGGCACAACGACGACCCTCACCTCCAGCGTGAACCCCAGCGTTTACGGCCAGGCGGTCACCTTCACAGCAACGGTAGGCGCATCCGCCCCGGGCCCCGGCACCCCGACAGGTACGGTCACCTTCTACGACGGGAGCACTGCCCTCGGCACGGGAACCTTGAGCGGAGGGGTCGCGACCTGCACGACCGGGGCGCTCGCCATCGGGACCCGCAGCATCACAGCGGTGTACGGGGGTGACACCAATTTCACAACCTCGACGTCGAGCGCGCTGTCCCAGGTGGTCCACCAAGCGAGCACGACGACCACCGTCACCTCCAGCGCGAACCCAAGCGTTTACGGCCAGGCGGTCACCTTCACAGCAACTGTGACCGCGGCCTCCCCGGGTGCCGGCACCCCGACCGGCACGGTCACGTTCAAGGACGGGAGCACTGCCCTCGGCACGGGAACCTTGAGCGGAGGGCAGGCGACCTACACGACCGGGGCGCTTGCCATCGCTACCCACAGCATCACAGCGGTGTACGGGGGTGACACGAACTTCACGAGCTCGACGTCCAGCGCGCTGTCCCAGGTCGTCAACAAAGCGAGCACCACGACCACCCTCAACTCCAGCGCGAACCCCAGCGTGTGGGGCCAACCGGTCACCTTCACAGCAACGGTGGCCGCGGCCTCCCCTGGCGCCGGCACTCCGACCGGCACGGTCACGTTCTACGACGGGAGCACCACCCTCGGCACGGGAACCTTGAGCGGAGGGGTCGCCACGTACACCACCTCGGTGCTCGCCATCGGGACCCACAGCATCACCGCGGTGTACGGGGGCGACACGAACTTCACAGGCTCGACCTCGAGCGTGCTGTCCCAGGTGGTCAACCAAGCCACCCTCTCCGTACTGTCTGGTCTGCCTTACGGGATGTTCCTGTTGGGAGCCACCTGTAACAACTTGAGCTCCACCAATTCGGGGACCAACGTGGTGGTCTGGGTCACGGCGTCAGGTGTGTTAGTCAACGATTCCGTGAACGGGTCCGTCAACTGGGTACCTGTCCCGGCCGGTTCCTCGATCGTGGTGCCAGTCGCATGACCAGGATGGTTCTCGGAGAGAAGGGCGTGACTCTCGTCGAGGTGTTGATCGCGATGGCCATCTTGAGCATCGTGATCGTGTCGGTCGACACCTCGGTGAGCGTGCTGAACGCCCGGTCGAACTCGATGTCGCAGTCGACCCAGGCCATCGACCAACTTCAGGTCGCGGAGCAGACCGTAGTCCGTGACGTCCACGCTGCGACGTCGTGGTGCAATCCGACGTCGGGCTCGCCATGCACGACGTTCACCCAAGCGCCGACGGCCACCGAGCTGAAGTTCAATGCCGTTCTCGACTGTACCCTGGTTCCCCCTTCCACCTGCTGGTCCAACCCTACGAGCTTCGACATCAGCATCTCCAAAACCGCGCCGTATCAGCTGACGATCACAAAGGGAAACAGTACGGCTCTCCTGGCTTCCAACCTCGATCTCGGCACGGACCCCAAGACGGGTCTTCCTTTCAGTGGGTTCACGTGGAAGTCAGTCCTGTTCGGGACCACGACGTACTACACCTCGATAGGGGTGACCCTGACGATGGACAGCCCGAGAGTTGGCGCGCCTCGCATAACAACCACGACGACCGCCGATACCAACGTGGAGGTCTGGAACGCGGAGTACGCTTGTCAAACCGCGTGGCGTAACGCCGGGTCAACTGGAGCCGACCCGTGTTGAGCACCTACGTCAAGATAATGGGAACCTGTGCAATGAAGGTGCGCGGCAGTCTCCGGCACTCGGCGAGCCAGTCGGGTCAGGCCATGTTGATCGTGATCGCTGCTCTGGCGCTGATGGCCACGATCCCTGTGGTGGTCATCACGACCACCGTGAACCAGCTTCCGCTCACCACGGCGAACCTGAATTGGAACTCTGCATACGAGGCGGCTCAAGCCGGGGTTAACGAATACGTTCAGCAACTCGACGCAAATCAGAACTTCGCTCAGTGGACCCAGGGCAGGACGGTTTGCAACGCCGGCGTCACGCTAAACCCTCCCAACGACCAGGCATTCTGTGGCTGGGTGCAAGTGTCAAACAATCCAAACGAGTGGTACGAGTTCGCCTTGCCCTCCGCTAACAGTGGCAGCCTCACCTTGATCGTGAGCGGGAAGGGTGGTAGCCCGCCACGGGCAGTAGTGAGAACCTTCAGGTACACCTTGGTACCGACGTCGGCGTTGGACTACACGTATTGGAGCAACTACGAGTCCATCGACCCTGCGCTCAACTCGAATGATGGCTTGAATTGCACCCAGGCGTATTACCCGTCGTCCCCCCAAAGCTGTTGGGTTGTTTTCGCCTCAGGTGACGTTCTAAACGGTCCAGTGTTCACCAACGACACGATCCACGTGTGTGGCAACCCAACGTTCAGCGCGCCAGTGAAGAGTGGGGCTCCAAGTTTGAATCCACCGGAGCCCATGTACATCTCAGACGGAACCTGCACCGGAGCCCCCCCGACTGGTTCCGGCTGGCCCCCCACCGCGACGAGCACCCAACCCCTTCCGACCACCAGCGCAGCTGCGAGCGCAGCCCAGAACGTAGGCTGTTACATCTCGGGCGGTACCCTGTTGAGTCCGACTCCGACGAGCGTCTCCATGTCGCTCAGCACATCTCCAGCGATCAATCCATCGACAACCCAGATCACATGGTCAGGCTCGGGAGCGAACGTGGACAACGCGAGCGGAAACCCGAACAACGCCAACTGTGGCAACAATGGCGGCGGCACGATCACGCTCAGCAACCTTACCAACAGAGGGGCAGGGCTGATCTTCGTGAACGGCAACGTGACGATCAACAGCGGGTCCAACAGCGACATGGGCTTCTTGACCATCGTTGCCGGAGGGGACCCTGGTAACAAGTCCTACGGCAACATCACGATCAAAGGGTCGATCACGTACCCGTCCACTGACATCCAATTTTCCTCCGGATCTCCACAATCGGATCCTTCCGATGCGCTGGGGCTCGTCGCGCAGAACTTCATTCAGATCCCACGGGGCCTCGGGTCGTTGACGATTGACGCCGGGATCCTCGCGCTATCTGACTCCTTCTACGTCCAGAACTGGGGCCAGAACGGCGTGGAAGGGACGCTGAACGTGTTCGGTGCGATCGCCCAGGACTTCCGAGGCCCAGTCGGAACGACTGGGCCCACGGGATACGTAAAGAACTACAACTACGACAATTCCTTACTGGTACTTTGGCCCCCGTACTTCCTGGCGTGGAGCAGCGCCACGTGGAACATGACGAGCTATACCGAGATTCAGCCCGGTTCCGCAAACGAGGCTCTGCCGGGTACATAAGGACCGACGCATCGACCGCCAGCCTTGGCATTGCTCAGTTGGGCGTGCCAGCCGTAACCACATCCAGCCGCCGGCGTCCTCAGACGACAGAGCTACGAGATGCTCGGTGTAGCCTCGGCGGGCGTGTTGCGAGCAGAGGACGTCCTTCCGCATCGCCCGCCGTTCCTCTTCGTCGACGAGCTGCTCGAGCTCGAACCTGGATGCTCGGCGCGAGGGCGCTGGCATCTGACCGGCGAGGAGGCGTTCTTCGGCGGCCACTTCCCGGGGCGTCCCACGCTCCCGGGGGTGCTCATGGTCGAGTCGCTGGCTCAGCTCGGCGCGGTCGCGGTCCTGGCCG
>Ga0116118_1001571_pt1 | contig 11763 bp, 10 predicted proteins | sample June2015DPH_11_5_FD_89723 | JGI IMG/M metagenome (GOLD analysis project Ga0116118, IMG submission 89723) | Peatland microbial communities from SPRUCE experiment site at the Marcell Experimental Forest, Minnesota, USA - June2015DPH_11_40 | ecosystem: Environmental > Terrestrial > Soil > Wetlands...
GTCCTCAATTTCGGTACCATCCAATTTGGGACCATTATAGTATTTGACATAAGCATTTCAAATGCTATATTTATATACAAAAATTAAGTTTCAATATAAAGGGCCAGCATGAAAATCATAGAAGCACTCAAGAAGATAAAAGACTTGCAGCGTAAAGCAGATGACATCAAGGACAAAATCGGGACATACTGTGCTGATTTAGACTGTGAAAACCCTGTTTATGTTGATCAAAAACTCCAGATATCAAACTGGTTGCAGATGCATTCCGATATTATCAAGGAAATACTCAACTTGCGTTTCAGGATTCAGAAGACTAACGTTATAACCGAGGTTAATATCCACCTTGATGGTAAGTATGTAACCAAGACAATAGCCGAATGGGTTCACAGACGTCGTGATCTTGCCAAGAATGAGGAATCAGCATGGCGCAAGCTCACTGATAAAGGGCATAAAGAGCAATATACTACGCAGTTGACACCGAATTCACCCCAGAACGTGATCAAACGGAGGTTATATTTCGATCCTATTGAACGAGATAAGAAGATCGAACTCTATCGTTCAGAACCTTCGTTAATTGACGCTACGCTCGAAATAACTAATGCAGTGACCGATCTTTTAGATTAAAGGGGATGTATGGGGATGTATTTGGACCGTTCTACTTTTAAGATTATCATTTATAGTGTGTTGGCTCTACTGAGTATAATGTTGAGTATAATGTTTATTTCGAGTTGCTATTATATTGTTGACCCAGGTTATTCTGCCATTCATCTTAGGATGGGCAGCATGATAAGTGAGCATAATACTTCAGGTATGTATTTTAAAATACCGCTTATAGATGATGTTATAATGATTAATAATCGTATATGTAAAGCAGAAATTAGCACAACCGCATTATCTAAAGATCTTCAATCGGTTAGCGTTGATGTAGCCATAAATTATCGATTGAACGATGCAATCAAACTTTATACTACAGTAGGCACTGATTTCGAACAGATTATACTCAATCCTTATTCACAGGAAAGTATTAAAGCTATTGTGGCGCGTTTCACGGCCGAGGATCTGATTAGGGTCAGAAATATTGCGAAAGATGAAGTTTTTAATGAACTTAGGAGTCGCTTAGATCCTGTGTTTATAGAACTTGTAGATTTCAACTTTGTTCATCTTGATTTCACTGCACAGTTTATTCATTCTGTTGAAGAGAAACAGATTGCTGAACAAACTGCTAAGACTGCTCACAATTTATCTGAAAAGGTGAAAGAGGAAGCTCTACAAACGAAGTTAAGAGCTGACGCCGAAGCTTACGCCTTGAATATTAAAAAGAATTGCACTACGCCCGAAATTCTTGCTTTAAAAAAGATAGAGAAATGGAACGGCAAGCTGCCAAAGGTTTATGGGTCGAGCTTGCCGATGTTGTCGTTGCTAGATAAATAAGAATGAGGCAGTGATGCGCCCAGGCGCATAATACCTCTTGTTCTTTGACATATACTGACATACAGACATTAAAACCAAAAACATAGGTAGCCGCAGATCTAACGATATCTGCATAATTGATGTGGCCTAGTGGTAAAGGCGTTGCCTGTCGGCGAAAACGTAGGTTCAAATCCTATCATCAACAGCAAAAGCTTGCTAAGCTTTGGGAGCTGATATTGGGACTAGAAGTCCCGCCATTTTAAAGAACGCAAGATTTAAGTTTAAAGTAGATTCTATATACCTGCTAAGGTAGTGTAGTGAAAGTTAAGCAAAAAATTTATGATAATAAGATCCAAGCATTAAGACAGTTGCCAGGAGTGTACTCTCTTGGAATGACCAGAAAAAAGTTTATTTCTATGTTTAACGGAACTCTTCTGGGTTCCTGTATGGGCAGTATGTGATTGAAATTTATGCCCGAATAGCTCAGCTGGTAGAGCTGCTGCCCTTTAGGCAGCGGGTCGGAGGTTCAAGTCCTTCTTCGGGCTTTCTTTACATTCTTACCATCTTTTACGTCTTTATCGGCATCTGGTAGCCCTAGATCTTTAAAGACATTCTCGCTGCCAACAGTAAACTGCATGTCCTTGAACTTAATATCGATTGCCTTTTTCTTCTCTAGCTTCTTGAAGACATTGGCTTTCAGTTTCCACAATTTATACTTATGGGCATCGCATAATTTTTCGAGCGCATGAATTATTAACTCTACATCACCTATCGGGTCATCCTTAGTATTTCTGATGCTAGGAGAAAATATTTCATTGATGTACGCTTTAACAAATTCTTCATCTTGGAATTCGATAAGTGTAAGGTCATCCCAATCTACGAGCCGATTCTTTCTTTTTTGCGTTGCGCTTTCTTTGATTTTTTTTTGCATTTTTGAATAATCCTATAGCAATAAGTTTTTCTCTATGACCTGGCAGAAATTTATTGGCTTTGCGGTATTTATCTCGTTGCCTTATTGCCCATCTATTTAATTCCCGCCATTTTTTATCCTTTTTATGGAATATAAGATCAGGTTCTACTTTCTTGTATTCGAGCAGCAGATTATAATGTCTATCCCATTCAACATCATAATGTTTTATTGCTTGTGCTCTATAAACAAATCCCATATTTATGAGTTTCTGTTTTGTGCTTGGCTTTAAATCTCTATATCTGCCCTTATGCAATGTATCGATCCATTTAGCAACCGCTTCATTCTCGTTGTAGCGGACATTAATATGACCATGTTTATTATGATAATCTTGCAAGAATGCCAAGTTTTGCATTGCCGCTGCCAATGTTCTACTCTCTTTATATTCCATGCATTCTTTATAATTTGGATATTGCTGAACATATTGCAATAATCTATCTAGAATGGGATGTTGTATCCCCTTTATAATTTTCCTTTTCATAAATTGGAACCAGTTATCAATTGACAAATCATGAGCGTGGAATGTCTTATGAAGCCCAACCTTTTCTACTAGTTTCTTGAATTTCTCAAATTTTTGCTCATAGCGTTCATCGGTAGCATCGAATACAAAATTTATACTTCGCAGTTTATCAATACGTTCTTGTGGCAAAATGCCCTTTTTATAAGTAGTTCTTTGCCAATTTATCCATCCTCTTTCAGCATTATATTTGTGTTTCGTCCCCGCACATACCCAGGATCCATTTTGCTCATACCATTTTTTGATCTTGGCAAAACCTTCCTCCCAGTCGTCCTTAAATCTCGATAATATATCGATATCGATCGCTGTTGTAAGTTCTTTTTCACTAATATCGGTGTTAATAAATTGGATTTTCCTATCTCGCTTGCCATATTTCTCTTTATCGATATGTCTATCGCTGATCTGTTGTTGCAGATCTGTATCGTATTCGCGTAGCGAGTTTATAATCTCCATAATATACGCATATTCTGATGAATCCGTTATGTCGTTAAATGCGTGCATATCTTTTGTAACATAAATAGGCAGTAGTATGTAACCGTATTCTTTACCTGGAGCTTTGCGCATGACGCGGCCGATTGCTTGGATAATATCAATTTTGCTCTTTTTAGGCGACAAGAATGCAACAAGATCAATCGATGGTATATCAACACCTACAGATAGGCAGCGCGCATTACTTATGATTGCTTTACTGCAATATTCAAACGAGGCCATGATCGCTTTGCGTTCATCTGAACTCATATGGCCGTTAATATCCAGTATATGGCAATCAGGTATCTTCGAATGCATAGCTGCTTTAGTAAATTCTCTAGTTTCCTTGATGGTTCTATGAAATGCGACGGTTCTTCTTATTGGAAATTTTCTATATGTTTGCTTGAGTGCAATTGCGTTGGCCAGCATCTTTAATTTGAATTCATGGCCATATATGTCCATAGTTTTATTGTCTATGGTATCGTTAATGATTTTGTCATTTACATGTGTAATAAGTACCCGATAATCACAAATAATGCCTCTGTGTATAGCCTGCGCAAAGTCGAGTCGATATACTATAGGGCCATAAATCTCTTCGTTATTCATCGAATATTCTAATTGAGTATTGCGGCCCCTAAGTTGGTAATGTCGTGGCGTAGCGGTCAAAAATAACCGCTTTGCAATAGAAGCATTCTCGTCATAGAGAGCATATCTGAATGCGCCCTTGTCTTTGTGTGCTGTTTTATGGGCTTCATCGAAGATCCCCAGATCAAACTTGATATCTTTAGGGATTATATTACTTGACTGGTACGTCGAAAAAACAATTTTTACATCGGTAACGCCATTTTCCATGAACATGCGTACTTGATCTGCATTAGTACATACATCAAAGCAGCAATCTTTAGCATCGATGTCAATTATATCATCGTCAAGCAGCTTGTTATCACAGCATATGGCCATATAACTATAATTATCCCATTCAGTATTATCGTTCCAAGCATCTACGGTTTGCTTGATAAGCATCAATGACGGCATATAGACCACGATAGTCTTAGCCTTAATAGATTCTGCGACCCACAATGCGACAAGCGTTTTACCTGTTCCGCATGCCATTACAGCTGTCGCGCGGTTGTTATCCTTGAAGCCGTTCTTTATGGCCTCAATAGCCTCAATCTGATAATCGCGTTTTACGTATTGCATAATATTCCCTTCTGTTATGTGCTATAATTATATCACGATATTTTAAAATTGCAACAGCTGTTGCAACAAAGAGTTGCTGGTTATAACTTATTATCAGCGTATTGCTGAGTCGCTCTCAGCATTCGACGTATCGGGTTTCGTCACCGAAGGACGTAATGTAAAGCTTCGTCCAGCTTGAAGTATGTTCTATATTTCAAGGAGCACTAAATGTCTATAACTACAACGAGCACTTTACCTGCGCCTGTACAACAGTCGTTCAGCTATAAGTTGCTCTCAGTGCCAGTTCCTAACATGATTCATAAGATTCCTGCGATGAGGAAGAACATGCCAAGGAATGGTGGTACAACTTTGCGTATGCGACGTTACAATCCGTTAAATACGGCTATGGTTCCACTTGGGAACACCGGTGTAACGCCACCTGCGCAGCAATTGACAGCCGTAGATATCGATGCAAAGATATCTTTCTACGGAACATATGTGCAATTGAATGAGCAGGTCACGCTTCAGAACCAGGACCCAGTACTAAATGAATGTGCTGCACGTCTTGGGGTATCGCTTCGGCAGACAGAAGATCAGCTGACTCGTGACATGCTTGCGGCCACTGCTGGTTTTATTAACTGCGTCGGCGGAGTCAATGGTGATAATCCTACAGAAATCACCCTGCAAGACTGCGATACTGTAACTCAAACTCTTTTGACCAACAATGCTTATACCATCATGGATAACATTGAAGGTGAAAATAAATTCGGTAAAATGTGTGCCGAATTAAAATCTTCTCTGATAGACTTGGAAACCGAAGTGGTATTTAACTAACCGGCGACAAGGGGCAAGATTATGAAATGGGCAACGATGGATGACATAGTCAAATTGCTAAAGAAAGCAGGATCTATAAAGGATAAAGTAGAGCCAATATGCAGCCCCGATATTATGCATTATAAGGGAAAGAAGATTGGCCGTGTACCATGTCCTAAATGTTACCCAAATTATATTCAGCCTGAACGTAGCAAGCGAGAAGACTCTTGCAAAGAGTTTAATTGCAAGAGATGCGGTGCTCTGAACACGATTCGATAAGGTCGTGAGAGGTAAGTAGAGAAAGCCTCCGCCTAGAAATAGGTCAATAAAGTAACAGAACTGACAGCTCCAGTCCGTGATGCGTATTTTGCATTGACAAGTACGAAATTAACACCGGATTTAAATAACATAAATACCTTCCTACAAAAGAACCAATATCCTGCGCCAATGAATGCATTGCGCTCAGAATGGGGTGCTTGTGGCAATATCAGATTTTTAGTCAGTTCAATTGGCTCATATACCCCAGCTGCATCTGCGCTCTCTGCCGATGTTTTCAATATTTTTTGCATCGGAATGGAGGCCTATGCGTGCGTTGAGCAAGATGGTTATTCCGCAAGCTTCATCTACAGGCCTCCAATCTATGACGGGCCTTTGGCATTAAATGCCAGTGTGGGTTATAAATTCGCTGAAGTTCCGCGTATCACAAACGATTTATGGATCATAAACTTACGCACAACCAAGCGTTTTTAAGGAGATAATATGGTTAATATATTTAATGGCTCTTTCATTTCAACAGGAAATGCCCAGCCTCTCAATCTCCGTGGCGGATTGGATACAATCGAAGTCTGGAATATGTCTGAAATGGCCGCAGCTAACGCTAGCCATGGCGTAGAATACGTCTGGAACCTCGGCTACGCTTACAACGATGGTAGTGTCAACATGCGTAATGCTGCCGCCACTGCTGATTTCTGGACTACATCTGCAACCCTTGGAGTTCCAGGGTTTATTACTTTCGATTCTTCTACCCAAGTAAACGGTCCTACTATTGCAACCACAGACTTTGGTACAACCGCTCACGTTGTTTTAACCGGCAATACAACCGGCGTTTCTGTCGGCTCTGTTATTCAGCTGGAGAACATGACCGGTGCTAACCAAGTTAATGGGATGCAATACACCGTAACTGCAGTAGTTCCTAACGTAAGTATGACCCTCGGTTATACTCCTGTGACTGTAGCTGCAGTTGGTGCTGGCCAATATCATACGGTACCGTTCAATACTTGGTATCCTGCTACGCGCTATATTTCTTCGATATCGCAAGCGGCACAAGCTGTTGTACAGTTCACTGTGCAATCCAATTATCAAGTAGGGCAAGCGATACGATTCTATGTCGGACCAGCTAATGGCATGACACAGATTAATGGATTAGAGGGTAACATCGTTGCTGTAACTCCAGCTACAAACTCGGTAACTGTTGATATTAATACATCGGCGTTTACTCCGTTTGTCTGGCCTACTACAGCCGTCGCTGCTGCTCCATTTACCCAGGCTTATGTAAACCCAATCGGAATGGATAGTTCGTTGGCATTGTTCCCAATACCACCGCAACCTCTATATCCTCCGTTTAATACCTTGACTGACGCGATGGTTAACATCGGATCTACAGGTATTATCCTCGGTGCCGGTATTACTAGCCCTGCAGGTACAATCGGACAACAGATATTCTGGCGAGCTACAACATCTTTTAATCTTTAAGATTACTATCCGGGCCGGTACCGGCCCGGGAGTTCTAGGAGAACTATGTCAGCAGAAACAGAAGCAATAAAGGTATCGACGCTTAAAGAAGTACCGCCATTAAAAAACGATTATACTAAGCCCAAGAAAGACGAGGCTAAGCCTAAAGTTAATTTGAAATACCAACATGACAAAGACCGGGAACCGGTCCGTGGGATCTTCAGGTTTTACGAATGCCCGGGAGCTTGCCTACAATTTGTTTATCGTGCTTATAAAGAAGACGATGTCGAACGTTACGACCTTAACGATGGCGAAGTGTACACGATACCTTTAGGAGTAGCGCGTCATCTTAATAAAAACGGTCGCTATCCGATACATGCATACAAGGTCAACGAAAATGGTACTACGAGCCAGCATATTGGCAAGAAAGTAGCACGTTTCGGATTCCAGAGCCTAGAATTTGTTGATATTGGCGACGTTGATGCCACTGGATCAGACGGTGTAATTGAAGTTACCGAGATACCATAATGCCAGCACCTTCAATACCTGCTTATGAACATCCCCAGTTCCAACCTGCAATGCGTATCGTCACCGCCATCACCAATGGCTTGCCCTGTCTAATAACTACATCATTTCCGCATAATTACCTGACGGGCCTTGTTGTTCGTTTAGATATACCAGAATCTTATGGTATGGTGCAAGCGAATCAGTTATTTGGGCCGATTTTTGTTGTTGATGCTACACATTTTTCTATGCCGATAAATACAACCTTCTTCAATCCTTTTGTTGTTCCGTTACCGGCGGTAATTTCAACATTAGCACAGGTGGTCCCTATGGCTGAAATAGCTTCGCAAATCTATCAAGCACAAAGGGACGTTGCGCCTTATATATTTTTGCCTTGAGGAGCTAGAATGCCTTTACCACCTACTGGTACGCCCAGCTCTACGCTGGAAACTATAAAGATAAAAGTTCGACGGCTTACCAGGTCACCGTCAGAAGCGCAATTGTCTGATGCGGACCTTAATCAATATATTAATACATTCTTGATCTACGACTTGCCGGAACATCTGCGGCTCTTTGATCTACGAACCACTATAACGTTCTTTACCGAGCCTTTTATCGACACGTATAGTACTAATACTACTGACCCTACGAGTCCATTATATGACTTTAATAACCGCTATATAACAATACATGAACCGGTTTATATTGCCGGTTATCAACAATTTTATACCCAATCGAGAGAACAGTTTTTTGGCATCTATCCAATGGTTAACTCTATACAGTCTATAGGGGCCGTTGGCGACGGTGCAACAACAGCTTTTTCAGGAGTAATAAACTTTGGCGGATCACCTACTATTCAACCTAATCCAACTGTCGGACCAGCTCTGCTCCAAAACAACGTCCTTTTTAGTTCTGTTGATATCAATGGCAATGGGCTTTCTCTTAATGATGTACCTAGCACAGCGACTGTAGGTAATCTGGTAGGAACTGCCGGCATCGGTCCTAACTTTATTAATTATATTACCGGTGCATTTTCTTTCGTTTTCGCAACACCGCCAGCTCCTGGCGTACCCATAAACTCTCAAACTGTACCATATCAACCAGCATTGCCTCAGGCGGTACTTTATTATCAGGATACATTCACATTGCGGCCTGTTCCCGATCAGCCGTACAGAGTCAATTTAGAGGCCTATATTACCCCTACCGTGTTGCTCGATAATGATGTTGCGCCAGATATTCAACAATGGTGGCAATATATTGCTTATGGTGCTGCAAAAAAGATATTTGAAGATCGTATGGACTTGGATTCTGTCCAGCAGATCATGCCGGAGTATAAAAAACAAGAACAGTTAGTGATTAGAAAGACTATCGTTCAGTATACAAATGAACGAACTGCAACAGTATATACCGAACAGACGGGCGGATTAACTTCCGGTGGCTTCGGTTGGGGTTCAGGTAACATATAAAGGAGATAAATATGCCTTATCAATCTAATATTCCACAACCGACAGACCAGATTTCAGATTCCCAGCAGGATCTGCTTGAAAATTTTGAGTCAATACAGCCTGCATTTGATCAAAATCATATGGATTTCAATGCGGGTGCTGATATTGCAGGACAACATACATTCGTACAGCTTAACGGACAAACTGCATGGCCTGCTATAGGATCTTTCCCCGGCTCTGTAGGTTTCTGGGCTAATGCTGCTCACGCTGTATTTCTTCACAATGCAGCGGGGGCCGACATAAATCTTTCAGCCGTTACTACTTCTGGAGGCATAAATTATACTTATTTGCCTTCTGGGTTATTAATTAAATATGGAACAGCTTCAACGCCCTCAGGATCCCATAATCTTTATATAGATTTGAATCTTGGCGGTGTCCCTGCATATACTACAGCGCGCTTTGCTTTTTTAACAGGCAAGCATGTCCCCCATTTTGTTGTTGTTGCAGAAGATAGTAATGATCTAGCCCACCCCGTTCTGCGATATTTATATGTAAGCACCCATGACGCTGCCGGTGCACCGCAAAATGGTTCTCAGTTTAATTGGCTGACTATAGGGAGCTAATATGCCAACCTATGACAAATTTCTTATCGCCCCCTTTGCTGATGGTCTTCGGACCGATCTTGAACCCTGGCTGATACCGGACGAGAGTTTTGCAGTCCTTTATAATGCATATGTATGGCGTGGCAGGGTCCGCAAACGATTCGGCGGGCAACTTATGGGATCCGGAGCAGACAGTTCATTAACTGCGCCGCTGCTGTCCCGGTTTAGGATTAATATCGGTACAACGGCCGGCGGAATCCTGGCCGGTACGGTTCCCGGCGATACGTTTATGGTAGGGCAACAATTCTCGGTTGGTGATGTTATATTTACGGCAACTAACGGAACGGCCGGGGCACAACAGATGCTCCGCACTGATGCATCGGCAGCTGCTGCAACCTACGATACTTCAACGGGAGCTTTTAATATAACGGGCGCGCCTAACGCAGCACCTGTATACTTTTACCCGCTATTGCCTGTCATGGGTCTAGCTAACTATGCTATAGGTGCAGTCAATAATCATCCTTCTTTTGGTTTTGATGTTAACTTTGCATATGAATTTGTGACTAATTCATGGCAGCGCAGTGCTGTTGCCGACGCTCCCATATTCCATGGCGATGATACAAATTTCTTTTGGACGACCAACTATACTGCAGTAACAAGCGACCAAGTTGCTTTGTTCGTCACGAACTACAATTTTACTCCAGGTACTCCAGGGGCTGATGATGATCCAATGTGGTACTACTGCGAACAGTTAACGCCCGAATGGGGCATATTTAATCCGCCGTTTAATGCCGCAGGCGATATAATATATACAGCTAAGATAATACTGCCATATAAGGGCATGTTATTATTACTTAACGTTGTTGAACAAGATGCGGCAGGTACTACAAATACCGTTTTTATTAATCGATGTCGTTATTCGTGGGTCGGTGTGCCATTAACCGCAGCTCCGCCAAATAATGCCTTTATACAGCCTGATAATATTGGCTATGGCGGTGGCGGCTTTGTTGATGCTGCAACGGATGAGGCGATCGTTACGGCCGAATTTATCAAAGATCGTTTAATCGTTTATTTCGAACGGTCGACATGGGAACTCGCATTTACCGGTAACCATGCCAACCCATTAATTTGGCAGAAAATCAATACAGAACTTGGCGCAGAATCGACATTTTCTGCCGTGCCTTTCGATAAAGCAATATTAGCTATCGGTAATACCGGCGTTCATGCCTGTTCCGGTGCTAACGTTGAACGTATTGATATTAAGATACCGGATCAAATATTTGAGATTATCAACAAAAATGAAGGCGTTAGCCGTGTTGTAGGGATCCGTGACTATTATGTCGAGATGGTCTACTGGACTTTCCCGAATATTGATGAGAATGCCGACGCAACTTTCCCTAACTCGGTACTGGTTTATAATTATAAAACGAATTCCTGGGCGTTTAACGATGACTGTATAACCATGTTCGGCAACTTTGAACAGCAATCGGACATTACATGGGCAGACGAAACGATGCAATGGCAACAAAACAACTCGACCTGGTCATCCGGCGTTCAGCAATCACAGTTCCGCCAAGTTATAGCAGGCAATCAGCAGGGCTTTGTGTTTATTGTAGCACCTGATTTCCCTATGAATGCGCCGGTAATGTCAGTTACTAATGTTGCCCTTGTAGGGCCTTTATTGTTAAACCTGACCGTTATAGATCATACGCTTGCCGCTGGCGAGTTTATTTACTTGTCTAATATGCAAGGTACTGGTATTAATCCCCAAATTGTTGAAATTCAAGCAATCGTTGATATCGATACTATACAAATCGATACTCCTCCAGGATTTACGGGTGTTTATCTGGGTGGCGGTTCAATAGCCCGTGTATCGATCATCGATCTTTTAACTAAGCAGTTCAACCCCTACGTTGACCAAGATCGTAACGTATTCATCTCAAAAGTAGAATTTGGGGTGAAAAGAACTTCGGCCGGTGCGATAACTGTTGATTATTTCCCATCTTCTAGTGAGCTTTCCATGGTCCAGAATGCAACCGCAACCGGTGCAATATTAGGGACTAGCGTTCTAGAAACTTCGCCATACCCTGTAGTGCCTCTAGAAGAACTGCAAACACGATTGTGGCA
>Ga0116118_1001587_pt1 | contig 11700 bp, 8 predicted proteins | sample June2015DPH_11_5_FD_89723 | JGI IMG/M metagenome (GOLD analysis project Ga0116118, IMG submission 89723) | Peatland microbial communities from SPRUCE experiment site at the Marcell Experimental Forest, Minnesota, USA - June2015DPH_11_40 | ecosystem: Environmental > Terrestrial > Soil > Wetlands >...
CTGCGATCGTCAGCACTTACGCTCTCCTCCTCGAACCTGGGCGATTGGCAAAACCTAGCAAGCCGTCAGCCTCACCCGGGCGCGCCCACGGTCACCGCCGCGTTCTGCACGATCGCCGCGAACGAGGCCGCCTCGAGACTGGCCGCCCCTACCAGGAGCCCGTCGACGTCGGGTTGCGCGATCAGCTCCGCCGTGTTGTCGGGCCGCACCGATCCCCCGTACTGGATCCGCACGCCCGCCGCGGCCTGCGTTCCCGCGAGGTCGCCGACCACCCCACGGATGTGCGAACAGGCCTCTTCGGCGTCCTCGGCCGTGGCGGTGCGACCGGTGCCTATCGCCCAGATCGGCTCGTAGGCGATGACGAAGCCGCCGACCACCTCCCCGGGCAGTCCCCCGAGCGCGGCTGTGGCCTGCGCGCCGAGACGCTCTCGTGTCACACCCTCCTCGCGCTCGCGCTCGGTCTCGCCGACGCACAAGATCGGAGTCATCGCGCTGCGCAGGACGGCTCGCAGCGTGGCGGCCACCTCCTCGTCGCTCTGCCCGAAGAGCTGACGCCGCTCGGAGTGGCCCACGATCACGTACGTGACCCCGAGGCGAGCGAGCATCGGCGCGGAGACCTCGCCCGTGAACGCACCCGAGTCCTCGTTGTGGCAGTGCTGGGCGCCCAGCGACACACGAATCTGGCGGTCCTCGAGCACGGTTTGCACCGAGCGCACGTCCACGAACGGCGGGTGCACCGAGACATCCACCGAATCGAGCTCCGTGGCCGTGAGTCGTAGCCCGAGGTCCTGGACGGTACGGATCGCCTGCAGGTGGTCGTGATGCATCTTCCAGTTGCCGCTGATCAGCACTCGGCGGCGACTGCGGGCCGACGAAGAACGCGGCACTTCAGGCGTCCGCCGGTCGGGCCGCGCCGGGCGCGTTCGACGCTGCGCGCAGCGCAGCCAGACCCGGAAGGTCTCCGTGCTCGAGCAGCTCGAGCGACGCGCCTCCCCCGGTCGAGACGAACCCCACCCGGTCGGCGAGCTCGAACTTGTCCAGAGCGGCGACGGTCTCACCGCCGCCCACGACGCTGAACGCGTCGCCACCTGTGAGCGCTTCGGCCACGACCTTGGTGCCCGCGGCAAAGCGGTCGTCTTCGAACACGCCGACGGGCCCGTTCCAGAACACGGTCTTGGCACACGCGAGCGCCTCTGCGAACGCACGCGCGCTCTGCGGACCGATGTCGACTCCCTTCCAGCCTTCGGGGACATCCGCACCCACCACGGAGGTCTCCCCTGTGCCCTCCCCCCCCTGCCCGATGGTCCCCTCCGGGCTCAGGGCGACGAAGTCTGTGGGCAGAAGCAGGCGGCCGGCGGACTCGGCGATGATCGCCTTGCAGTCTTCGACGCTGTCGGCATCGAGCAGCGACCGACCGACCGAGTGTCCCTGCGCAACGAGGAAGGTGTAAGCCATGCCCCCTCCCACGACCAGTCGATCGACTTTCTCCAGCAAGGAACGCAGCACACCGAGCTTCTCGGCAACCTTGGCGCCGCCCACCATCGCGACGAACGGCCGCGCAGGACCGCTGAGCAAGGCACCGAGCACCTCGACCTCTCGGGCCAGCAGCCGCCCCGCGGCGGACGGCAGTCGAGCGGGAGGTCCGACGATCGAGGCATGTGCCCTGTGCGAGGCTCCGAACGCGTCGTTCACGTAGGCGTCGAAACCGTCCGTGAGCTTCTCTACGAACAGCGGGTCGCCGGCCTCTTCCCCGGGATCGAAACGAAGGTTCTCGAGCAGATCCACCCCCGGCGCCAGCTCCGCCAGGCGAGACCTGACCGGGGCGACGTCGAAGCAGGGATCGACCTTGCCCTTCGGCCGTCCGAGATGGGTGCACGCGGTGACCGAGGCGCCCCGGTCGCTCAGCCACTTCAGAGTCGGGAGCGCCGCACGGAGGCGAAAGTCGTCTCCCACCTGAGCGCCAGCGCCGTGGCACTTCGGACGCAGAAGGGGCACGTTGAAATCCACTCGCACGAGCACCCGGCGCCCGTCGACGCTGGGAAGGTCCTCGAGCAGAGGCAGCCCCTCGAGGGGCCCACAGACCGGCCGACCGCTCACGGACGTCTGCACTCCCAAGCGTCAGGAGCGCGACGAGTCGGAGACGCCGACGAGCAATGTCAGGTCGACGAGCCGGCTGGTGTAGCCCCACTCGTTGTCGTACCACCCGTGCACCTTGACCAAAGTGGAGTCGTCGTCGATCCGCATGACCATCGTGAGCCCCGAGTCGAACGTGCACGAGGCTGGGCTACCCACTACGTCCGAGGACACGATGGGGTCCTCGGTGTAGACGAGCACCTTCGACAGCGGGCCACTGTGCGCGGCCTCGCGAAACGCCCTGTTCACCTCTTCGACGCCCACGGTGCGCCCTACCACGGCGGTGAAGTCGGTGATCGACCCGTCTGCGACCGGGACGCGCAGCGCCGCCCCGTCGAGTCGCCCCTGCATCGCCTCCAACACGAGGCCCGTCGCCCGGGCGGCACCGCTCGAGGCCGGAACGATGTTCTGCGCCGCGGCGCGAGCACGTCGCAAGTCCTTGTGCGTGAGGTCGAGCAGGTTCTGGTCGTTCGTGTACGCGTGCACGGTCGTCATGAGCCCGCTCGTCACACCGAAGGCCTCGTCGAGCACCTGGACCATCGGGACGAAGCAGTTCGTGGTGCACGAGGCGTTCGACACGACGAAGTGGCGTTTCGGATCAAAGGTCTGGTCGTTCACGCCGATGACGAACGTGGCGTCGACGCCGGTGCCGGGGGCGGAGATGATCACGCGCTTGGCCCCGCTCTCGAGATGCGCCGCTGCCGCGTCGCGGGTCCTGAAACGGCCCGTGGACTCGAGGACCACGTCGACTCCGAGGTCGCCCCATGGCAGCGCCTTCGGCTCGCGCTCGGCCAGGACCTCTATCGGCTCACCGGCGACGACGATGTGGTTCCCCTCCACGCCGACCTCCGCGCCGAAACGCCCGTAGGTGGTGTCGTAGCGCAGCAGGTGGGCGTTCGTCTCGGCGTCCGCGAGGTCGTTCACGGCCACCACCTCGAGCGCGCCACCCTGCTCGCGCGCACAGCGCAGGAAGTTCCGCCCTATCCGCCCGAAGCCGTTGATCCCTACCCGAACACTCATTGCCCTATCCGACCAGATCCACAAGCACCGCCGCCAATCTGCCCGGGTCGTGCGCCAGCCCGTTCGGCCTGGCGAGACGGGCCTCCACCACAGGAACCGAGAGCTGCCCTAGCGATATCGCGGAGGTGTCAGCCACCACCACGTCGACGAAGACCCCGTGCGCCTCGAGCGCAGCGACGTGGGCGGCCACGTCGTATCCCTCGGTCTCGGCCGCCTCCGGCCTCAGGTTCGCCACGTAGACCTTGCGCGCCCGGCTCTTGCAGACGGCGGCGGCTATCTGAGGCACGGCCGCCGCAGCGAGAACGCTCGTGAAGAGCGACCCTGGCCCGACCACCACCTGGTCTGCGGCTTCGAGCGCCTCCAGCGCGACCTGCGACGCCGGAGGGTCCGGCGGCACGAGCAAGACCCTCTCGATCTCGACGGTGCCCGCCACCGCGGTCTGACCTTCGACCTCACCCGCCGACGAGACCGCCTTCAATACCACCGGCTCTCGCGCCGCCGGGACCACCCGGCCCACCGCCCCGAGCAGCCGCCCGGCCTCGTCCAGAGCGTGCTGGAGGTCGCCGGTCGTCGCCACCAGCCCGGCCAGGACCAGGTTTCCGAGCGCGTGCCCGGTCACCTCGGCGGACTCGGACTCGAAGCGCTGCTCGAAGGCCTCGGCGAGGGGGCTGTGATCCTCCGCGAGGGCCACGAGGCACTTGCGAATGTCACCTGGGGGCACGATCCCCAGCTGACGGCGAAGCCGCCCCGAGGACCCGCCGTCGTCGGCCACCGAGACCACCGCGGTGATCTCGGTGGCGTAGCGGCGCACCGCCCGCAGGGTGGCGGCGAGACCGTGGCCTCCTCCGACGGCCACCACCCTCGGTGCGGCCGGTCTCATCACCGGTCGATGTCCCGATGGAGCACCGAGGCGCTGCACCCGTGCTCCTTCAGCTGCCGGGCCAGCTCGTCGGCCAGGACGACGGAGCGGTGGTGGCCCCCGGTACAGCCGACTGCGATGGTCAGGTAGGACTTGCCCTCCGCCGTGTACGCAGGCAGCAGCATCCCGAGCAGGTCGTCGACACGGCCCAGGAACTCTCCGGTGGCCTTTTGCCCCAGCACGAAGTCGCGGACCTGCTCATCAAGACCCGTCATCGGACGAAGCTCCTCAACCCAATTCGGGTTCGGCAGGAACCGACTGTCGAGGACCAGGTCAGCGTCCAGGGGCACCCCGTGCTTGTACCCGAAGGAGACCACCGAGGTCCGCATGGGGCTCTCCGAGGCGTCCCCGAACAGGTCGAGGACGCGCCGTCGCAGCTGGTTCACGTTCAGCTGGCCGGTGTCCAAGAACACGTCCGCCCTCTCGCGGATGCCCTCGAGCCGGCGGCGCTCGTCCGCGATGGCCTCCTCCACGTTCGCGCCCGCGATCGGATGACGGCGCCGAGTCCCCTCGAAGCGCTTCACCAGCACGTAGTCAGGAGCGTCGAGGAACACCACCGACACCCTCACGTCCCTGGCCGAGAGGGCGTCGATGGCCCGAAGCGCCTCGTCGATCTGCGCGCCACCTCCTCGCCCGGTGACCAGCGCCACCCGCTCGATCCCCGAACCCGGGCGGCCCACGACCTCTGCCACCTCCGACAACAGCGAGGGTGGCATGTTGTCGATCACGTACCAGCCGGCGTCTTCCAAGGCGGCCGCCGCGGTCGAACGGCCTGCTCCGGACATGCCGGTCACCAGCAAGTACTCACTCATCGGACCCATCCTCCCTCGCCAGCGCTCCTAGCATCTCGCGCGCTGGCATCGACGCGTCGCCGAGAACAGGCTCTGTGCCTCGCGCGGATCCTCGCTTCTGCGCGATCCCTCGTCTCTCCGAGCGACCTGGCGGGGCCGGGACCCGGTGCAGGTGCTCGTAGACGGCGGCCGCCACTCGCTCGGGCAACCAGCCGAGCGATTCCAGGTCCTCGTACGACGCCTGGCGCAGCGCGCGGACGCTTCTCATCTCGCGAAGAAGCCTCGCCCTGCGTGCCGGGCCGAGGCCCGCCACGCCCTCGAGAGCGGTGGCACTCATGTGTTTGCTCCGCAGACGGCGGTGGTAGGAGATGGCAAATCGGTGGGCCTCATCGCGCACCCGCTGCAGCAGGAAGAGCGCCTCGGACCCTCTCGGGATCTCCAGGGCCTCGCCACGACCGGGAACGAAGACCTCCTCGAACTGCTTGGCCAGCGCGGCTACGGCGACCTGGCCCTCGAGGCCCAGCCGCTCGAGGACCCGTACACCGACCGACAACTGGCCCTTTCCCCCGTCGAGCAGCAGGAGCTGGGGCGGGTAGGCGAAACGTCTCGCGGTCCTTGCTGGTGGCTTCGTGCGCTCCTCGACGAGGGCGCCCAGCCTCCGTGTGAGTACCTCCTCCATGGCCGCGTAATCGTCGTTGCCCGGTACGTCGCGGATGCGGAAGTGGCGGTACTCGCTCTTTCGTGCAAGGCCGTCCTCGAGCACCACCATCGACCCCACGTAGTCGGTCCCTTGGAGGTGGCTCATGTCGTAGCACTCGATCCGCAGCGGCGCCTCTCTCATCCCGAGCGCCACGCGAAGCGACTCGATCGCCCGTGCCCTGCTGTCGTAGTCCGACGCCCGGCGCAGGCGATGCTGCGCGAGGTCCTCCGTGGCGTTGCGGGCGACGGTCTGCATGAGGGCGCGCTTGGCGCCGCGCCTTGGCACACGCAGCACGACCGGCCCGCCACGGCGCTCCGAGAGGAAGGTCCCGTAAGCGTCGGCGTCCTCGGGCAGCTCCGGGACGAGCACGAGGCGCGGTACTCCGCTCACCGCCAGGTCTCCGGCTCCCCACGTGGCGGGGTCCCCCGCCCCCGAGGTCCAACCCTCCGAATCGATGCCGCGCCTCGCCCGCCTGCGGCGCTCGGGTCGCTCGGGTTCTGCGTCGGCGTAGAGCTGCTCGAGGACGCGCCCCACGAGCTGCGGGCGGCTCAGCTCCTCGACCTTGTCCACCACGAATGCCCTGCGACCCACTATGCGGCCGCGCCGCACATGGAACACACAAACCGCCGCCTCGAGCGGGTCGTCCTCCACGCCTACCACGTCGAGATCCTCCGGGCCTTCGGTGACCACCTGCTGGCGCTCGAGCGCCATGTGCAACGTCGCGAGCTGGTCGCGCCGACGCGCGGCGCGCTCGAAGTCGAGGGCCTCGGCCGCCTCTTGCATCTCCGATCGCAGCCTCGTCTGCACTTCGTCGGTCGCGCCCGCGAAGAACGCCATGAGGTCCTGTGTCAGCCGCTCGTAGTCCTCGCGCTCCACCGCTTCGATGCAAGGCCCCGAGCATCGCTCTATGTGGTAGAGCAGGCACGGCTTCTCGAGCTTTTGGTGGCGCTCGAATTTTCGATCTGAGCACGAACGGACCCCGAAGGTGCGAAGCAGCAGGTCGAGCGTGTCGCGAAGCGCCCCCACGTGGGCATATGGGCCGAAGTAGCGAATTCCCCGACGCCGTCGGCCGCGCACCACGGCGGCGCGAGGCCACTCGTCGAGCAGCGTCACAGCCAGGTAGGGGTAGCTCTTGTCGTCCACGAGCCGGATGTTGAAACGCGGTCGGTGGCGCTTTATCAGCGCGTACTCGAGGAGGATGGCCTCCACCTCGTTGCCCACCTGCATCCACTCGACACGCTCTGCTGCCGCCACAAGCTGGGCGGTCCTCGCCGTGAGAGTGGCAGGGTCGGCGAAGTAGCTCGACAGCCGGCTGCGAAGCGACTTGGCCTTGCCCACGTAGAGGACCCTGCCCTCGGCATCGAGAAACTGGTAGGAGCCCGGGGAGTCGGGGATCTCGCTCGGTTGAGGCCGTTCGCGCACCGCTCCCACTGTGCCGCAACGCGGACCCTCCTCGTGGCACCGGACGTCTGAGGTCTCCACAGGGCTCACAGGTGTCGTCCAGCAGCTAATCTCGCAGTCAGCGCCGGCCTGGTACCCCGGCGTACATAACCGCTCCGAGGCCGACAACCCCGCGGATGGGCGACCAGGCTGTCCCCGCCGGCCATATGTCGGAGCTTCCCCGAAGGGGGTCTTGGATGCTCCGCATACAGCGTGCGCTCCCTGAGCGCTACACCACCGCGACGCCCGGGGAGCTTCACCGGCGAATCGGCGCGGCAAAGGCCGCGCTCGGGTCGCGAGTCCTCGTGCTCGGACACCACTACCAGCGCGACGAGGTGATGCGCTGGGCCGACGCCCGAGGCGACTCCTTCGCCCTGGCGCGCATCGCCGCAGAGAACCACGACGCCGAGTACGTCATCTTCTGCGGGGTCCAGTTCATGGCCGAGTCCGCCGACATCCTCACCGCCGACCACCAGCAGGTGGTCCTGCCCGACCTGAACGCCGGGTGCTCGATGGCCGACATGGCCGATCTTGACGCGGTGGAAGAGGCATGGGAGTCGCTCGCAACGGTGACAGACGCCGAGCGCGTCGTCCCCGTCACGTACATGAACTCCTCGGCTGACCTGAAGGCCTTCGTCGGCCGCCACCGCGGTTCGGTATGTACCTCCTCGAACGCCCGGGCCGTGCTCAGGTGGGCTCTCGATCCCGAGGTGGGCGAGCCGCTGTGGGACAAGGTCCTCTTCTTCCCCGACCAGCACCTGGGGCGCAACACCGCCTACCAGCTCGGGTGGACCGAGCAGGACATGCGGGTCTGGAACCCTCGCCTCGAGCTGGGAGGGCTCTGCGAACTCGACGTGAAAGAGGCGACGTTCGTGTTGTGGCGGGGTCACTGCTCGGTACACCAGCGCTTTCGCCCCGAGCACGTCGCGGCGTTCCGAGCCGAGCGCCCCGAGGGCACGATCGTGGTGCACCCGGAGTGCGCTCACGAGGTGGTCGATCTCGCCGACACCACGGGCTCGACCGACTTCATCATCCGCTACGTCGAAGAAGCGCCCTCCGGCGCGGTGATCGCAGTAGGCACCGAGATCCATCTCGTCAAGCGACTCGCCGACGAGCACCCGGACAAGACCGTCGTGTCTCTCGACCCGCTCGTGTGCCCCTGCTCGACGATGTTCCGCATCGACGCCCCACACCTGTGCTGGGTGCTCGAGTCGCTCGCCGACGGGGTTGTGGTGAACCGCATCACGGTCGATCCGGACACCGCCGCATGGGCTCGAGTCGCACTCGAGCAGATGCTCGCCATCACCTGAGGGCTCTCATGGCGAGGCTCGAACCCAGCAAAGCTCGAGCCCCGTCAGCGCGTCCGCGGCTTCGCGAGGGCCTTGGTCCGGCGCGCCGCCCCGTTGCTCTTCAGCGCACGTGAGCCGCGCACAGGCCCGTCACCCGTCACCTGTGTGACCCGAGAGGCGCGTGCGGACGCGTCGCGCGCCGGCGCTGGGACACGCCGCGCGCCGCGTCGTCCTCTGCGGAGCACCGGCGCGAGCACCTGGCCCGTGTAGCTCGAAGACGTGGCCGCCACCTCCTCGGGCGTTCCCTCGGCCACCACCCTTCCCCCGTTCTCGCCGCCCTCGGGACCGAGGTCGACGATCCAGTCGGCGGTCTTCACGACGTCGAGGTTGTGCTCGATCACGATCACGGTGTTCCCTTGTTCGACCAGACGCGAGAGCACGTCGAGGAGCTTTCGAACGTCGTCGAAGTGCAGACCCGTGGTGGGCTCGTCGAGCACGTAGAGCGTGTGGCCGGTCGAGCGCCTGGAGAGCTCCGAGGAGAGCTTCACACGCTGGGCCTCGCCCCCCGAGAGCGTGGGCGCCGGCTGACCCAGGCGGATATAGCCGAGCCCCACGTCCACCAGCGTCTGAAGGTGGCGCGCGATGGTCGGCTGGTTGGCGAAGAACCCGAGCGCCTCCTCACACGACATGTCCAGGACGTCGGCGATGCTGCGGCCCTTGAAGGTGACCTCGAGCGTCTCGCGGTTGTACCGGGCGGCGCCGCAGACTTCGCACGGCACGTAGACGTCGGGCAGGAAGTGCATCTCGATCTTGATCGTTCCGTCGCCCGCGCAGCCCTCGCAGCGCCCGCCGCGTACGTTGAAGGAGAAGCGGCCCGGCAGGTAGCCGCGCACCTTCGCCTCGGGCGTCTGGCTGAACAGCTTGCGGACGTGGTCGAACAGCCCCGTGTACGTAGCAGGGTTCGACCGGGGGGTGCGACCGATCGGAGACTGGTCGATCGCGACGACCTTGTCTACGAGCCTCATGCCGTCGATGCCACGGTGCGCGCCGGGGGTCGTGCGGGCCCGGTGCACCTGCGCCTGCATCGACTGCAGGAGGATGTCGTTCACGAGCGTCGACTTGCCCGAGCCCGACACCCCGGTCACCGATATCAGACATCCCAGGGGGAACGCGACGTCGATGTCGCAGAGGTTGTGCTCGCGCGCGCCACGCACCACGAGGCGCTCCCCGGAGCCCTTCCTGCGCATCTGCGGCACCTCGACCGAGAGCTCTCCGGTGAGGTACCGCCCGGTGACCGACTTCTTCGAGGACAGAAGGCCCGCAACAGGTCCGCTGTAGACGATCTCCCCCCCGTGCTCCCCCGCCCCGGGCCCGATGTCGACCACGTGGTCGGCGCAGCGGATCGTCTCCTCGTCGTGCTCGACGACTATCACCGTGTTGCCAAGGTCGCGCAGGCGCATGAGGGTATCCAAAAGCCGCCGGTTGTCCCGCTGGTGCAGGCCGATCGAGGGCTCGTCGAGCACGTACAGCACCCCGACCAGCCCCGAGCCGATCTGGCTGGCCAGGCGGATGCGCTGGGCCTCCCCTCCCGAGAGTGTGGCGGTGCCGCGCGCGAGCGACAGGTAGTCGAGGCCGACGTCGAGGAGAAAACGCAGCCGCGCCTGAACCTCGCGAAACACCCTGTCCGCGATGAGGTGCTCGCGCTCGGAGAGCTCGAGGGCTCCGACGACCTGCGCGGCACGCGAGACCGACAGGCTGCACAGCTCGTGGATGCTCCGCCCTCCCACCGTCACCGCCAGAGACTCGGGCTTGAGGCGCGCCCCCCCGCAGGCCGGGCACGGCACCTCCCGCATGAACGTCTCGGTCCACTCGCGCATCGGGTCGGAGTCGCTCTCTCGGTGCCGGCGTTGCAGCCAGGGCACGATCCCCTCGTAGTGAGTGGTGAACGAACGCTGGCGCCCGTAGCGGTTGCGGTAGCGCAGGTGCACCCGACGCTCGCCGGCACCGTGGAGCACGACCTTCTTGTCGGCCTTGCGCAGCTTCGCCCAGGGCACCTCGACCGAGAAGCCCTGGGCCTCTGCCAACGACTCGAGCATGCGGTCGAACCAACGGCTCCGCCCGTTCGCCCAGGGCGCCAGTGCCCCCTCGGCGATGCTCCTCGAGGTGTCGGGCACGACCAGCTCGGGGTCCACCTCGAAACGGGTGCCGAGACCGTCGCAGTCCTCGCACGCGCCGTAAGGCGAGTTGAACGAGAAGTTGCGCGGCTCGGGCTCCTCGAAGGAGAGGTTGTCAGCCGTGCATGCCAGGTGCTCCGAGAAGGTGATGAGCTCCTCTGTCCCGTCGGGCCGCGACAGCGCCACCTCGGCGATCCCCCCGGCGAGCCGCAGGGCGGTCTCCATGGACTCGGTCAGACGCTGACGGATGGTGTCGCGGCGCACGAGGCGGTCCACCACGACCTCGATCGTGTGCTGCTCGTAGCGCGCCAGGTTGAGCGCGCCTCGTTCGGAGAGCTCGACCGGCTCCCCGTCCACCCGGACGCGCGCGAAGCCCTGCTTCGCGAGGTCCTCGAGGAGGGCCTCGTACTCCCCCTTGCGCCCACGCACGAGGGGGGCCAGGACGCTGAAACGCGTCCCTTCTTCGAGGTCGAGAACCCGGTCCACGATCTGTTGGGGGGTCTGGCGCACGAGGGGACGCCCGCACGCCGGGCAGTGCGGGAGCCCGACCCGGGCGTACAGAAGCCGCAGATAGTCGTAGATCTCGGTCACCGTGCCCACGGTGGAGCGCGGGTTGCGGCTCGCCGACTTCTGGTCGATCGAGATCGCCGGCGAGAGGCCCTCTATGAAATCGACGTCCGGTTTTTCCATCTGCCCGAGGAACTGGCGCGCGTAGGACGACAGGGACTCCACATAGCGGCGCTGACCCTCGGCATAGATCGTGTCGAAGGCGAGAGAGGACTTGCCCGACCCCGACAGCCCGGTGAACACGATCAGCTGGTCGCGCGGGAGCTCCAGCGACACGTCGCGCAGGTTGTGCTCGCGCGCGCCTCGGATCACCAGCCGATCAGCCATCACGCCTCGCCGGAGGATCGCCGGCCCCGGCCGTCGGGGGACCGAAGAAGTCACCAAGGCCCAGAGAGCTCACCAAAGCGAGGATACCGGTGGCCTTCTTCGAGGCGGGATACGCACTCCCGGCTCCCCGTTCCCGGCTCAAACTGCCGGCGTCTCGAGCGTGGAGCCCGCCGGGGCCTTCGCCAGCGCTAGACGGAGGTCTGCTATCTCGTCTCGCAACAAGGCGGCCTCCTCGTAACGTAGCTCCGAGGCCGCCTTTCGCATCTCGGACTCGAGACGCCTCACCAGGCCGGCCAGCTCGGCAGGCGGAGCTCCCGTCAGGTCCGAGATCACCACGTCC
>Ga0116118_1001590_pt1 | contig 11698 bp, 18 predicted proteins | sample June2015DPH_11_5_FD_89723 | JGI IMG/M metagenome (GOLD analysis project Ga0116118, IMG submission 89723) | Peatland microbial communities from SPRUCE experiment site at the Marcell Experimental Forest, Minnesota, USA - June2015DPH_11_40 | ecosystem: Environmental > Terrestrial > Soil > Wetlands...
AGCCGGCTCCGTAAACTACTCCCTGAGTGGAGTAAAGGAGCTCGTAGTGATCCAGGTAGAACCCCCATCCCCAACTGGCGACTAGGACGAAGAACAGCATGGACAGATGCGGAACGGCCTTCGCGCTCCGGCCCTCCGTCTGCCCGCTGCGGCCGAACCGCAGGTACCCGAAGTACGCGTACAGGCTGAGGACGGCCACGAGCGTGATCAGCGTCAATGCGGTCAGGCTGCTCTGCAGAAGCTCATAAAAGGGGAGACGGAACAGATAGAACCCGACATCGACCTTGAAGAGAGGATCGGACAACCCAAAGGATCCGCCATAACGAAAGCGGAGATATGTATCCCATTGCCCATAGAAGATAAGCGCAAAGATCAGAGCGGCGGCAGCAGCGATCGCTGCCATGGCCAGCTTCAAAACCGTGGGAGAGATCCGGATGTCGAGCTTCGAGGCGACGGAAGACTCGGTCGTCAAGCGGCCTGCAAGGACAGTGGCACCATTTCTCGCCGCAACGCGAAGATTGATCCAGAGGAACAGAAGTGCGACAACGAAAGCCACGCAAAACAGTTCCCACCGCAGCGACAGGAGTGTCCAGAAGACGCCGGAGTAGCCGAGTTGCCCCATCCACAGCCCCTTCTGTATCAAGCCGGAGATGACGGCCAGGAGCGCAAAGAGTGCGAGGGCCGCAACAATGACGAGTTTCAGCGGACGCCACCGCTGGAAGATACGATAACTTCCGACAGCGCTGCGCTTTTCGCCGGCAAGCCGTTTTGACTGGTCGTCGTGTGTTGGTTCACTCATTTCGAGTTCTCCTCTCAGAGAGTGATTAAGGCTGCCTGCCTTGCCTTTCGTTCTCGTTGTTCCAGTTCTGCCGGGCCAACCCGACAACCAGGCTCGCCTCGTCTTCAACCAGCGGCTTGGGAGCACATCGCAGCCACCCAGGGGCGACGCCTCGGCCCAAGGGGACTCGTCGGCCACAACCTGTCAGCGCGGCCAGGGACGACCGACCATCGGCTCCTTAAACCGCGCCTTGCGGTTGAACTTTCTCGCCGGCGTGAATGTTTACCTCTAGCGGAGAGGTCCGCTGAATCATTTCCCTGGCCTTGGCCACTTCATCCGCGGTGCCATGCGCGATCAGCAGGAACTTGTCCGACTTCAGAGCCTTCTCGTAGCGGAGAATACTATCCTTCGGAATGCCTATGCTGTACAGACCTGCACCAATCGCACTCAGCCCGCCCACTACGACGGCTCCCTCCAGCGCGGCTATGATCCAGGCGACCAAAGGGCCAGCCACCAGAACGGGACCGATGCCGGGTATGGCGAAGAACGCGGCCCCAAACAGCCACCCCCACATACCGCCCCAGAAAGCTCCCCACTTGCCCCAGTACTGCATCCGGTCACCGGCATTGTAGTAGCCGACGACGTGCTCCTCCGTGTGGTAGTCTTTTCCCACGATCGACAGCTTTTTCATGTCATAGCCGCCCTGCTTGAGCTCCCCCACGGCCCGCTCTGCCTCTGCGTGACTGCTATAAACGGCAACTACTGCATCATTCCTGGTCATTTTCGAAGTCTCCCTTCCCAGTCGCCTTGTTCCGCGAGTTCTCCGGCCTCGGCCGGCTCCAAAAGCGAGTCTATCTTCTGAACCGTCAGAAAAAGATAAGGAAAACATTACGACTTCCTTTATGAACGTCTGGCGCGGCACGCGGGTTGGTCCCCGCAGGGCCGCATCGGAAAGCGAGAGTCCAACGGAGCGGCTGACGTGTCGGAGCTGGAGACGGAGGCGTTATGTGGCAACAGCCGGGCCCCAAGATCCTGACGAACGTCGATCCGGGCGAGCGTGGCGTCAAACCGCGCGGTTTTCTACCCAGCGAGCCCTGCGCTTCCCGTGCTCGCATGGCATGCGCCGTCGAGCACCTCGCCCACTGTTCGCAACAGGTCTTCTACTCGGAACGGCTTCGGAAGGAACGGCACTTCCGGCTCCGGCGCAGGAAGCGCGCGCCCGGACATGAAGAGCACTTTCGTCTCCGGCCGGCTTCCTTTGACGCGTTCCCACAACTGCAGCCCGTCCAGCCCCGGCATTTGCACATCCGTCAGCAGCAAATGCAGCGGACCGCGGTATTCATCCGAGAGCCTCAGCGCCCAGTGGCCATCCGGGGCTGCGAGGACCCGATAGCCGCTTTCCAGCAGGACCCGGCTCACCAGCCGGCGCACGGCGTTGTCATCTTCCGCTAGAAGGATGTTGCTCCGAGGCGGCTCGACCGGCATGCCAGTCACTCCTGCAACCCGCAAGGGCGGGCCGCCGGCGGCCCGGCGTGCGTGCGCAACGCTCTTCGCAGCAGAAGCTTCGCTCGATGCAGCCGGGTCTTGACGCACTGGCCATTGGTGCCTAACACGCTCGCAGTCTCGGCTGTGTTCAGCTCCAGGATTTCTCTCATTACGAAGACCAGCCTCAACCACCGGAGGGTCCGGACGGCACCCTCAACGAAAGACCCAACAAAATCGGGGCTCGTTACAGATTCCTGCGCAGAGCCCCATTATCGAGCACCGATCGCGAAACCACTATGCCATCGGCGATCAAGCTATCGGGCTTGGGCCTCGCTCAGTACCAGTAGCCGGGAACCCATGTCCAGCCCCACCAGCGCTCACTCCAGTGGCCGGGGATCCACACGGCATCCGACCACGGCTGCTCAAACCAATAGCCGTCGGCCCACTGCCAGTCGCCACCGTCCCAGTAGTAGTCGCCGGGCACCCAGCTGTGGCCTGTGCGAGGCGCGGGAACCTTCTCCGCCTTCAGCGCAGGCTTCGGTTTGGCGGTCTGGTGAACTGCCACCGCTGTGGTTGCCTTCTCCGGGTGGCCCGTGGCCTTCACTACCACCTTCGGTTTCACCGAAGTCGCGGTCTGGGCTATCAAGTCAGTCGCCGGCAAAGCAAGAAAGACCGTGGCGGCGAGGATAAGATTTGCAAGCTTCTTTGGCATCGTCTAACTCCATTCGTTGTTTAGATTTTTACTTCAGACCATTCAAACAGCCCGTCGCTTCAATTCCGCTTCGGCGCGATACCAGTCCTCTTCCGGCGAGCCGTCCGCGAAGCCGCGCGCCTGCCAATACGAGTATGCAAGCCGAGCGATTTCCTGGTTCCGAACGACAACATCGATGGGATCGGCATGTGTCTCGGCGGCGGCCGCGGCTGGTTTCGCGGCTGCGGGCTTATAGTTCTTTTGCGAGTTCCTTTGGGTCTTGGACTGCTTTGGGTTGCCATTCTGATGTGCTCCATCCGCTAATCGGCGCCGGCAGCCAGGACTTTCCTGTAAGACTGCCAGTCCGGCTCTGCCGACTTCGGCGTCTTCGGGCCCGTGGCCGCATGTTCCAGTTCGCGCTTCCAGAAATCCCATGCCCTGGGCACTACTCGAAGTACTTCCTCTCGATCGAACGGCGTGGTCAGCAAGTCGTAGCAGCCAAGGTTCAGCACTTCTGCCCAGAGGCCTTCGTCCGCCAGCCGATCAGCGACAATCAACTGCGGCGGGATCGGCAGTCGTTGGACTTCATTCAGGACCTCCTTCCAGCAATGGCCGTCTCTGGACTTGGCCGCACAAATCACGACACCGAACGAAGAAGCCCCCAGTACGGCCCTGACGTCCGAAAGGGCCGGCGCGAAGCGCAGGGCCCAGTCAGTGCCGCTGAATATTCGCCGAAGCGGCACGCACTCCTCGCCAGAAGCGAGCGCCACCAATATGCTCCGAACCTGGATCGTGTTCCACCCCACCTTGCACCACCTTCGACTGCTCCACGGCTCCCGTCAGGCAGTCGGCGCTTCCACTCCGCCATTGACACCCCAGGACCGCTGGGATCGCGGAGATCTGGTCGATCTTGAACAGCCAGGACCTGCCAGGGGGGAGCCGTTCCAGCCGCCCAGCCGGCCCGCAACTGTTTTCCCGAGGAACAAGCCAATACCCTCGTCGCGTCTCGCATCAAAGTGGCGAGTTGTGGCGAGTATAGCCAGGAGGGATTAGGGCGGAATAAGAAAAGCGTAATGGTTTTCTTTATGTCAACGCCGTTTCGGTGCAGGTTCCCGCGTGAGGGAGATGCCAGCGGCCGCCCGGCGTCAGTACCAGCCGGCGCCCCGGGAACACAACAGCGACGCCCCAGTCCTAAGCCGCCGGTTCCACTCGGATTGTGGCGCGCATCAATTGACAGGCGAGGCGCCTTTTGCGCCCAGGATCGCCCCGATGCGTGCCGTGAGTGTATCGATATCCACTGGCTTCCGAAGGACGGCTTGTGCTCCCGCGTCGAGTGCTTCTTGTGCGTGATCCGTGGCCGTCACCACGATGATTGGCACGTTTGAGGCGGCCCTTATCGCGTTGCACGTCGCCTCCCCGTCCATCCCCGGCATGATCCAGTCCAGAAGGATCACATCCACGTCCTGACCCCGAGTTCCCTCCAGCGCTTCGCTCCCGCCTGCGGCCTCCCTCACCCCATAGCCACGCACCGTAAGCGCGATCCGCACCGCGCGGCGGTACTGAGCATCGTCGTCTACGACTAAGACTAAGACCTTTGCCACGGCGAACCTCCGATACGCCTTGCCGTGAGGAACGAGGAACTCGGTGCGGGTCACTGAGTGGCTGTCACGGACCCCTGCAATCATAATGATACGGGCTCGGCGTAAGGAATCCGTAAGATTGGTATTATTGAATTCCCTAACGCTGACGGCCGGCCTGGTTAGCCTTGCCCGCCGAACGATCGTGGGGCGGGACAGACAGGCGATACCCGGCGGATGGATCGGTGAGGATGTAGACCGGGTTCGCAGGATCGGGCTCGATCTTCTTGCGCACTTGGTTGATGAATACGCGGAGGTACTCGACCTCATCGCCATAGTCGGGTCCCCACACGGCTTGCAGGATACGCCGGTGAGAAATGACCGCGCCCGGGCGTGAAGCGAGGCAGCGCAGGAGCCTAAACTCCTTGTCCGTGAGGTGGACGACGCCGTCCTTCCTTTTCACCTCGTGCGTCTCGAAGTCCACTTCCACATCGCCCAGAACCAGGACGGGGGATCGAAGGGAATCGACGCTCCGTCTCACCGCTCGGATACGGGCCACGACTTCCTCGATCCCGCAGGGCTTGGTGACGTACTGGTCGGCGCCGGCCTCGAAAGCCTCGGTTCGGTCCTTCCGCGAGCTTCTGGCGGAGACGACGATGATCGGCACCTCCGAAGACGCCCGGATCTCGCGGCAGGCTTCGATGCCTCCCATTCCCGGCATCTTCAGATCCAGGAGGATTACGTCTGGCGGCTCCTCGCGCAATCGATCCAGAGCCTCCTCGCCGCTCGACGCATCGTTCACCTCAAATCCCTGGGCCACGAGCGCCGTCCGCAGAACGCGGCGGGCCTGGGGCTCGTCGTCCACGATCAGGATCCTTGAACTGCTCATACGGTGGCCCGAATCGCCACTGGCAGGGAAAAATGAAACGCCGCGCCGCCCGTCTCGCGGCCGGTCACCCAGATCTCGCCCCCATGAGCCTCCACCAGGTGTCTGGCGCTCGCGAGACCTAGCCCCATCCCGGCAACACTGGAGCTGCGGTGGGAACTTTGGAAGTGCTTCTCAAAGATGCGCGACCGCTCGTCTTCCGGAATACCGGGTCCGGCATCGGAGACGGTGACGACAATCATGGGTGAGTCGTCATCCCGGCTTGCTGAGACGGAGATCGGCGAGCCTGGAGGCGAGTACCTGACGGCATTGTCCAGCAACAGACTGAGGACGTGTTGGATCATCGCCGCATCGCAGTCGGCCCGTGGAAGGGACTCCCCAATCTCGACGCCGATCTGCCGCTCGCCGACCAGAGCGCCAAGTCGCCCAAGTGCACCGGAGACAAGGTCTCCCACGTCTTGTGGCGCTTTGTTCACCGTAAGACGGCTGGTATCGGACCGGCTCGTCCGAACCGCATCGTCGATCCAGCGGTTGATTCGATCCACCTCCTCCTTGATGATGCTCAGCATCTCGCGCTGTTGCGCAGCGTCGCCTGGCCGCTCCGACAGCAATGTAGTGGCAGCGATGTTGATCGAATGCAGGGGACCCTTCGCCTCGTGCGCCAGCGCATCGAAGACCGCGGACTTCAGTTCCTCCGACTTGCGGGCGATTTCGGCTTCCTTTGCCCTCTCCGCGGCACGGGCTTTGGCGATTGCGGCGCCCACTTTTTCGGTGGCGGCCTTCAGCAATCCCGGGGATACGCCACTTCCCTCGATGCCGATGCTGCCCGCGAACTCGCCGCCCTCACGAATCGCAACGATCGAGACACCCGATGCACAGTCGCAGAAGGGGGTGCCACAGGCCGCGACGTCGCGAAGCTGATCGTCGGTCAGTTGGCTGGTTTGGCTGCCCGATCGCCAGATGCGGCCGCTGCCTTTGTCGTAGATGGCGACAGCTTCCAGCCCAAGAATCCCCCTTAGCGGACCGCCGAGGCTCTGAACAATGGCGTCCACATTCTCGCCTTCAGCAATGGCATCCGCAAGCCGGTAGAGCTTCTCGTCCTCCGCCTGGCGCTGGACGGCCTGGACCCGATGGCGGCTCGCGCGGGCCGAAAGCTGACCGACAGCGATGGCGGTCACTACGAAAGCGAAGAGTACCACCAAGTGCTCCGGTTGCTCGATCCAGGGGCCCCTGGGAGGCAGGAAGAAGTAGTCCAGGCCCGCACCCGCCACGATCGCCGCAACCAGCGCCTCCAACCAGCCCCACGCCAGGGCGGTGCAGAGAACGATCAGCACAAGGACCAGCGCGACGGCCGTGGCGTCGACATGGGGCAATCGGTCGGCCACGACCAGCGTCAGAAGGACCGCGCCCGCCGAGAGACCTATGCGCAAGGCTCGGGAGAACACGCTATGCACGGCGGCCGCTCCTATGGGGAAGGTCACCATGCTCCCGCTATGCTTTCCCTTACCTTGGTGGCGCCGGGGTGTTTGGCAACGTCGTGTAGACATTCCTCCGATACGCGGCAAAGGCACAAGGCAACCTCGGCAGGAATGGACGGAGGTATGCCGCGGTGGAGCTGTTCTTCGCTGCCGCGCAGCGCCTCCTCTGCAATCCAGCGGTTCGTGATGTCCATGTTCATCCCAGCACTCGCACGGGGTTACCTTCCCGGTACGCAACACCTTGGCCTTGCCAATGAGCCAGTGAACCGTACCAGCCTGCCAATATGGCGCGGAACTCCGTGTCGTTTTCTGTATAGCAGACCTGGAGCTAGCCCGCCATCAGTCGGTTGGCCAGGACAAAGGGCATGGGCGCTAAAAAGTTAGCCGAACGCTCCGACTACCCGGATGTGACTCCAGCACAAGGCTTTGTGGACGTATGCCAAGAGAGGAATGGCGCCCGCTGACGTAGGCGCGCATAGGTCATTTACCGGACTCTCGTCAAGGCTGAATCAGACCCTGCCGGATGGCGTGGCGTATCAGGCTGGCGGCCTCATGAACGTCAAATTTGTTCATAATAGCAGAACGATGTGCGGCCACGGTCCTGAAGCTGATTTTGAGGGCTTTTGCGATCTCTTTAGAACTTTTCCCGTCCGCAATCAGTTGCAAGATCTGTCGTTCACGGCCGGTCAGGAGAGGTCCACTCTTGCCGGCGAGGGCCAGCAGTTGCCGAATCAACTGTGCGCTTTTCGCGCTGGATTGCAGTGTCCTCTTGAGCGCCGTGAACGCGGGGTGACTCTCTGGCAGATTGTCAAGCGTTAGGTTGAAGCTCCCGGTAATGGCGGCTACAACCGCATTAAGATCCTCAGCCATCAAAGAACTAAACTGCCCGATCGTCTCTAATTTGTAAGAGCTGACGTCCCTGATGATGAGCCCGAGGTTCAACGTCTTACCATCGGGACGAACGGCGTAAAGACTTGCCAAACAAACTCGTGCATTGGCGCGTCCGTGCAGCGGAACACTGCTGATCGGAACGTTGAGAATTGGCTCTTGGTTCTGAAGGACTTCGCGGCATAACGGTTCGAGGGCGGAAGCCTGCTCAGGCATCACTTCTCGGAGTGTCTGGCCAATATGCTCGTTTGCCAAATGGCCGTCAATGACCTTCAGAGCGGCGTTGATGCGGACAAAGCGCAAATCTTGATCGAGAAGTGCGAAGCCGACGGGTGCGGCGGCGATCAACTGCAGCAGTTGAGACTTCTCTCGTCTCAGTTGAGCGATTCCCTCGCGCAAGCCGTGCACCCTTCTTTTGTCGCTGGCATTCATCGACCCACCCCACAGATCTCAACTTATAGCACGATTCACGGCACGCGGTCGGGCTCCCGCAACGTCCGCGCGTCCTCAGTGTTGCCCGCAATGTCCCGCGCCTGGCCATCTGCGAAATGATGCACGCCGGCACGCCCGCCGCGGTGGCCATCGACGGGGCGCTGGAACTGGTGCGCCGCTATTCCAACGAAGAAGCCGTGCCGTTTGTCAACGGCGTGCTGGACGCCGCGCACCGGGAACTGGAAGCGGACCGCGCGGCGGGCCAGCCGCTGTGAGCATGGCCGCATCCCTACGTGTAGTGTGGGCTACCATGACACCACCAGAATGGACGGTCGTTCCGCCGGCCAGCGCGCGAGAGCGAGTGGCGCAGTCACGCGCCAGCGGAGGTGCTGAAATCCAGGGCGTCTCATCCCGGCCGGTGAAGGCCAGGGACCTTCGCAGCTATCTCGTTCTGAACCTCGCCGCTGCGGCTCTCCTCGGCGCGGGCATGCCATCCGCCGAACGCGGAAGCCTCTCGGGGTCGAAAATGGGACAAACCAGCTCCAATGGGGACGGTCGGATGTATAATCGCCGGTGGCCAGGATGGCAGAACGGAAATCCTGGTCCAGGACCAGAGAGGGCAAGTCATGTCGTCCGAACTCGCACCATGTGAAAGCGCCGGCGAGCGCTGCGCGTCCGTGCGTCCGGCCACAAACAAGGAGCAACAGTTATGCGTCATCTGCGTTTCCCTGAGCCGTTTGCTCACCACCACCCACCGGTCCGGAGCGTGGATGAGATCATTGAGGAGCACCTCACAGTCGGCCACCGAGCGGCTGACCTCGTTGCCAGGGTTATCGGCTCGTGGCGTTTCATCTTTCTACAAAGCGCCCTGCTCGCTGCCTGGGCGGCGCTCAACGTCACTGCGTGGATGAAGCATTGGGATCCGTATCCGTTCATCCTGATGAATCTGGTCCTCTCCCTTCAGGCCGCTTACGCTGCGCCCGTCATCATGATGAGCCAGAATCGTCAGGCCGCTCGAGATCGGATCGAGGACCACAACGACTACGAGTTGAATCAGAAAGCTGAGCAAGAAATCCGAGCGATCCTGGATCACCTCAGTGCGCAGGATGAAGCGCTGAGGCAGATTCACGCGATGCTCGTCGAACTCGGGCCGGGCGCGAAGACGGCAGCGTCGAGTCTGGACTAGCCCGGCTTCCCAGGGTGCCGGCTTAGCGACGTCCCTGATCTGCTCGGAATGTCCAGTTAGCTCATGATGACCGGTGCGCAGCTCAACCCGAAGAGGACGCGACCTGCCAGTAGCACAGCTTCCCTATTCCGCGGAAGCCGCTTCTGGAGAACGACGTTCTGAACCTGGTCCGGGCGCGCCGTTGGCCCGCGCCCGGCCGGATACCGCCACGTCACACCGCAATGCGCAACGCTGGCGCTGTGCTTATGGGGAATGGAGGTGCCTGTATAAGTTCCAACTGTCTCCGCTTCTCCGGAGCGCTGGCTTCGGTGTGCGCGTCGATCCTCGTCGACGTGCCCGTCGGGGCTCTCGCCGCTGACAAGGATGTCGTGGAACTGCAGAGAGACGTCGCAATCGTCGGCGATCAGGTCAATACTTTGCAGACCGCGCTCAACTCGCTGCAATCGACCGTCAATCAGAAACTGGGTGCGCTCAGGGAGCCCTGTTGCAGCAGACCCTCGATCGGTGAACCAGAACCACACTGAAGACGCGGTAGCGGCCAAGACCGCTGCCGACCAGCTCGAACAGCAGGTCGCTGCGCCGATGGCCGATCTGAAGGCGAAGCTCGACCAGGTGATTTCAGGGTTTTCCGCAACTCAGAACAACATCCGCGACATGAACTCCCGCCTGGGCCGGTTGGAGCAGAGAACGGTGGATTTGGCAAATCTGGTCCAAGGGCCTGCAGGCAGTTCCGCCGTCGCCTTCCGCCCCGCAAGCCGCGGGCGGGCCTCCCCCCAGAGTGAACGCGCAGGGGTTGTTCCAGGGCAGCCCTCGAATGGCGGGGTGTTGCTCTGGACCATCTCGTGCAAGGGACGGTAGGCAACCCGACGCAGGAGAGGATCTACCGACATGGGGAAGTCGAAGAGATCCTGGAACGAACAGAGGCCGGGCTGGTTCGGGTATTGCGACCCCGGGATGACATCGCCATCGAGAAGAGCGCCGATCAAATCGATGAGATTCAGGATGCCGAAGCACAAAAGGCAACTCGCAGGATCATAAGGATGACGGCCGGGTGTATACTCAGCATGAACTGGGAGTCCAGAATGGCACTTCCGGCTTACAATGTAATCGGCAAAGGGAATGACCATGGCGGACCCCTCCTTGATGACGACGATCCTACTCTTGGTCTCTGATCCGGTTGTACGTTCCGTTCTTGAGGAGACTTTGGAGCACGCAGGATATACGGTCGTGGCTGCCGGCGACCTGGGGCATGCGGTAGACCGCTTGAAGGAGTGCCAGCCTGATCTGTTGATAACCCGTACCTATGTTGAGAGCTTGCCGGGGCACGAAGCAGCTATGTATCTGCGCACGAAATGCCTGACAATGAGGGTTCTAATGCTCGGGGGTCTTCTTGATGACGAGCGGCTTCGATATCGAGCAGCGCTGCAAGCATTCGAGGTCTTCCCAAAGCCATATACCGCGGCTGAACTGCTCCAAGAAGTGAAGGACGTTCTGAGTAAACCGCGCGGCTAAGGGCAACTGCTGTACGGCCATAGTCTTTGCGGGCTGGAACTCGAGGATTCTCTCAGGAGCCGGCAACGTAAACACAATTCACACCTGGCAATCGACTTGCGGGAGGAACATGTTTCACGACCTGGGAACTTTGACTGGATCTTCCGTGATTGCAACAGACGGCGAGATGGGAAGCGTCCGCAACTTTCTCTTCGACGGCCAGTCATGGACGATTCGCTATTTGGTGGTCGACGTGGGAAGCTGGCTCAGCCGGCGAGCTGTGGTTCTTGCGATCACGGCGGTGGAAAAGCCCGATTGGGCGAAGAAAACCTTCCATGTCCACTTGACGAAGGAGCAAGTACGCAATAGTCCCGATGTGGATGCGGAAAAGCCGGTTTCATGGCAGCAGGAAATCGCGATGAGCGAATACTTCGGTTGGCCCGTCTACTGGCAGGACAATGAGTTTGGTTCTGGGCCTCCAATTGCCGCAGGCAGGAAATTCCCGGTTCACACGGAGGAGGACCCGCATCTCCGCAGTGCCTGGGACGTGGTGGGTTACGAAGTGCGGGCCACCGACGGCGAAATCGGACGACTGGAGGGCTTCATCGTGGACGACGCCTCCTGGCATCTCGGCTACTTGGATGTGAAAACAGGAGACTGGCTTCATGGCCGCTCGGTGCTGGTTCCCACTCGTTCGGTAGAGTCCATTTCCTGGGCCCATCGCCGCGTGCAGTTGAAGAAGGAAACCCAAGAACGGCTTTAGGCTCTCTTTTGCGCCCACCGAGTCAACGACCCCTGGCCATGAT